>Ga0307507_10000261_pt1 | contig 103354 bp, 36 predicted proteins | sample 7_EM_MG_FD_207223 | JGI IMG/M metagenome (GOLD analysis project Ga0307507, IMG submission 207223) | Populus trichocarpa ectomycorrhiza microbial communities from riparian zone in the Pacific Northwest, United States - 7_EM | ecosystem: Host-associated > Plants > Roots > Unclassified | place... | reverse complement strand
CAACCCCTGCCTCCTATACAGCCTATTAAACGGCCTTGGTATTGTTGGACTCTAAATAGACAATACCCTATTCCTAGCAGACCAGACCTTTGCGGACGCTAAAGAAACTAAACTATAAAAGGCCAAGTTCTTGGCAAAGCCGTAAAAGTAGCTAACTAAGCAGAATCTGATTAAGTTTAATAGAGGCCTAATTACATAAAAGGGCAACCTAATTAAGCTAACTTAGAAATGCTAAGCCCAAAACCTAAAGCCCGTTATAGCAAAGCCTACGGACTTTACCAGTTCCCGCGGAGAGACCTATAAGACCGTAAATACAAAGGACTAATACGCTGCATAGCGTGCAAGAGGCGCCTATATAGCCATAGTCTACCAACCCAAATCTGCCTACGACTTGTCCTTTGCGGCCCAGGCAGTAGATCCGCAAGAAGAAAATATCAAGCAGCTTAATAAGCGCATTTAATGGCAAATTGACAACGCAATAAGAGGACTTACTTTTATACCACTAGACCTAAATTCCCTTAGTGTAATGGTATTTATGGATGCCTCCTTTGCTAATAACAAAGACCTATCATCACAAATCGGCTTTGTGATTGTACTTATGGACCGTAATTAGGACGCAAATATACTGCACTAGTCTTAATTAAGTGCAAACGAGTAACCCGCAGTGTACTAGCTTCTGAGCTATATGCACTAGCCCATGGCTTTAATATAGCAGCCGCAATTAAATCAACGGTCCAGAAGATTCTATAACTGGAGCAGTTACCCCTAGTTCTATGCACCGATTCAAAGTCCCTCTACAACTGCCTAGTTAAACTAGGTACAATACAAGAGAAGAGGCTTATAGTCAACCTTATATGCTTACGTTAGGCCTACGAACGGCGCGAGATTACGAAGATTAAATAGATTAGCAGCGGAGACAACCCAGCAGACGCTATAACTAAGGCAAAGCCGTGTTAAGCTCTTAAAACCCTAATTAACACGAATAAGCTTAACCTAGAAGTTACAGAATGGGTAGAATGGGACTAATAGAGTACCTACGGTACGTCTACGGCCCGTTAGAAGGCCGTACGGCTCGTTATACAGTACAGGTGGAAAACGGTAGAAAGCTACGGTGGAACTTAGTAGACTTACGTAACCCGCCGAATTTTACAGGGTAGTTGAATTAACCAATTACGATTTTCCATCCCCGGGATAGAAAATCGCCATTGGCTCGCTTAGCACTAGCGCCTTAGCGGCCCTTACGATCCGACTTATAGCTCGTCTACTACCCGTTAAAAGGCCGTATGGTTTATTCTACGGACCGTAAGCAGAACTTACGGCCAGCTTAGGGCACCGTTTGGAAGGCAGCCTAGACGGCACCTTAGGGGAGATTTCCTATATATTTTCTTTTGTATTTTATGGTTCTATTAAAGCAATTACAGAGGCTATATATAAGTGGTTTCATTTTTCAAGTACCGCCAGTGTATAATTATAGCACCTATCGTACTAACCGCGTGCCTACGCGTTCGGTACGCCAGGTACGCGTTTACGCGTTCAGTGTACTAACCACTCGCTTACGTGTCTGGTGCACTTATAAAGCACTAACTAATTAGGGGGAGGACGCATTAGTATATAGACCATATAGTCTGCTTCATACAATCGACAGTCACCACTATCCCAAAGAGCATACAATACTATACGTATTTCGTGCCCCGGGATACGACTCACTCGTGCTATTAAGTTAGTACGAACAGTATTTAAATTTCGCCGAGTATATTAAGGGAGTTGTGTTATATATTAGCGCTGGAAAAGCCTAAACACTTATACTCTTTTACTTTTTGTCCTAAGGCGCGACTTAGCCTTAGGATAATTTGTTTTCTAAGTTAACCAAAGGCGAGGTACTTTATGTCATTTAAGTATAATTTATAGAGTGGGTATAATTTAAGGAATAGGTACGGCTTAAGAAGTGGGTACGACTTAAGGATTGGGAGGAGCTATAGCAGACTTTTTTAAAAGGGTAAGTTCGGCAATGCTTTTAAATATATCCTTTTTTACCGCATCTAAAGCATTCTCTATTTATGGCTTAAGTTCTTTATTTATTGGTTCTTAAGGGTGTATAGGATTAAGCGGTATTAAGGTCTATAGGGTTATATATAGGATTTTTAGGTTTTGGAGACGGATTGCGCTTTAGGGTATATACTAGTTTTATGGAGTTTTAAATGTAAGGTGTGGTTGGCTTTAGAGAATAAGTCTATTTATTATATTAAAGGTCCTTATTGATTTATTAATATATTATAGCAAATTTGGATAGGTTTTTTAGTAGTTCTCTACCTACTAACTATGCTCTAATTTTATCCGAAATAGCTTATTAAAGGGTAGCAACTTTAGCGGCTTTATTCCAATCTAGTTCGCTAATAAGGCCTAAAAATTCCAAAAAGAAGCTAGTGAAGTCTCGGTTCCGTTATTATAGGGTTTTAAATTTAGTAATAGCTGTGTATTTGCGGCTGGCGTTATTATAGATTTGTTCTAGCAGAGAGATAAAGGTTTTAAAATTAATAAAGGTGCCGTTACAGAAGAATAGATCTATAGTATATATAGCGTCCTTACTTAAATAAGACATTCCGTAGCTAACCTTACTGGCTTTAGTAGGGTATTAGTTATAGTTTATTAAAAGTTTAAGACGGAGCTTAGTTATAAAGGGACGTAGGTTATTTCAATTTTTATTAAATATTAGAGGATTAGGGAGCTTTTTAAATTTTATAGCGGGTATTAAATTTGTTATAGATATGGGTTAAGTTACTATTATTAGTTTGGAGTTCGCGTTTAAGGGGCTAGGCTTAGATATAGTTATATTAATTTTATTTGTAGGTAGTATTAGGGTCTTTAATATAAGTGCTTTAACGTTACGGAGTTCTTCGCGGAGTACTTCCATTAATTATTAATACTAGGCTTTTAGTGCAGCCTGTTGCTGAGCTAAGGCATCTATAAAGGACTATTGCATTATGGTTAACTATTCCCTAACTAGGGATATAATACTTATAGTTATTAAAAGGGATTTGGGTTTGTTTGCCATTTTAATAGTAGTTATTTTAACGCAACGTAATATAAGAGCGCGAAGAGGCTTTAGGGAAGATTTAAAGGAATAATATAAATTCTATTTAAATCTAAGGGTATATAGCTCTTGTAGAGTATAAGACGTTATATAAAGAAGAGAAAGGAATATAGGAAACTTATAACTAAATATTCAAGGTCTTGGCAGTAGACGCGTGGGTATAAGCCCACATGGATTTTAATAGGTTTCGACCAAATTCCATTACATTAGTGGAATTTGGTGGAATTTAATTGAGTTAGCGGAATTTAGTAGAATTTAATTAACTTTGGCAGAATTTGGTAGAATTTAATTGACTTAGCAGAACTTGGCAGAATTTAATTAAAGCGTTAGAATTTATCTGTTAAGTGTTTTACTAAGACATTCCTACTGTAACTGGGCTAGTCCCGTTATAATAGAGGATTTTATTTCTATATTAACTACTATAAACTTAATAACATAACCCGTAAGGACCGCTATCTACTACACTTACTTAATAAGACTTTAGCCTAAATAAGTAGAGCTAAGATCTTTACTAAGCTTGATATCCGTTAGGCTTTTTACCAGATTAGAATAGACCCTAGATTAAAAGATCTTACTATATTTTATACCCATTATAAAACATATAAATGTAAAGTACTTCCTTTTAGACTAACTAATGGACTAGCTACGTACTAACAATATATAAATAATATACTCTTTAACTACCTTAATAACTTCTATACGGCCTACCTAGATAATATTATAATCTACTCTAAGAATAAGTTAGAACACAAGGAGCATGTCTATAAAGTCCTATAACGGCTTTACAAAATCGGCCTCTAGGCCAATATTAGGAAATTAGAATTTAGTGTTAAGCGTATAAAGTACTTAAGATTTATTATTAGTATAGATGGAATTAAGGTAGACCTAGAAAAGACGGCTATAATTAACTAGTGGGAACCCCTATAGACCGTAAAAGGGGTATAGTTATTCTTAGGGTTCTACAACTTTTACTAGCGCTTTATTAAGAACTATAGCGGAATTGCTTAACCTTTTATTTGCCTTACTAGAAAGGACTAGCCCTTCTACTTTAATGCCGTATATAAGTAGGCCTTTAATAAGCTTAAAAAGCGGCTAGTCTCTACTCGCCCATTTTTACCTAGAATAGCCCTTAATGCTAGAAACTGACGCCTCCAATGGTGTAATAGCTGGTGTTTACTCCCAGAAGCAGCTAGACAGAGAATAGCACCCCGTTACTTATTATTCTAAGACTATAATAGATGCTAAGCTAAACTACTATATCCATAATAAAGAAATGCTAGCTATTATCTCTAGCTTCTAGCACTAGCGTGTATAGCTAAAGGGGACCCCCAAACCTATCTAAGTAGTATTAGATTATAAGGCCCTAAAATACTTTATAATAACAAAGGCCCTTACGGCTTAGTAGGCGCGCTAGGTAGATATCCTATCTTAGTTTAACTTCTTAATTATATATAGGCTAGGTGCTACTAACCGTGCGGATGCTCTTATAAGGCATAAACAGGACCTAGATAACTAGGCAGCTGTAAAGATTTTATTATAGACTTAGACGCTACTATAACTAGAATACCTTAACCCCTAAATATAGGCAGAACTTAATACGGACCCTTTAGGCGCTAAGATATATCCCATTAACTTTACGGAACTTAACCTTATTAATAAACTGCTGTAGGTAAATTATACAGCCCCTTCTTTATAGGAGTACTATAAAAAGGCAAAGGATGCTACTAGCCTATGGTCCCTTAAAAACGGACTACTTAAGCATTGGGAACGGCTAGTAGTGGTAGAGAAACAGAATTTACGGACTTAGCTTATCGCTAAAGCATATACTTAGGTCTCTACGGCTTACCCTAGAAAAAATAAGACCCGCAGAATTATTGGTAACCGCTACTACTGGCCTAAAATAGTTATAGATATTAACCACTATATACAGAACTACAACGACTGCCGTAGGTCTATAATTCCACGAGATAAGACCCTAGGGCTATTAAAGCCACTCCTAATACTAGAACGCCCCTAGCAGTATATCTCTATAGACTTCTACAAGTTACCTACGGACCGCGACAGATATAATATGGTTATAATCCTAGTTAACCGCTTTGGCAAGCGCCTGTTCTTAATCCCTTATTATAAGAATATTAATACTAAAGAGGTGGCCCAACTGTATATCTACTATATCTACCAAATCTATAGACTACTAGATACTATTATATCTAACCACAGGCCGTAGTTTATATCAGCCTTTTAGAATAAGTTTACCTAGATTCTAGGTATTAGGCTAAAGCTCTCTATACCATACTACCCCTAGACTAATAGTTAGACAGAGATTGTAAATTAATATTTAGACTAGAGACTCTAGCCCTTTGTTAACTACTTTTAGGATAACTAGGGTAAACTACTACCTATAATAGACTACGCCTAGACAACCCTACCCTATAACTCTACAGGGTTTACACCTATTTAGCTAGAAATGGGATACTTACCCTATATAAGCTTTGACTAGGAGAGACTAGAAGAACCACAGACTATGCGCGAAAAACTATCTTATAAGGAAGCATAGCAGTATACTAGACGCCTAGAAGAAGCATAGACGGTAGCCTATAAGAACCTAAAGAAGGCCCAGAAATTAATAGAATAGTAGGTAAATAAGCACAGACGCGAGCCTAACTTTACTATAGGCGATAAGGTCTAGGTTATAATAAAGAACTAGAAGACAGAACGGCCTAGCCGTAAGCTAAACTATTAGATGGCAGGACTATATAAGGTCCTTAAAAAGAGAGGCAACTTATATAAGGTAAAGCTCCTAGATTTAATTAAGGTCTACCCTATCTTCTTGCTGGATAAGCTATAAAAAGCTATAAATAACCTACTGCCTAGATAAAAGAATAAACCGCCCCTACCGATTTAAATTAATGGCGACGACAAATAGGAAATTAAAGAGATACTGGCCTATAAACTTGTATAAGGAATACTAAAGTACCGCGTAAGCTAGAAAGGATATAATCCGGACCCTACCTAGTACCCCACATGGAATTTTATAGGTAGCCCCTATAAGTTATAAGAATTCTATAGCCGTTACCCTAACAAACCTAAATCGCTAAAGTACTTAGACAAGTAGATAGAGTGCTAGCATAGTAAAGACGATAAATTACTAGAAGAGCATAAAGATAAGAATACCCTATGGGGGTAATACGGACATATAAAGCCTAAGGGTAGGCTTTTTTAGGAGGGGGGAGGGTAATATTATAGCACTGGCAAACTGCCGTTAGATTGCCGCAACTTGCCCTAGATTGCCGTAAGTTGCCATTATATAACTAGAGGATTGTATATAGCTTTAAGCGGTGCTTCCGTTCTTCCCATTTCCTTTCTCTAGCTTTGGATCCTCGTTTATAGACAATCCAATTATATAGGCTTGCATACGTCTTCCTTGCTGTGCTCGTGCCTTAATTAACTAAGTCGCTAATAGAAATAAGAGGGAGAAATCAAGCCCTTATAAAGAAAGATACCCATACTATTGCCGTATATTTAGACAACCCTAATCTTAATTAAGACTTAAAATCAGCCCTATAGCAGACTATTATTTAAGAGGCCCCAAATTGCAAAGATCTTCTAATGGTTCCAACTTGGAGAATAGGTCGCCAACCTCTTAGAAATAAGCCAATTTAAAGAGCCATGAAAAAGAATAAAGGATATATTAATGCAAAGATAGAGGAAGAGAAGTGGCTTAACCCAGAGCAGGCAGATAGAAGGAAAAATCAGTGCTATTTATAGCTAAAAGAAAGACCCCATCCCAAGAACTGGAATAATATTGCTTTTTATAATAAATATTACTTTAGTTTAGGCGTAGAAGAAACCCATAGGATTAAAAAAAAAGTGGCAATCTTTACCGCTATTTACCACAGAATATTTATAGAAAGAAGGGGGTTACTAAAAAGAATAAAAAGGAGAAGGCCTAAGAGAAGAAGCATCTTAAACTGTTTAATATCTTTATTGTTATTAGCAGGACCTAAAAGAAGTTCTTCTTATATAAGGTGGATAACCAGGTAGGTAAGATAAGCTTAAAAGTCTATACTAAGTAGGTGTTGCCATGGCTTCTTTTAAAATTTAATATTAAGGGAATTACTTTATGCTAGGATATAGATTCAGCATATAAATTAAGGGAGTCTTTAGCCTAGGTAAAGGAATAGGACTTAAAGCTTCTAATATTGCCTAGTCTATTACTCGATCTATTAATTATAGAGTCCTTAGCCCATTCTATTAAAAAGAAGTTCTATTTAAAGCGCGTAGAAGAGAAGGATACAGTATTAGAGCGTTTTATAGATATTTAGGAGAACTAAGTGGATTAGAAGAAGATTGTAGAGATATACAGCTGGTATACAAAGCACCTATATAAGTGCATTAGGGCTAACGGGCAGATAACTTGATATTAAATTGATTTGGCTGTATTATAGTATTGTGATCATAAAGCATAATTTTGGTGGATGCGCACGTGCCCTAAACTAACACTTATTTTGGCTACGTAGAGGAGGCTAGATATTTGTTACTAAATGCGCTAAGGAAAAATATAATATTAATTACTGTGTCCCTAAATTTAGGGATATTTAAGCTAGATAATCTATAGTAGCATCTCCTATAAGAATAAGGGGCCTTTAATAGGTTTTAAAAAGGACTAGTTAACTAAGCTTGGATATACAAAGAAGACAATAAATAGTAATGTATATCGTATATATATATGCCTTAGTATTAAGGCTTTTATATAGGAATTATGGTAAACACTATAATACTAGCCTATTCTTATAGAGGACAATGCCTTAATTTACTTAGTAAAAGTAACCTGCCTAGCCTAGGAATAGAATGGCATGCTTATAATAAAATAGCTAGTAAATCCCCCCAATTTAAACCCAATTAAGAATATCTAAAGGCTGTTAAAGGGGAGAATATAATAGAGGTTTTCTATAACAAAGGAGGAAGTTAGGAGGTATGCAGAGGAAGAATATAAGAAGCTCGAGCCTAAAGAATTTAAGAAATATACTAGCAATATAAGGAAGCGCTACCTTGCTATAATTGCTGCAGATAGGGGTCTAATAAAGTATTAATAATACTAAATAAGCAATCGTTTTAATGCGGCAATATAAGCACCACTAGTAGGGAGGGCGGTAGCCTGCTTAGGTTACCCCCTTATAGGGGACCTTAAAGGCGCCATTGGGCGGCTTCTAGCCCGTTACCCTACTAACCTTAGGGGGTCACCGCCGATAAGACCGCCTAATAAGGGGCGGCGAAGACTTTTAAAACGCACCTCTGTACTTAAACACGCTGTCCCAAAAATGCAGCTTCCTTGGGAGGCCTTATAAAGGGTTAGAATTAAGGTGGTGCGATACTTAAAAATATCCAAGTTCGCCCAGCCTATTGGCATCAAGAAATCTCTAAGAGGGGAGGCTTGAAATAATTCCAGCATTTGGGCCAGGTGGTTATATCATATTTATGGACTCGCTGGTACAGTATATGATAACTAAGACGAGATTCAGCTTTGGTTACTTGATCTGAACAAAGCTTTGGCTCCAACGTATGGAATTGAATGCCCTCCCCAACTCGCAATGACGCCGCTGTTGCTCGTCTATATAGTCAATTAAGCTTTTTTTTCTTGGACCGTGTTGAAAGATCAATTTAATTTGGATGTGCATGCACATGAAGTGCTGTATTGAGATATAGCGGTTTAGTAAGCGTGAGGAACCTAACATAGGAGCCCATTCGTATCTATGTCTATATGCGCCTTTTATTATACATAGGGCAATATATCTAGATCGATGTATCGCGGGAATTAATTATACCCTATCTTATTTGGTGGAGTGTAGGCTAGTCTAATTACTATTTAGATGACCAAAACAGATAAGAGATAAGAAATGCCCTATAACCATTTTAGTATCTAAGTCCACATTTTCTCTGCTTTTTAAACTCTATTAATCCGTGCTCTGGCCCAAAAATTTCAAAAGCCACTTAAAGACCTCTCCCCAAGTTAATAAAGTGTTAGTAGAAGTTATAGAAACCTAAAAATAACTATACCCCCTTTACGGTTCTTAGGGGTTCCCATTAATTAATTACGGCTATTTTTTCTGGGTCTGCCTTAATTCCGTCTATGCTAATAATAAATTCTAAGTACTTAGTACGCTTAATACTAACTTCTAACTTCCTAATATTGGCCTAAAGACTAGCTTCGCGGAGCCGTTATAAGACTTTATAGATATATTTCTTATATTCTAGTTTATCCTTAAAGTAAATTATAATATTATCTAGGTAGGCTGTGTAGAAGTTATTAAGGTAGTTAAAGAGTATATAATTTATATACCGCTAGTATATAGCTAGTCCGTTAGTTAGTCTAAAAGGTAGTACTTTATATTTATATAATCCGTAATAGGTCTAAAATACAGTAAAATCCTTAGATTTAGGGTCTATTTTAATTCGGTAAAAGACCTAGCGGATATTAAGCTTTATAAAAATCTTAGCCTTACTTATATAGGCTAGCGTTTCTTTAAGTAAAGGTAGCGGATATTAGTCTTTGTGGGTTATTTAGTTTAGTTTATAGTAGTTAATATAGAAATAGAGTCCACTATTAAGCTTTTTTATAAATAGAATAGGTAAGGTAAAGGGGACTTAGCTAGGCTTAATAAAGCCCTTATTAAGGTTGTTAATAAGGTACTACTTAGTGGCCTATAGCTTGTTAGTAGATTATTAGCTATTACAGGACACCTCCGTAATACCTTATACACGTCTACCTGTTTCCACCAACGTAGCAAGAAGAGACCGACCGCGAAACGGCAATCTGATGGCAATCTACGGCAATCTGACGGCAATCTGCCGCATTCTGCTATATTCTGCCAGGACCGCTACTCGAATCCTATTTTGCTCCGTGCACGTGTCAACCAAGTAACTAAATTCACGATATATATACCCTTTCTCCCCGTTTCCTTACCTTTTCTCCTTACGCAACGTCTTGACTTTATTACGTAGTTTATATATATAGCTTATCAATATCTACTTCGCTATATATTATTACTGCTTATACTCGCTCCGTAACATTGACGGAGGGGATTATAGCTAAGGGTATTTTCTTTATTTGGCTTAATCTTAATTTTATAGTTATATAGTTAGTAAGGCGGGAGTATATTAGATACTGCCTTAGAGAATACGTCCTTAAATTTCTAGTATTGGCAAAGTAGTTTCTATTCTACTAGCTCCTTATCTATAAGCTTACTCTCCCTACTAAGCTAGTTATAGGCTAGGGCTTCCTTATCTTTAATTATCTAGTTAATTTTATATAAGCTAGTTATAAAGGCAATAGTATTAGGCTATTTTAAGTTTTGGTAAAACCCTATAGCGTTAATATAGTAGATATTAACTAGTAGGAGGTTTATAGGTTTCTTTACAGATGTTTTATAAACTGTATTTTGTAGTTAAGGGTTTATAACCCTTTTTAGCTCCTATTCCATCTTCTATAAGTTATATTTCCGGTCTATATATTTAGTATAATATCTAATATTCCTTACTATTCTTTATAGCTATATAGGGCCTAATCTAATTGGCTTATTACTGGCTTCCTAAGTCCCTAGTGCTAGTAGTATAATATTAGTAGTCTAGGAGCGTTATAGTATATAGATCCGTTACGGATTAAGCTATATATCTTTCTTAAATGCCTAGTTCCTATATATAGTATTAACCTAATAAATAGTGACTATCTATAGCCGCATAAGGTTTTCTATTATAATGTTAATTTCTTTTATAAAAGAAGGGGTTAGGGGTAGGGTTTTAGGCTAGATAAGCCGTCTACCTTAAATATTAAGCTATAGGCCTAAGTAGACTAGCTATTTTCTTTCTAAGATTATATTATAGCTCCCTAGGTCTATAATAAGAAAGGGGATATTATACTACCTTTGTCTATCTATATAAAGATAAATCCGTAAAATAGTTATAATAGGTAGCCCTATTTATCCGTTATATCTATAAATAGGAATTAGTTTAGGCAGTTCTTTAAGGGGTATATTTAAAAAGTTAGCCAGCTTTATAGTATATAGGGTATTTATTAAGGTAAAGGTATTTACTTTAAAGTTAGCTAAGGTAGAGATTAAAACTTAATATTTATTACGGAATAAAATATAAGGGATAGTATAGCTTTTTCTAATAACTAGCCAATCTAGATTAACGCATAATATATTAATTCTTTTTAACCCTAAAGAGGAGTCTTTCTTTAGGGTTCCTCTTTTTCTAACTTTATACTGTTCTCCTATATTAATAAAACCTTATCTATTTTTATCTTTATTGGGCAGTCCTTAATAAAGTAGTCCTTCTAATAGTAAAATACGTTATAGCTATTATATAATTATTAAAAACGTTTATAACATTATTCTTTAATACTATAGTATCGTTTAGGTATAATTTAACCTATATACGTCTTTAATTAACGTCTTAATGGCCTTTCCTTAGCCGCATAATTAGCTTTTATAAGGAAGTAATAGCTATATAGTTTATACGCGCGTTTCCTTTCTTTTAAATTACGCTATTATAACAGAGTTATATTAGTAAGGTTGCGGCTATATACCGGAAGGATATTAAAATATAAAGAATAAAGACACCTTACTTATTAAGCTTAATCTTTTTTCTTAACACCTTACTTCCCATTATTAACCTTTATCTAATTTTAGATATTTACTTAATATACTTATTAAGATTTCTTCTTTTTATTATTATTTTAATATACCTCTTTATTCTCCTACAAACTGCTCTTTTAAGCCAATTTATTAGCGTATTTTAGGCCTACTGCTATATGTAAAACCTTAACCCCCACTAACCTGTAATTAGTACTAGTTCTACCTAAATTATTTTACCTATATGTTTTTAAAAGACTAAAAGTCTAATAATAGGATTCTAAAGGCTTATAATAAGACTTACTATATAAGGTCTAATACCTTTAATATAAGGGGACTTAGTAGACAGTGTGACGGGCTTATATAAATGCTTCTAAACCGAAGCTTGTAGATTACTACTATATAAGAATACTAAGCTAAGGAGAAGAAGAAGTCTGTTAGAGACTGTTAAGATATAAAGAGGTCGCTAAGGCGCTAGTAGTAAGCGAGCTAATGGCGATTTTCCATCCCGAGGATGGAAAATCCTAATTAGTTAACTCTATAAGTAGTATTAACAGAATTTGGCAGAATTTGGCAAAATGCCTTAAAAGTAGCAGGTGACGCGCTCTAGCACCATTATATTACCCCCCCTCCCAAAAAAGCCTGCCCTTAGGCTTTATCCAAGTTCTTTATTATTATTTAGATGATTATAGTTATCTAACTCTTCCTCCTAGTATTTAATCCGGCTGTCTAGTTTATATAGTGGTCTAAAGAGGTCTAGGTAGGCTAGGTAGAAATCTTATAGCTTATAGGGAGAGTACTTAAAATTAGATATAGGGTACCATTCTAGATCTTTATTATAATCTACCTAGCTTGCATAGTATTTTAAGGTACTATAGTCCTTCTTAACTGCTAAAATCTCTTTAACTTCCTATTCCTTATCCTCTGTAATCTAAATTGGCGGTAGGGGGTTGTTATACTATCTAGGCAATAGGTCGTCTATAGCCTTTCATAGTCAGTCTAAAGAGAAGATAGGGTGGATCTTTATTAACTCTAGTAGCCTAGCCCTAAAAGAGTGCCCTTCCTTCTTAAGGATTTTATAGGGGCCAGCTATTTAGTGGTTTAGTTTATAGCTTAGCCTTTAGGTTTTCTAGTTTTTATTAACACCTATACCCTATCTCCTACTTAGAAGTCTTTACGTTAGCCTCTTTCTTCTCTTATATCCTTTTTATAATTACTTAGGCAGTCTTCTAGGCTCTATGCATTCTCTTAGCAAATATCTAGGCCTCTTTATAGCTAAGGCGTTCGCGGGCTATTATAGGTCCTATAGGTCTATCCTAATTAAAGGATATTTATAGCTTATATCTATAGAGTAACTTAAATAGCAATATTCCTATACTATTATAAGGGAGGATAAGCTGTACGTAGTCTATTATAGGTAGTAGTTCCAACTAGTTGTCCTAGTAGTAATTAACAAAGGGACGAAGTTGCTAGTTAAGGTACTAGTTTATAATCTTAGTTTAGCCATTAGTTTGGGGGTAGAATATAATAGAGATCTTAATCTTAATCCTAAGGATATAGTAGAATTCGTTCTAGAAGTCTAATATAAATTAGGGTCCGCAGTTAGAGATAATTAAGTTAAAAGCGCTATAGATCTAATAAATGTTGTTAATATATATACAGGCCATATCTTTTATAGTTATAATCTTAAAGCAAGAGAGGGAGATAGCTTATTTACTTACTTAATTAACTACTATAAAGGCTATATTATAGCCATATTTATCCTTTAAGAATGATTTAAAGTCTATTATAATATACTACTAAGGGCGTTTAGGAACTAATAGTAGTTATAACTATTTAGGGGTTTAATCTTTGGGGATATCTACTTGTTTATAAGCATAATAATTCCTAATAAATCGTGCTATATTAGACAGGAGTCCTTACTAGTAGTAGTAAGGCGCTAGTAGTTAGTAGGTCTTATCTTAACTAAGGTATACCAAAGAGATTTAATAGTGGGCTTTATAGATTAGCTCTATTTATAGATTATTAACGTCTAGAACTATAAGCCATTTTTAATATAAGAGCAGTCCGTCTTCTATTTCTAAATTAGGGTTACCTTCTATAGCTTAATAGCGGAGGGCTTTTAAAAACTTAGCTATATAGTTTATAGTTAAAATGCGATTAATTAGTTCTATTAGTTTATTTAGGATCTCTCCTTCTATAAGTGCTAGCTCGTTCTATTTAGAGCTTAGTTCCCTAAGGATATATAGGTTAAGCTATTTAGGATAGAGAAGGGCATATATTTAGTGCTAAGCCTTTAGCTTATCTTATAGTTCCATATCCTATTCTCTCTAGGTAAGGGTATTATTACGGCACTAGTAGAATATAGTAAAAAGCTGGCAGAATATAGCAGATTGCCGCAAGTTGCTATTATGTGACTAGAGGATTGTACATAACTTTAAGTGGTGCTTCCGTTCTTCCCCTTTCCTTTCTCCAGCTTTAGATCCTTATTTATAGATAATCCAATTATATAGGCTTGCGCGTCCCTCTTGCCGTACTTATACCTTAATTAACTAAGTTGCTAATATTATCTAAAGCTTGTTACTACTCTTTCTTCCTAAAAAGGAACTTAAATATATCTATAGACTATAAATAGGACAGAAATATAGAATAGGACCCTAAAGAATATTACTAGGACTATAAGGATAGAATAGAACTAAAAGAATATAAATAGAACGCGAAACCTAAGAATAGGACATGCATGGACTAAAACTCCTAGGAAATAAATAAACACCAGAAATTACCTAATACCCCTATTACTATACTAAAAAATATAGTAGCTGATAAAGCCGCTATAGGACCCATAAATACCTCTAATAGTAAAATAGTTACTATCTTAACCCCCTAGAAAGAACTTGCGGTAGCTAATACTAAAATTAAACAGCTTTAAGAGCTGCTTAAAACTAGAGACACCCCTATACCTAGCGAGAAGTTATTAAACACCTAGAGACTTGCTATAGTCCTTAAGGCCCTAGCCTAATATATAGTATTAGCATTGTTATAGTCCGCGAAGGTTAGGGACCCCCTATTGCTTATAGACGGAATTAACCCTATATTTAATAATTAGAAACTTTAACTATAAAACAAGCTTAAAGTTAATATGGACTACTTCCCTACTACCTAAGCTAAAATGGCCTACGTCTTCGGCTATACTAGTGGGGATGTATAGACATATCTACGTCTGCGATACACCCTAGACTTAGCAAACCCCTTCTTCTTTAGAGAAGAGATAATTAACTACCTATCTTCTATTTATAAGGACCCCTTTAAGATATAGAACGCTCACCTTAATTATAAAGCCCTTAATATAAAAATGATAGAGACCTTCTTAGTCTTCTAGATCTACTTTCTACACTTAGCTAAATAGGCTTAAATCCCCTAGGAAGATCTAATGCCAAACCTCTTTAATAAGCTTACCCTAGACCTATAGCGCGCCGTACTACCGGCCTATACTACTATATAGACGCTAAAGGAACTTATAGACTAGTGCCTAGCTATTAACTAGGGCCTTTATTAAATTAAGGTATAAGCTAAGCGGTATAAAGCTAGAAGCTCTTTAAACTAGACTATAAGTACTATAAAAACAGCCTATAGCGCCCTAGCATGGTTGGTAACTCCTATAGTACTAGCTATATAGCCCGCCATTAATTTAGCAGCTAGTTATATAGCTAGCCCTACTATAGGTCTAGTGCATACTTAACCTATATATAGCGACCCCTATAGATAGGCCCTTAGTAATTAAGGAGCCTGCTTTTTATATGGCTAAAAGAACTACTTTACTAAGTGTTACGGACAGCTTAAGTACGATGTTACGACTACTTGGAGAAGAGTTAGAGGAAGCTAGTTGGTTAATATAGGCACAGTCTAGGATGAATCCGGTAGAACCATGTAACAAGGAATAGTAGCTGAGGTTATATAATATAATCTGTGTAATCTATATAATCTATATAATCTGTACGGAGTATATAGAGCACACATACCTCACGGAGCGAAGGGATTTCTTAGGCGTATGGTTGTATATTTAAAGGACCACAGTCCCTACCCAGATAGTTCTCTCTTCGTAGTAAATCTTAGAATACAATTGGAGTTAATCTGTTAGGCAACCACTCCACTAGTTATTATTATGTTGTTAACACTATTCTTACCTATATACCCAGCCTAATAATAGGACCCATTGTAGTTCCTACTACAAGGTTCCGTTACACATTCACTACCAAGGTTATAGTATTAAACAAGATCAAATAACATACCACCCAAAGCACCAGTCATAACAATATCGACGGTAGCCACAACCTCAGGACCAGGAGATACTAGTATAGCAGATACAGATTCTTAAGTAGTTACGCAAGGTTAGTTACAGGAAATAGTTAATCACTTATAGGACAATAATAGGATACTTAAAGAACGTATTAATAGAATTGGAGCAGTAAAGGTTAAGTTACCTTTAATTAAATGGTTTTTAGGGGAGAGGTTAAAGCTTAAGGGATTTCTTACGCAGATGCATTTTAAGGTTATATAGGAAGGAGCAAAGTTAGCAATACCTACGGATTAGGTAGCATATATAGAACTATTCTTAACAGAAAGAGCTCTAGAGTAGTTCGAGCTTTACCTTACAGAGATATAAGTAAATAGTGTGACGACTACTAACCCAGACATACGGTATGTGTTTGCAAGTTAGAGCGGATTCGCAGAATAGTTAACGTAAATATTTAGAGACCCTAAAGCAACCACAACCGCAGAACGAAAACTTCAGAACTTAGTATAACATACTTTAGTAATTAAGTATACAACGCAGTTTTAAACACTAGCTATATAGGTTAAGTGGAATAATAGGGCGCTTATAGCATAGTATAAGCAAGGACTTAAGGCTAAAGTCCAGAACGTAATTATCCTAATAGAAGATGCGGATACTCTAAGAGAGTTAATAAACCAGTTAATAAAGATTAATAATAGGATCTATTAAAGGGAACAAGCTAAGAAAGGGCAAGATAGAGTTCTATAGTTATATAAGGCGTAGAGTACGCAACAATAAATATAGAGTTAAAAACTATGGAATGGCGCAGAGCCAATGGACCTAAGTAGTACTAAAGAAACCTAAAGATGGGAAAAGAAACTATAGAAACCCAAAGGTTAAGGATCTAGTAATTAAAGGACCTAGGAGTAGAGGCCAAACCAGGGATCTTAGCAGCAGAAGACATTTAGGCGGACTCTATAACAAGAAAAATGGTTTAAAGATAGGGCTTGCATAAATTACGGAAAATAAGGTCATTTCGCTAGAGACTATAAAGGTGGTTAGAGTAATTATATAGTAAAGGGAACTAGACCAGCAGACGGCACATACATATAAAGGGATAATGGTGCACTGTAAGGAACAAAAAAATGTTTAATTAATAGTTTCGCGTTTTGTTATAATAACGCATACCAAATTTATAAGGACGCTAAGTACAGCGCAAGCTATTAGCTATAGGAGCCATTATTATCTAAGTTTAAAGAAACTAACAAACTAGCTTATAGATCGGATATTAAAGACAATAAGTTTAACATAGGCGAAGTATTTACTAACAATAAGGCAATAAAGGCAGCTTACTAGAAGCATACAGACCTTAGAAAAATTAAAACAAAAGCAGAAACTAAGACCATTATAAAATAGGGTTTAGTAACGGATATTATAACACTATTAGATACGATTTCCATCACTTTATAAGATAAAAGGAGTAACATTTAGAAGAAACTAAGCAAGCAGACAACTACTAGTGCCAGCTTATTACTTAATAAAGGTAAAAGGCCATAGGCTTAAGATTCTTAAGAAGAGATACAAAAAGCTTAAGATTCTTAAGACGAGATAAGACACACCCAAGGACCTATAACAGACAAAAACCAATAGGAAAGGGCAGCTATTTAGTTTATAGATAAACGAATAAGTATAGGACACAAGTTTAAGAACTGCAAGTTTAGGGAACAAGTAAGAACATTAGCAATCCTAGGTAAACGCAGTATTCAGCCTAAAGATTAAATAGTTAATACCTAGATTAAGAAGCAAGATAACTACAAAGATCTAGCTACAAGACGCAGAAAATAAGAAACTATAGATAAGTTTAGAATAAGAATTATTATATAGCAAGAGCAAAAGCTAGACAAGAGGTTAGCTATGCCAGGTTATATAAGGGACAGAGCACCCATATAAAGAGTTATTAATAGGCCAAGTGCAGGGACATCTAGGGCAAAATAGTTAAATAAACTGGAATAAGAAGAGGATCTAGACATCCTAACCAGGTTTAAAGAAAGATATACTAAAGGATGTTACGATATAGTGATAACAAGATACTTTCTAATGGATAGACTATACACACTAAACCAGTTGTATGGAAAGTGGTATAGGCAACGACACAACAATAAATAGGAAGACTTTTATATGTGGCTAGATAAAAAAGTTGTCTAAAACTAACCCATTACAGAGAAACGCATAAGTTATATTAAAGGAGCGTTAATTATAACGTTAAGGAACCTAGAAGAGGGATCTAGAGACTAAAGAAGTAAACAATAAATCTTAGTACCCGCAGTAGAGATACTAGTGGTTAGATTAACTAGGTATAGGTTTAAACTTAAGAATAAAAACAAACTAAGAGTTAACCCAAAATATATAGCATATTATACACTATCGTGGATAGCTTATATGGATAACACCTGCAACATATATAAAGCACCAAAAGATAAGAACCGGAAGTACCTAGTAAGGATATATTAGGCACCTAAGGAAAGGCGGTTTAGGAACGCTAAGTATATACATAGATAGCACCCAGTAGAAGTATAAGGTTAAGGAGACTTAATACTTTAACCAGGAAGATTCCTTACGGAAGAATACCTAGACAGACAATAGTAGTAGAAATACCTAGAGAACACTTATCTATAGCACATAGAGGAAAAGAAATAAACTAAGTATTAGCTAAGGTTGGACTAAGTACAAGTAGGATCTAGCAGCTAAGAGTTAGAAAAAGGGGAGGCATATAGGACTAGAGGGAACCAGTGTTAAAGCCTTAAACCCTTAAAGGAATTTAAGGATAATACCTAAATTTATAAGTTAAGTAGCAAGGTTAGCAGTTTAAAGTATTAGTAGATAGTAGAGTAATTAGGAACCACATATTACCAAAAGTAGTGGAAAGGATGGGGTTACTATATAGACAGAAGGAACACCCATATCCACTTATAACAATTTTAGGAGATTAGATAGCCTATAGAGAAGGCATTATTAATCTTAAAATAGGACCTATTTAGTTAACTATTAAAGGGAGATAGGTTAGAATGTCTTTTAATATCCTACTATTAGGACAGGATAAGGCAATACTAGGAATACCTTAGTTACAGGAGTACAATCTAAAGATTAATTAGGTTATAGGTTAGGTCAATATTAAGGATACTAGACGGTGTAAAGTGTAACAGTAAACCAAGTTGGTATAGTACCAAGTCAGAGCAACATACAAAGAGACTAAGTAAGGCTTAAGTTATGTACCAAAGAGATACCACAAGTATAGTAAGAAGTTATAGTTACTAGAAAGTAAAAAGCTGTTAGAGTATACAGCATAGGACTATAAGATAGAGTTAGAAGAGGGAATAAGTCTAAAGTTCTTTCTAATTTATAAGCTTACTAAAACAGAGTTAGTAGCGCTTAAAGGGTTTATCCAGGAGAACTTACGTAAGGGATATATTAGACCATTACAGTTATCAGTAGGATATCCAGTACTGTTTATCCCAAAGAAAAACGGAAAACTTAGGATGTGCATAGACTATAGACAGTTAAACAGTATTACTAGGAAGGATAGGTATCCTTTACCCTTAATTAGCGAAATCTAAGACAGAATAGGCAACGCAAAGATCTTTATAAAGATAGATCTAAGGTGGGTATACCATTAGATTAGGATTAAGGAAGGCGACAAATAGAAGGCAGCCTTTAGGTTAAAGGAAGGACTATATAAGCCATTAGTTATACAGTTTGGGCTTATAAACACACCAGTAACGTTCTAAAAGTAAATTAATAGTGTATTAGGAGAACACCTAGATGAGTTTATTATAGTATACCTTAATAATATTATCATCTACTTAGAGAACAAGGAAGAATATAGAGAACACATTAAATAGGTTTTAAAGAGACTACAGGAAGAACAGATACTAGTAGTAATTAAGAAATACAAGTTCTTTATGAGGAAAACTAATTTTATAAAATTTATTATCGAACTAAGAAAGATTAGCATGGACCTAAAGAAAGTTAAAGCTATAGTAAGTTAGCAAGAACCAGAGAACGTTATACAGTTAAGGTCGTTTCTAGGGTTTTGTAACTACTATAGGAGGTTTATAGCACAGTGGTTAAAAAGTATTAAGCCGTTCACAAGGCTAACAAAGAAGGAGGAACTATAGGTTTAGGGTAGTAAATAAAAGAAGCTATTCTAGGAACTTAAAGAGTTATTTACCTAAGAGCCAGTCCTCAAGATCTATTAATTAAAGTTAGATACAGTTGTTGAGACAAACACATTAGACTTTGCACTAGGAGTATACTTACTATAGAAGCACTAGGACATATGGCATCCAGTAGCATACTATAGTCAGAAGATAACACTACTAGAGTTAAACTATAATATCTACAACAAGGAGTTGTTAGGTATAGTTGCAGTATTTAAGAAATAGAGAGTATTCTTACAAGGCATAGAGAAACTATTTGTGGTTAAAACAGATTATAAGAACCTTACAGAACCCCTAATAACAAAGGAACTCAACCAAAGACAGGTTAGATAGGCGGAAATACTTATAGAATACCATTTCGAAATTTAGTATACTAAGGGTACAGATAATACACGAGCAGACGCTCTAAGTAGAAAGGCTAAACTATAAAATAACAAGAAGCTATTAGGAGCTTTATTACAAAAGGATTAAGACGGATTAATTAGGTATAATTATCTAAAGATCACAGCAACCAAGGAAAGTTAGATCCATAAGTTACTAGGGAGTAATTAGACACAGAAGATCTAAAAAGCATAGGTAAAGGATCTAGACTTAAAGCAATACAAAAACAGAGAAGCAACGTATATGCCTAAGTCTATTACAGAGGAGTTTATTAAGGAATTCCACAAGGGAATAATACAAGGATACAACGGAGCTACAGGCTTAGTGTTAAGACTCTAAAAGGAGTACATTATTTAAGGAATCTGGGGACTAGCAAGATAAGTTATAAAGAAATATCTAGATTGCCAAAGAAACAAACCGACGAGGTATAAGCCGTACGGAGGGCTACAACCTATCGAAATACTAGGAAGACCATGGGAGGTTATATTATAGGACTTTATTATCAAGTTACTAAAGTTAAAAGATCCTATTACAGGATAAGATCATAACGCGATCTTAGTAATAGTAGATAAGCTTATAAAGTGGGGATACTTTATAGCATACACTAAAGAGATATTAGCAGAAGATGTCGCTAGAATCTATATAAAGGAAGTATTTATAAGACATAGAGCACTAAATAAAGTTATATTAGACAGAGATCCAAGATTCGTAGCAGCATTTTAGGAAGTGTTTCTGGCAGAATAAGGGGTTCGCGCAGCAACCTCTACAGCATATTATCCGCAGATAGACGGACAAATAGAAAGACTAAACTAGACACTAGAACAGTATTTAAAACATTATATTAATCACGCATAGAATAATTAGGTATTGTTATTACCAGTTACACAGTTTGCATATAATGCAACACTATAAGAAGGAATAGGGACATTACTATTTAAGGTAAACTACGGGTACGAACTAAGAACGTCGTTATTACTACGTTAAGCGAAGAAAACAAGTAGCACAGCTAAATAAAGAATGGAGATATTAATAAATCTTTATATAGACCTCACGGAAATAGCCAGGCTAGTATAGCAAAGGATAAAAAGGTATTATAATACTAAGGGATCTAAGGGACCAGATCTTAAGGAGGGAGATAAAGTGTGGCTACTATATAAAAATTTCAAGAGTTAATAACTAAGTAAGAAATTAAACCATATTAGACTAGGACCTTTTAAAATTACATAAAGAATTTTATTAGTTACGTATAAGTTAAACCTACTAGCCAAAATAAAGATTTACCCTATATAATACATTGCAATGCTAGAGCTAGCACACGGGAATATTAAGCTACTAGTTTATAAAGCAGACACGTATAAAGGACAAGAAGAAGACAAATGGTAAGTTTTAAAAATTATTAGTTACAAGGACGTAGATGACAAAACATAGTATAAAGTAAAGTAAATAGGCTACAGTAAGACTACCTAGAAACCACTAAGCAACCTAAAGAACGCTATAGGAAAGGTACAGGAGTATTAGAAGAAAGTAGGTTAGGTAATATTAACAAGAAAGGATCGCCAAAAAATAAGTTGCCTAAGGGGGACCTAAGAGAAGCAATTGCTAAGCTACTTGGAGTTGTTTCCCTTGCAGGAGGAGAGCCAGTCTTTTTATTACCTAGCTTAGACAGACCCTGTTAAACAAGTTTCCACTCCTTAAAACGGACCTTCTTACGAACCTTTTTAAGACAAAGAAGACGCGCCAAGGCAGACAAGTACGCCTTATAAGTAGCATAAGTACGCTAAAGCTTAGTAAGGGAAGCTAAGAGCTTATTATCAAGTTTTGTAGTAGTAGATTAAATATAAGACCCTATAATAAGTTACTTAGGGAACGCAAAGACCGTTAAGAGTTATAGGACGCGTACACTTAGCGTTAAAGATAAAGCGGACGTCACAGGACGATTAAATGTTTGCTTTAATGCACTCCAAATAAAAGGATGGTTGTTAGGCAGAAGGACTCGCTAGCATAATATAAACTAACCCCTCTTTCGCACAGCAAGAATACGGAGACGGCATTATCTCACCTAGAGACAAGATTGCAGTAACAGTATAAAACCAGCGAGCTGTAAAAGAAGAAGAAGATGCTTTAGGTATAATAAGTAAGGATATTAACTAGACTAATTAAACGGACATTACACCTCTAGTAGATAACTTGGAGATGTTAGGAATCTTTAAAAACAAAGATAAAGAGAAGGGAGATAGTATTACAGACAGCTTAAGTACGATGTTATAACTACTTGGTGAAGAGTCGGAGGAAGCTAGTTAATTAATATAGGCACGGTCTAGGATGGATCCGGTGGAACTATATAATAAGGAATAGTAGCTAAGGTCACGTAATATAATCTATGTGATCTATATAATCTGTGTGATCTATACGGAGTATATAGAGCATACGTACCTTACGGAGCGAAGGGATTTCTTAGGCGTATGGTTGTGTATTTAAAGGACCACAGTCCCTACCTAGATAGTTCTCTCTTTGTAGTGAATCTTAGAATACAATTGGAGTTAATCTATTAGGCAACCACTCCACCAGTTATTATTACGTTGTTGACACTGTTCTTACCTATATACCCAGCCTAATAATAGGACCCATCGTAGTTCCTGCTACAAGGTTCCGTTACACTAAGGACTACCTAATAAAAGCAAAAACAGATAAGGTCCTATTAATTTAGAAGGATAGTATAGAGTTAGAAAAAGGGGAACCCTAAAGAAAGACTCCTCTCTAGGGTTAAAAAGGATTAATATATTATATATTAATCTAGGTCAGCTAGTTAGTAAAAATAGCTGCACTATCCCTTATACTTTATTTCGTAATAAATATTAAGTTTTAACCTTTACTTTAGCTAGTTTAGGAGTAAATGCCTTTACCTTAATTAATATAAAGTACGCTATAAAACTGGCTAACTTTTTAAATATACCCCTTAAAGAACTGCCTAAACTAATTCCTATTTATGGATATAACGGATAGATAGAGCCACCTATTATAACTATCTTACAGATCTACCTCCGCGTTAACAGATAAAGGTAGTATAATATCCCTTTTCTTATTACGGACCTAGAAAGCTATAATATAATCTTAAAAAGAAAATAGCTAGCCTATTTAGGCTTATAGCTTAATATATAAAACCAACGGCTTATTTAGCCTAAAACCCTACCCCTAATACCTTCTTTTATAAAGGAAATTAGCATTATAATAGAAAACCTCATGCGACTATAGGTAGACACCATTTACTAAACTAATGCTATATATAGGGACCAGGCCTTTAAGAAAGATATATAACTTAATCTATAACGGGTCCGTATACTACGCCGCCCCTAGACTACTAATATTATACCATCGGCACTAAAAACCTAAGAAGTTAGTAATAAGCTAGCTGGTTTAAGCCCTATATAGCTATAAAGAACAGCAAGGAATATTAGACGCTATACTAAACGTATAGACTAGAAGGATAACTTACGGAAAATGGAATAGGAGCTAAGAAGGGGTTTAAACCCTTAATTATAAAATATAGCCTATGGAATATCTATAAAGAAACCTATAAACCTCCTACTAGTTAATATCTGCTATATTAGTGCTATAGAATTCTACTAGAACTTAATATAGCCTAATACCATCGCCTTTATAACTAGCTTATATAAAATTAATTAGATAATTAAAGATAAGGAAGCCCTAGCCCGTAACTAGCCTAGTAGGAAAAGTAAGCTTATAGATAAGGAACTAGTAGAACAGAAACTGCCCTATTAATACTAGAAATTTAAGGATATATTCTCCAAGGTAGTATCTAATATACTCCCACCTTATTAACCATATAACTATAAGAACGAGATTGAGCTAGATAAGGAAAACGCCTTTAGCTATACCCCCCTTTACCAACAATCTATTACCAAATTATAGGCTACTAAGCAGTACCTTATTAATAACCTATATAAAGGATTTATTAAGCTTAGCTAAGCTCCTTTTACTATACTAATTCTCTTTACTAAAAAGCTAAACAGAGGACTCTATTTCTATATTAACTATTATAAGTTAAATAATATAACCCGTAAGGACCGCTATCTACTACCCCTACTTAATAAAACACTAGCTTAAATAAGTAGAGCTAAGGTTTTTATAAAGCTTAATATCTATTAGACCTTTTACCAAATTAAGATAGACCCTAAATTTATAGACCCGCTATATATTATATAAATATAAAGTACTTCCCTTTAGACTAACCAATAAACCGGCTATATACCAACAATATATAAATAATATACTCTTTAACTACCTTAATGACTTCTATATAGCCTATTTAAATAATATTATAATCTACTCTAAGAATAAGTTGGAATATAAGGAGTATGTTTATAAGGTCCTATAACGGCTCTATAAGGCTAGCCTCTAGGCCAATATTTAGAAATTAGAATTTAGTGTAAAACGTATAAAGTACCTAGGGTTTATTATTAGTATAGATAGTATTAAGGCAAACCCTAAGAAGATGGCTATAATTAACTAGTAGGTACTAAGAACTATAAAAGGGGTATAGTTATTCCTAGGCTTCTATAACTTCTACTAACGCTTTATTAAGAACTATAGCAAGATTACTTAGCCTCTTAGCCGACTTACCTAAAAAGACCAGCCCTTCTACTTTAATCCCGTATATAGGCAGGCTTTTAAAGAGCTTAAAAAACAACTGGTCTCCGCTCCCTTACTTACCCACTTTAATCTAGAACGGCCCTTAATGCTAAAAACTAATGCCTTAGATGGTGTTATAGCTAGCGTTTACTTCTAAAAGCAGACGGACGGAGAATAGCACCCTATTGCTTACTATTTAAAGACTATAGTAGATACTAAGCTAAACTATCTAATTTACGATAAAGAAATGCTAGCTATTATCTCTAGCTTTTAGCACTGGCAAGTATAGCTAGAAGGCACCCCTAAGCCTATTTAGGTAGTTTCTAATTATAAGGCCTTAGAATATTTTATAATAACGAAGGCCCTTATAGCCTAGTAGGCGCGCTAAGCGGATATCCTATTTTAGTTTAACTTTCTAATTATATATAGGCTAGGCACCACTAACTATGCGGACGCCCTTATAAGGCGTAAATAGGACTTAGATAACTAAATAGCTATAAAGATCTTATTATAGACCTAAACGCTACTATAACTAGAATACCTTAACCCTTAGTTATAAACAGAATTAAATATAGACTCTCTGGGCGCTAAGATATATCCTATTAATATTATAGAATTCAATCTTATTAATAAACTATTATAGATAAACCATACAGCCCCTTCTCTCTAGGAGTGCCGTAAAAAGGTAAAAAATTCTACCGGCTTATAGTCCCTTAAAAACGGACTGCTTAAGCACTAGGAACGGCTAGTAATAGTAAAGGAATAGAACTTATAGACTTAGCTTATCGCCAAAGTATATGCTTAGGTCTACCCTAGCTAAGATAAGACCCACTAATTACTAGCGCCTTATTACTATTAGTAAGGACTTCTATCTAATATAGGACAATTTATTAGAAACTATTATGCCTATAAATATATAGATACTCTTAGGAATTAAACTCCTAAATAGCTATAACCACTACTAGTTCCTAAACGCCCTTAGCAATATATTATAATGGACTTTAAATTATTCCTAAAGGATAAATACGGCTATAATATAGCCTTTATAGTAGTTAACTAACTAAATAAGTAAGCTGTTTTCCTTTCTGGCTTTAAGATTATAACTATAAAGGAATGGCCCATATATATATTATTAATATTTATTAAATCTATAGTGCTTTTAAGTTAATTATCTCTAACTATAGACCCTAATTTATATTAGACTTCTAGAATAAGTTCTGCTATATCCTTAGAATTTAGGTTAAGCTCTCTTCTATATTTTACCTTTAGACTAATAGCTGAACTAAGATTATAAACCAGTACCTTAACTAGCGACTTTGCCCCTTTATTAACTACTACTAGAATAATTAGTTAGAACTATTGCCTATAATAGACTATATACAGCTTACGCTCCCTTATAATAGTATAGAAATATCGCTATTTAAGTTACTCTATAGATATAAGCTATGGACATTCTTTAATTAGGATAGACCTATAGGACCTATAATAGCCCGCGAATGCCTTAGCTATAAAGAGGCCCAGATATTCGCTAAGAGAATATATAGAGCCTAAGAAGCGGTCTAAATAATCATAAAAAAGGTATAAGAGAAGAAAGAGGCTAATATAAACTAATATTACCGTAAGGTAGACTTCTAAATAGGAGATAAGGTATAGGTGTTAATAAAAAACTAAAAGACCTAGAGGCTGAGCCATAAACTAGACTCCTAAATAGCTAGCCCCTATAAGATCCTTAAGAAGATAGGGTACTCTTTTAGGGCTAAGCTATTAGAGTTAATAAAGATCTACCCTATCTTCTCTTTAGACTGACTATAGAAGGCCGCGGACGACCTATTACCTAAATAGTATAATAACTTCCCACCACTAATCTAGATTATAGAGGATAAGAAATAGGAAGTTAAAGAGATCTTAGTAGTTAAAAAAGACCATAGTACCTTAAAATACCGCGTAAGCTAGGTAGGCTATATTGAAGATTTAGAATAGTACCCTATATTTAATTTTAAATACTCTCCCTATAAGCTATAAGATTTCTACTTAGCCTACCTACATTTCCCTAGACCACTATATAAACTAAACAGCTAGATTAAATGCAAAAAAAAGGGGTTAGATAACTATAATAACTTAAACAATAATAAAGAACTTGGATAAAGCCTAAGGGCAGGCTTTTTTAGGAGGAGGGGGTAATATAATGGTGCTAGAGCGCGTTACCTAGCCAATTTGCTAAATTCTGCTAAATTCTACTAGTACTACTTATAGAGCTAACTAATTAGGATTTTCTATCCCTAGAATAGAAAATCGCTATTAGCTAGCCTACTACTAGCGCCTTAGCGACCCCTTATATCTTATTAGTTACTAATAGTCTCCTTCTCCTTCTTCTCCTTAGCCTAGTATTCTTATATAATAGCAATCTATAAGCTTTAGTTTATATAAGCCCGTTACACTTAGAGTCTTTTATATACTTTAGGCTTAAAGACAATTAACTTTCTAATTAGCTATAAGGGCACAAATCTGCCCGTGTATATTTATAATATTATTATTATCTTTAATTTCTAATCCTAACTAGATCTTATGTTCCTCTTAAATAGAGGCAGGTATTTTAGATAAGTTTACTTTAGGTACCATTATCAACTTCCTAAGGTTTATTAGAATTATATAATTTAGTTTTGATTCTAGGGTTTTTTTAGAGGTGTAGGTTAAGTATAGTCTAGCCTATTAAGTAGGATATTATTAGGGCCTTCTTAGGCATAGTAGTGTAAGTTTTTTAATATCTAAGTATAATGTATTAACGCGTCGTTATAGACAAAGGTCTTCTTTTAGGATAGGATATTATTAAGGCCTTTCTAGGCAATATAGGGAGAGCTTAGTATAATATAATAGGCTTATATAAATGCTTCTAAACCAAAGCTTATAGATTGCCACTATATAAGAATACTAAGCTAAGGAGAAGAAGAAGTCTATTAGAGACTGTTAAGATATAAAGCGGTTGCTAAGGCGCTAGTAGTAAGTAAGCTAATAGCGATTTTCTATCCCAGGGATGGAAAATCCTAATTAGTTGGCTCTATAAGTAGTATTAACAAAATATAGCAGAATTTGGCAGAATGCCTAAAAAGTAATAGGTAACGCGCTTTAGTATTATTATAGATAGGGGGCTATAAGGTACAATTATAGGAACAGAATAGATTATAGAGGAGATAAATCTTTAAAAGGATAAGGCCTTTAGGATTAGAGTAACTATATATTACAGGCATATGCCTTTAGTATATAACTAATGGATATCTAAAGGGTGTCTAGGGGTTGTCCTAAGGGCAACCCAAGATAACTACAATAATATCCCTTATATTAAACCCCTCCCCCCCTTCTTATAGTCGACCCCTAATTGCCATTACCTTATAGTAGAGGGAGATTATAAATGCTTATCCTAGAAGGGGTTTAAAGAAATATCGGCATTATTACGGCACTATTATAGACCCTAGTTAGGGGCTCGGCCGAGCCGAGCCTTGGCGCCATATATATAGACGTGTCCTTTCCTTAACCTTCTTCCAGTCCTTATCTTGGAATTCTTATTTACTAGCTACTAATAGATTCTATTCTTTTAACTAAGCCTTTATATTATTCTAAGACTAATAATAATTATACCTTATAATAAGCGCGCCAAAGCTTGCTAGAGGCAAGTTAAGTAGCAATATATTTATTATAGCCTGGAAGAACTGACCCGGATAACTAAACCTAACCAACTAATATTATAAATTGCGTATAGAGCAGTTCATTAATAAAATAGATTAATTAATTAATAATCTTGACTTAACCGTCAATTGACCGTCTTAAGGCCCTAGGGCTTTGAGCTACGAAGAGACTTTATAGTATATATACTCCACGCACGTAACTTATATATATAACCTACGCCTTATTAAGAATACGGATTATTTAACACACCCCCTTAGCTTTAAGCTCTTTAAGGTTAAAGCTAACCACCATTTTGTATCCGTTAATAAGTTAATTAAACTATAATCTTATCTAAATCCTTCTATCTTGCTCTAATATTATCCCTTAGGTCCTCTAGTTACTTTCCTTATTTAGCCACTTCTTAATATCCACTATTTTAATTATATTAACGAAGCTTTAAACCCTCTACTTAGGTAGGGCCTTTATAAGTCCATCGGCAATTATCTCCTTTATTACTATTATTAAAATTATACTTATTTTATTGCGTATTCCTATTAGCGACTTAGTTAATCAAGGCTTAAGCACGGCAAGGAAAACGTATACAAGCCTATATAATTGGATTGCCTATAAACGAGGATCCAAAGCTAGAGAAAGGAAAGGGGAAGAACGGAAGCACTACTTAAAGTTATATACAATCCTCTGGTTATGTAATAGCAACTTGCCATTATATAATGGCAAGTTACGGCAATCTACCGTATTCTGCCAGTGCCATAATATTACCCCCCCCTCCCCCCCCCCTCTGTAAAAGCCTGCCCTTAGGCTTTATAGTCCGTATTATACTTATAGGGCGTTTTTATCTTTATACTCTTCTAATAGCTTATTATCTTTATTATACTAGCATTCGATCTATTTGTTTAGGTACTTTAGCGGTTTAGGTTTATTAGGGTAACGGTTATAAAAGTTTTAAAGCTTATAGGGGCTACCTATAAAGTTCCATATAGGGTACCAAGTAGGGTCTAGGTTATATCCTTTCCAACTAATATAATACTTTAGCGTTCCCCTTATAAGTTTATAGGCCAGTATTTCTTTAATTTCCTATTTATTGTTGCTATTAACTTAAATTAGTAGGGGCGGTTTATTCTTTTATCTAGGTAGTAGGTTATTTATAGCTTTTTATAGCTTATCTAGCGAGAAGACAGGGTAGACCTTAATTAAATTTAGGAGCTTTACTTTATAGGCGTTACCTTTCTTCTTAAGGACTTTATACGGTCCTACTATCTAATAGTTTAGCTTATAGCTAGGCCGTTTTATCTTCTAGTTCTTTATTATAACCTAGATCTTATCGCCTATGGTAAAGTTAGGCTTACGCCTATACTTATTTGCCTATTGTTCTATTAATTTTTAGGCCTTTTTTAGGGTTATATGGGCTACTTTCTAGGCTTCTTTTAAGCGTTTAGTGTAATACCATACTTCCTTATAAGATAGTTTTTTGTATACGGTCTATAGTCCTTCTAGTCTTTCCTAGTTAAAGCTTATATAGGGTAAATACCCCATTTCTAGCTAGATAGGTGCAAATCCTATAAAGTTATAGGGTAGGGTAGCCTAGGCGTAGTCTATTATAGGTAGTAGTTTACTCTAGTTATCCTAAAAGTAGTTAATAAAGGGCTAGAGTCTCTGGTCTAAGTATTAATTTACAATCTCTATCTAACTGTCTATCTAGGAGTGGTATGCTATAAAGAGCTTTAGCCTAATACCTAAGATCTAGGTAAACTCGTTTTAGAAGGCTAATATAAACTACGGCCTATAGTCGGATATAATAGTATCTAGTAGTCCGTAAATTTAGTAGACGTAGTAAATATATAGTTAGGCCACCTCTTTAGTATTAATATTCTTATAACAGGGAATTAAAAATAGGCGCTTACTAAAGCAGTTAACTAGAATTATAACTATATCGTATCTGTTACGGTTTATAGGTAGCTTATAGAAATCTATAAAGATATATTATTAGGGGCATTCTGGTATTGGGAGTGGTTTTAACAGTCCTAGGGTTTTATCTTATAGAATTATAGACCTATAGCAGTTATTACAGTTCTATATATAACGGTTAATATCTATAACTATTCTGGGCTAGTAGTAGCGGTCGCTAATAATCCTATGGGTCTTATTTTTTCTAGGGTAAGCTGTAGAGACCTAGGCATATACTTCGGCAATAAGCTAAGTCCATAGGTTCTATTCCTCTACTACTACTAGCCGTTCCTAATACTTAAGTAATCCATTTTTAAGGGACTATAGGCTAGTAATATCCTTTGTCTTTTTACAGTACTCCTATAGAGAAGGGGCTGTATAGTTTGCCTATAGCAGTTTATTAATAAGGTTAAGTTCTATAGAGTTAATAGGACATATCTCGGCGTCTAAAGAGTCTATATTTAGTTCTACTTATATCTAGGGGTTAAGGTATTCTAGTTATAGTAGCGCCTAGGTTTATAATAAGATCTTTATGGCTATCTGGTTATCTAGGTCCTATTTACGCCTTATAAGAGCGTCCGCATAGTTAGTGGCGCCTAGCCTATATATAATTAGGAAGTTAAACTAAAATAGGGTGTCCGCCTAGCGCGCCTATTAGGCTGTAAGGGCCTTAGTTATTATAAAATATTCTAAGGCCTTATAATTAGAAACTACCTAAATAGACTTAGGGGTGCTTTTTTAGTTGGGCTCGCTAGTGCTAAAAGCTAGAGACAATAGCCAGCATTTCTTTATTATAAATTGGGTAGTTTAGCTCAGCATCTACTATAGTCTTCAAATAGTAAGCAATAGGGTACCATTCTCCGTCTATTTACTTTTAGGAGTAAACGCCAGCTATAACACTATTTAAGGTATTGGTCTCTAGCATTAAGGGCTGTTTTAGGTTAAAGTGGGTAAGTAAGGGAGCAGAAACCAGTCGTTTTTTAAGCTCGTTAAAGGCCTACCTATATATGGTGTTAAAGTAAAAGGGCCAGTCCTTATAGGTAAGTAGGCTTAAGGGCTAGGTAATTCTACTATAGTTCTTAATAAAGCGTTAATAGAAGTTATAGAACCCTAGGAATAACTATACCCCCTTTACAGTCCTTAGGGGTATCCATTAGTTAATTATAGCTGTCTTTTCTAGGTCTACCTTAATTCCATCTATACTAATAATAAACCCTAAATACTTTATACGCTTAACACTAAATTCTAATTTCCTAATATCGGCCTAGAGGCCGGCCTTATAGAGCCGTTATAGGACTTTATAGATATACTCCTCGTATTCTAACTTATTCTTAAAGTAGATTATAATATTATCTAGATAGGCCGTATAGAAGTTATTAAGGTAGTTAAAGAGTATATTGTTTATATATCGCTAGTACGTAGCCAGTCCATTAGTCAGTCTAAAAGGAAGTACTTTATATTTATATGTTCCGTAACGGGTCTAAAATATAGTAAGATCTTCTAATTTAGGGTCTATTCTAATCCAGTAAAAGGCCTAACGGATATTAAGCTTAGTAAAGATCTTAGCTCTACTTATTTAGGTTAAAGTCTTATTAAATAAGGGCAGTGGGTAGCGGTCCTTGTAGGTTATATTATTAAGTTTATAATAGTCTATATAGAAATAAAGTCCTCTATTTAGCTTTTTAGTAAAAAAAATAGGTAAGTTAAAAGGGGCTTAACTAGGCTTAATAAAGCCCTTATTTAGGTTATTAATAAGGTACTACTTTATAGCCTATAACTTGGTAGTGGACTACTAATAAAGGGGGCTATAGCTAAATATATTTTCTTTATTTAGCTTAATCTTAATCTTATAGTTATATAGTCAGTAAGGTAGAAGTATATTGGACGCTGCCTTAAAGAATATATCCTTAAATTTTTAGTGTTAACGGGGCAGTTTCTGTTCTACTAGTTCCTTATCTATAAGCTTACTTTCCTATCTACTAAGCTTGCTTTCCTTTTCCTTAATTATTTAATTAATTTTATATAAGCTGGTGGTAAAGGTAATAGTATTAGGTTAGACCAAGTTCTAATAGAATCCTATAGCGCTAATATAGCAGATATTAACTAGGAGAAGGTCCGTAGGTTTTTTTATAGACTTTTATTAGGCCGTATTTTACAAAATAGGGTTTATAGTCTTTGTTAGTAACACAAGGTGATATTACGTAGCTACGGTTCGTAGATAGTATAATAATTGTTATTCTATATCTCCCTCCTGCTTGAGAAAGGGTGAGGAGCTTAAGGCTCCTCGCCACGCTAGTGCCGCGGCGACACGTGACGGCAACTTGCCTGTATTCCCAACACTGGCAACTCTTCTTTTGCGGTTGCTATCTACATACATATACCACTCGACTAGCGTAACAAATATCAATCCTCCTTACTTACTATTGCCATTGCAATATAAGTCTCGCTATTCTAAAATTTGCCTTTTAACACGTGGTGCTTTCTTACTTAAGAGTTATAGGTAGACATCTTGTTAGGAGGGCCGCCAAGGCGCTAGTAGTAAGCGAGCTAATAGCGATTTTCCATCCCGGGGATGGAAAATCCTGATTGGCTGGTTTAAGTTAGGGTCTGCAGAATGTTATACTCCTACTCCCTTTTAACCTAACCTTTAACTTATATATGTAGAGTGTTTGTGTTAATTAACGTTTCTAGAGCCTTATTTAGGTTTGCCTTTGTTATTACGTCTACTAGGTTATCTTAACCATTAATCCATTAAATCTTAAAGAGTTCTTGCCGTTTGTAGGATTACTAAAGTGCCATAATATCGATTATAAGGCGCTTCTCCTTTATAGTACTAAGCTTAACTAAACACTTATAGAGGGAATATAAGTCGGTACATATAATTATGGGGATAATAGGAAGTTTGAGTTAATCTGTAATTATCTTTAGGGTAGTTCTAATTATAATTGCTATATTAACTCCGCCAACTATTCTATATATCTCTAACGCTAGAACGCTTTAAGTGACACGCTTGCTCTTAGTTAAGCTCTAATAGATAAGATTGCCGTGGATTATAAAGTTATTTTCTCTAGTAGACTTGTTTATAATAATGATCTTATATCCTAGCTAGGAGCTAAAATCTTTGTTATTTATAAACAACCTATTAACAAATACAAAGAGCTTAGTGGTGGGAAGATTAATAGGCACGTAGAGTAGTCCCCAATTAAAATAGTTCATTTACTAGGAAAGACGCTTATTTAGGGCAAGAATGTCATCTTTAGTTAGTTCCTGGTGTTAAGCGGCAATAGAGAGATTAAAGGAAGCCTTAGGTTAATAGATAGAAGCAACATAGGCTCTATAAGCGCGTTACTCCACGTATCCTTGCTTTGGAGAATTAGCGTTAATAACGTTGATCTTCTTACCTTAACCCTTCTAGCGCAAAGCAATAGAATCCTTGTTTAGGGAGAGGGTGCATCTATTAAAGAGTAATGGTATTATTAAATTAAGCTTTTCCTTTAGCTTTACTATAAGATTTACCTTTACTAACTTATCTTCTTTAAAAGCTAAGAATTGGTTGTCTCCCAAGATAATTATATTATTAGTTTATATGCCGATAATTCCAAATAGAGTTCCTATAGTTATAATTAGGAAGCATAGGTTAAATATAAAAGTAGTTATTAAAAGCTTCTCTTTATAGTACTTACTATAGGTAGCCTACTAATGGGTTCCTACCTCTGCAATTCTATATAATAGCTTAAGCACAACCATAATCGTATCTTTGGGATATTAGTGACGAATTTGCTCTAGAAGGTATGCCAATATTAAGCGCTAAAGGTGCGTCTCTAATTGGGTGTAGGCCTAAGTAATATCTTATAAATAAACCGCTATTCTATTCTTTATTAAGGAGGGAGCTAGCGCAATAATAACTCGCTAACTAGCTTGTTAAATTATAGGAGATTACGTAAGAATTACCTCCTTGCTATTATTATTGTAACCTTAAATAACAAGCCTTAATTTCTTAAATAGGGTGTTAGTAGCTTTGCCCTTAATCTTATTAACTATTCTTAACTTAAAAATATAAACTCTATTAAACTTAGTAAGGTCATACTTCTTAAATTTAAAGACTCCTCTTGTAATAAGACTATTAATCTCCTACTTATTAGATACTTAGAAAGGAGCTCTAAGGGTTATAATATAACCTTTTTTTTAGAGCTGTTTTGTGAGCTTGAAGTCAGCCTTCTCCTTAGCTGTTATAAAGGCTATTAATAACTTAACTCTATTCTTAATGGCAGCAACGAATTGCTCTTTAAAATTAATAAAATGTTGGCGATTTTGTGATCCCTTTAGGCGACCTCTGCCGCGTCGTAGTTACAGAACCTCTATTATAATTATATTAGAATCGTAGTCGCCTTCTAGAGCATGTTAATTGTGGTTCTCCTCTAGGGCATCCTATAAAGGCTTAGAACTATTATCTTTGTAATAAGGCTTAATAACAGTTAATTAGAATTAAGTGGGTCCGTAAAGCATCTAAATAGTATAAGTTTAACTATTAATTGTAATAAGTTAATATGGGCCTAACCACCCTCCCTCTTTACGCTATACGCGTACCTTAGACTAAAGTGGCAGATTAAGCGTAGTTAAGGTGTTTAGGCTATTTCTTATTCCTAGTGCGTCGTTGACCTGGCGTGTGGCGTAGAGATGTTATACCTTCTTTATTGCCTTATAAATAGCCTTAGCTCATTACATAATAGAAGGAGATAGTGGAGAATTGTTAGTTATTTAAGGGTAGGCGCTAAAGACTAGTAACGTGGGTACAAGTCTATCCGGGCCAGCGGAATTGTTAATGGCTTTAACAGCTATTTATAAGGTAAGTTTTTTGCTAGCATCCTCTAGTTCTAAAGAGATAATCTTATATACGCGGCATAATAGCGCGTAATATCGCTCCACTTTTCCAATACTATTATATGCCTTAATAGGGACTTCCTTAACCTTAATTGCCATTGCCTTTATCTATTATTAAAACTTTATAGATAAGAAGTTCTTTCCTACGTTATAAATAATTTAATTAGGGGGTTCTAGGTAGATATTAATCTAGCATAATTAAAGGGTATCCTATGCGTTCCTAGCTGATATATCCTTTAAGAAACGTGCGGCTTAAAAGGAGATTAAGAAGTTAACAACTTAGAGTACTGGCTTGCCGCTAAGATATATAACGTTAACAATAATACAGAAGTTAAAGTTATAGTTATCTTTAAGGGTGAACTTAAATTGGCTAAGGGACTTCTAATTCATTTAGCAGTAATAGTAGTACTTTATAAGGTACTTAATTGCCTTAACTTTAACTTTATAGCCTGCTTGTTAAAGAACCTTAAGCAATTAGTAAACGGATAGGTAGCTAAAATAACGGTGTAGTTGGCGTAATTCTAACTTAGTTAAGTGGCTTTAAGCAACACTCTTTTCTAGTTAATAAAGGAGCAACTAGGGGTGACCCTACTTGCGCATAATAGGCACCTAATTATCTCCCTAAATAAGTATATTCTTAAGGTTATTAAGCCTAACGCCTAATTTATCTATATCTTTAATGTAAAATAGAAATGGAGTGTTTGTAGGAACAATATAGAAGGTAATATACCCTAAGGGGGTTTAGACCCTAATTATGCTAAGAGAGGTCGTAGTACCCTTGCTAAAACAAATTGTGTATTGGCCTGCCGTTAAATGGTTAATCTAAACAGAGCTATTAAGCTGTTAAAGGGCTTAAACTTAAGGTTCTCCTACTGTAGATACTTCTGCGGCTCTAGGATCTGGTATAATACCATAGAAGACGTTTACTAAGTATTTATTATTAAAGAAGAACGCGGAGCTCTCCTTTAGCTCATTAAAGATATCTAACTTTATAATAGAATGGAGTGTAGATTGGTTATTAAGAATAGTAATAGTTTATATACTATCTACCTCACTATACTTAGTGAAGTATTAGTTAGGAGAGTAGTCCTTAATTTCTATATCTATAAGGAGCTGTTTAGTCTTATTAACCTTACCCTTAAGGTCTTCTACACCTTTATATTAAACCAGGAAGCTTTGGAAGTAGGCTATAGTAACTTTATAATTTCTAACGTTTCTTGCACTTTAACGGAACTTATTATATACCTCCTTTTACTTATTAAGGGAGTGTCTAGTTAACTAGCAATTTAGCTTCTTACAAACATAGCACTTCTTCTAGTAATTACTTTAAAATGAACCTCTATAAGGACCTCCATAATTGCCTTATAGTTAACGTTAATTATACCCTTTACTATATTCCCTACCACGGCCACCATATATACGGTTAGTCTAGTTGTAATCATATTAGTCAGGAATACTTAGTTACATAGGGTTTTTGATATAGAACTATTAAGATTCTTATATTCGCATTACAGTACCTACGGCAGAGCGTAGCTTAGTATATACTCCTTTAAACGTATCTATAGGTTTATATAGCGCCAAGTTATACTTAGGAACGCTATAGCATGCTAAAATAACCTAGTCCCTTAGGCTATTCTTATTTTAGTAAGTTTTAGTAAGACTATATTAGATTTTCTAGAGTTTATTAAAGAGTAGTTAAAGGCACTCTAAACAAGTCTTTATTAAGTTAGAAGTGATAACTCTTTAAAATATAGTCTCCCGCTATTTAGATATATAAAGCTAGCAATTCTTATTAGTCTTAAAGTGGGCTCTAGTAAGCTAAAGTATTATATTAAAGCTATAGTTTCTACCCGCAATATAATTGTAATAAAATGTCACCGCCCGTCCCTTTAATATAACTAAGAAAGTATAATAAAACTAGTGGCATTGGATTCTAACCTTACTGCAGCAGTTATAAAAGACCTGTAGTTTTGTTCTAAGTATATTGTATAATTCTCCTCTAAACTTCTTCTCCTTGTCCAAATATACCTTCATCAGGTTCATAACTTCTCGTAGTAAAGGCTTACTGGTTGGCTAGGGTAGAGGAGCTGGAGGTAGTAGAGGTGGAGGAAGAGTACCTTTAGGTAGAAGAGTACCTCTAGGTAGGAGAGTACCTCTAGGTGGGATAGTAGCGTTCTAGGGGTTTTGTTCTAAATTAAAGTTACCTTTTAAAGAATATGGGTTGGTTCTGGGTTTTTATAGTTAATATATAATCTTAGCTTCTGTCTATACTGGTTCCTCTATACTAATAATAACAGCCTAGATATTACTAGTAATTAGGTTACTATTTTCAGCAACATATACCCTATTTCTATAGAGGAAGTCTTAAAAATCCTAAACAATATTAACATTGCCAAGTGCCTAGGTGTTGGCGGTCTATCCTATAAAATCCTCCCTAAAATATTCCCACAGCTATAGATCGGCGTAGTGTCTACTTTAGTAGAATATAATATGGTATAGGAGAAAGCTATTAACTTATTTTATAGTATAAGTTATTATATTAAAGGTAAATTTGTCCTGATTTTTATTAATAAGTTTCGCGTATAAAGCTATCCCTAGTGGTAAGGAGTCTTCCCAGTCGTTTAAGGTAGGCGTAGCCATGTTTTCGGAGGAAGGGAAGTGTTATTGGTATAGGGATTATTGTTTGGTACACATTTGTTATTTAATACGCGTTTGTAATATATATTTGCAATTATGGGGCTTAGGACCAGTTCTAGCCTTAAATCGCGAAGACTTATAAAGCGTGTTATTTTACATAATGGACGCAAGAATCTATAATCTGGGAAAGGCTTAGGACTAGTTCTGGCCTTTAAATCCTTAGATTTGTGAAAGAGTTCTATTTAAGGTTTAGGACTAGTTCTAACCTTAAAAGACAGCTTCCTCTAGCATAAGTAGCACTAGTACAGTGGCTTATCTCTTCTTGGTGGAATACATAGCTATTCTATAGTATAATAGTGAAGTTAACCACTAATCAGTATTGGTAATACAAGGTGATATTACGTAGCTACGGTTCGTAGATAGTATAATAATTGTTATTCTATATCTCCCTCCTGCTTGAGGAAGGGTGAGGAGCTTAAGGCTCCTCGCCACGCTAGTGCCGCGGCGACACGTAACGGCAACTTGCCTGTATTCCCAATAGTCTTCCTTAGCTTATATTTTATTTTCTATAAGCTATCCTTCTAGTCTATTAGTTTAGTATAGCGTCCGGTATTCCTAGCCTTCCTTTATAGCTGTATAGGGCCTAAGTTCTCTATAGGGGACTTAGCTAGGTTATTACTAATTTCCTAGGTCTCTAGTGCGGGTAGTATAACATAGGTAGTCTAGGGGCGGCGTAGTATACGGACCTATTGCGGATTAAGCTATATATCTTTCTTAAAGGCCTGGTCCCTATGTATAGCATTGGCCTAATAAATAGTGTCTATCTATAGCTGTATAAGGTTTTCCATTATAATACTAATTTCCTTTATAAAAGAAGGTATTAGGGGTAGGGTTTTGGGCTAAATAAGCCGTCTACTGTAAGGGATATTATTGCAGGTCACCTTAGGTTGCCCTCAGAACAACCCCCGGACACCCCTTAGATGGCCGTCAATTACATGCCGGAGGCACATGCCTATAGTATATAGTCTCCACAATCCTCAAGGCCTTACCTCCTCAAGGATTCGTCTCTCTCACCAATCTATCTTGTTCCACAATCGTGTCCTTATAGCCCCCTATCTACAAGTTCCCCTCACATTTAAATTCTTCTTACTCTTTTAGAAGGGCAGCTGGCTTTAAAAACCAGATTGTTTACATTTTTATTTACACCTACTATCCTCCCTTAAAAATCTTATAATAACTTAAATAGAAACTCTATAAATACCTCATAGAAAGCCGTCGCGCTAAGGCAGAAAGGTCCCTCTAATAGCAAGAGATTGCGACAATATAAACCTCTAGGTAAGACGGCTAAATAAGCCCTAATACCTAGATGCGCTAGGAGCTTAAAGACTTTTATATACCTATGGTTACTAATAACGCGGAGGAAAACGCAGACACCCTCTATAATAGTTGTAACGCTGCTAGAAAGTAACTAGAACCCCTTCGGCCCCACCTAGGCCAATTAGAAGATTAAGCGCTAGAAGTAACTCTAAGATCTTCCCCTAAGCCAGAAATACCAGAGGAATATACTAACGCGTCTAATTAGGGATCCAACTAGAACCCTCCCAGAAGACCATCAGCCCACAATTAGTATAGTGGCGGCGTATAGACTGCTTATAAGCCAAGCGGGCCTACCCCTTTTAGTAACTTAACCTAAATACTAACTTAAAACCTAAGCCTTATTAAAAAGCCTATACCAGTTACTAGTACTAACACTACTTCTATAGCCGGAGCTTCCCTAGGCCTAAGTTTAGAAAGTTAAGAGCCCCATACCAATATCCTTTAAGATAGATATTAGGAAGCTATTACAAGGCTCTTAAAAGCCATACGGGAGGAGGCCACTAGTAAATATATTAAAACCCTTTAAGGGCAAATCTAGATCTAGTAGGGATTAATCTAGGCTAGATAAACTCTTTTATAACCTAGCTAAGACTAAAGGCTTTCTAGGGGCTACCTAGTATCTACCTAAGGAAGTATAGAAGACTTAGAGAGTTATTTACACTATAAATAGAAAAAGGATATAGACTAATTAGCTAAGGCCTCTAATAGTCTAGAACTCCGTTATAGACCTAACGCCTAATAGCTGGATAATTGGGTTTATAAGGTAGACAACTTTTTTAAGATGCTAATAATATAAGATAATACTAAAGAGTATACACACTAGATTATTAGCAAGATTAAAGACTAATTACTAAACTAGATCGCACTTAATTAGCTTAATAAAGAGTAAATTACCTTATAGCCACAGCTATAAACCTTTCTAAAGAAGTGGACTTAAGATCCGTACATTATATAATATAATCATACAGAACTATTCTGGAATGGGATATAGCTTAACCGCCATAATTTCCGCCAGTTTATAAACTTTGTAGAAACTTATACTTAACTAATAGATCTAGAGCCCTTTAAAAACGAGAACGGTAGCGTCTATAAGAAGGAGAAGATTAGATTTATCTAGGCTAGAATTAAGCTAGTAATTTATAATAAAATAAAGCGCGTAGGAGCCCTACCGCGGATTACCATATATATGGATTTTAAACAAGCAGTTCTAAACGCTAAGGATATAGTAAGGAACCAGACCTCTTCTAGTAGGAAGCCAAGGGGTCACCAAAAGCGCGGACACTTTAGTAGTAATATAGGGCAGACCTAAACTTTAAAAAAGCCGTTCTTAAAGAGAAATTTAAAAGGGTTAAAGTCAAAAACCTTAAGCAATAGGAAAGACTCTTAGGGCCAACCTAACACCTATCTAGCACCCTTATAGAAACACTCTAAAAGGTTAAGAGAAAACTTCTCTGGAGGTAAACCTAATTAGAAAAATAAGTAGGGTAATAACCGCACTAATAATCCAAAAAAAGAAAAGCCCTAGTCGCGGACCTCTTCTAGCTGCAACTAGGGCAAGATATGGAAGGAGAGACTCTCCATATTACTATTAAGCTAGAAATGGTACTCCCTATAGGCAAGGTACGTTAGTTCTAAGCACTATATAATAGCGGCGCTGAAATCAATCTTATATAATACGATTTAGTAAAAGAGTATAAGCTTATTCTATTGCTAAGGTAGCGGAAACCTATTATAGGGTTCCTAGATAAGCATTAGATTAAACTATATAGTGCCTATAAGCTTATAGTGTTAGTGGCCGATATGTATAACCGCACTAAGGTAGTTGGCCCGCAACCCTTCTGGGCAGCTAACTTTAAAGGCTATAACCTTATTCTTGGATACCCTTAGCTTGTAGAAGCAGACCCTAAGATACGCTTTAAAATAGGAGCCTTTAAATAGTGGAACGATGAAGAATTAAAAGGGCGTATATTACTAGCAAGCTTAAAAGACATCCTAGAAGATATAGCTCTAGGTAAAATAGTATACGCTCTATACCTAAAGGAGTATTAGATTAAACCCCTGTTCTATAACAAGATAGGTATAGAGCCTAGTATAGGTAATAACCCCTCTATAATAGAGACCCTATAGGGAGCTACCAGATAGGTTACAGAGACACTATAGGGAGGCGGCGATCTTAAAGATCTTATAAGATACTTCTACCGCCATAGGTTACTCTGGCTTAAGCAATATACAGAGAATATACTACAGCACCTTAAACACTGCGTTAAAGAGTTCCCTACCCTCTATTAGCTACCGCATAAAACGGTTTAACATACAGTAGCAACTATATACGAACAACCACTATAGTGCGTAACGCTACCCGTAAGCGTCCTAAGGGAGCTCTAGGACCTACCTAATAATAATGTAGAGGACAAACGCGACCCCAATCTATTAAATATTCTATTAGGCCTAAGGGACTTACTAAGGGTATTCTTGGGTAGGTAAGCTAAAATCATAGCATAGAACTCAGAATATGATCATGCAATTACTTTAGAAGAGGGTAAATAACCCCTAAACCTTCCTATTTATAACCTCTCTCGCAAAGAGCTTAAGATCCTATGGGAATACCTTAATAGTATATAGGAAAAGGGATGGATCTAGCCTAGTAAGTTACCAGTAGGCGCACCAATCCTCTTTGTCCTAAAACTAGATGGAACTATAAGGCTATATATAGACTATCGCGGTCTTAATAAAGTTATAATTAAGAACCGTTACCTACTACTACTAGTTAGTAAAATGTTGGATTAACTATCTAGGGCGAAGATCTTCACAAAGCTAGATCTATAAAACGCCTATTATAGGCTCTATATCAAAGAAGGGGATAAGTGGAAGACCGCTTTTAAGACCCAATACGGCCACTTTAAGTATATAGTGATGCCTTTTAGGCTAGCCAATGCGCCTATAACATTCTAATTGTATATTTACAGAGCCTTAGGGGGACTAGTTAACCGCATATATATTATCTATTTAGATAATATCCTAATCTACTTAGAAGATAAGGATTAGTATAAGCAACACATCCACCAAGTGCTAGAATATTTGGATAATTAGGGCCTTTACGCTAAGGCGTTAAAGTGTATCTTTAATACTAAGCAGGTTGAGTTCCTGGGTTATATTATAACGCCTATAGGTGTAGTTATGGACCTAGTACAGATATAAATGATCTAAGAGTAGCCGGAGCTAGAGAGCTACTAGGATATTTAAGTGTTTCTAGGCTTTACCAATTTTTATAGGCGCTTTATCTATGACTACTTAGACGTCGCCCGACACCTATTTAACTATATTATGGAAGCTTCCTAAGACCTGGCCCAAGGAGCAAAAAGCTTAAAGGCAGAAAGAAAGAAAACCAAAAAGGGACTAACTAAATAGTATAAACCATAGTTATAGCCCGGAAAGGTTTAGGATACCTTCTAGGAACTATAAGCAAAGTTTACAGAAGCTCTATTACTGCGGCATTTTAACCTAGATTAGCCATTAATAATAATTACTAATGTATTAAATTTCACCCTTATTGGTATCCTACTATAACCCAATAGGGATCCAGACGCTACCCAGCTCCACTAGAGACTAGTAGTATTCTATAGCAGAAAATTCTAGGGGCCTAAAGTTAGGTATTATACCTATAATAAGGAACTGCTGGCTATAGTCAACTGCTTTAAATAGTGGCGATATTACCTTAAGCACGTAAGCTATACCACTTATATACTCTTAGATTATTATAATCTACACTACTTTATAACTACAAAGGAGCTTATACCTTAATAAGCTAAATAGGCAGAGGAGCTCACGCGATTTAATTTTAAGATTAAATATAAGCTAGGGGAGAATAACCCTGCTAATAGACCGTTATAATAGCCAGACTATGCCAAAGGCTTTAAAACGGGAGAAGGAAAACAGATAATAGATATCTTACTCCCTATATTACAGAATAAGCTCTGGGTATAGGATACTCAAGCACCTATAGCTCCATACACTAAGTCTTAGGTGGTATAAACCCTATCGGCTTCTACTAACGTTCTAGCTAGTACCTAGTTTATAGCCGATAAGGGTCCGAATATACCTAGATAGGACGTCCTTAACACAACTTTGGAACCTAGCAATACGCTACCTCTAATTGCTAAGCTATCCCCTTAAGCCAAAAGCGAAGCTATAGAGCAATCGGAACTTAGAGCCCTGCAATAACTAAAGGACTTTAACCTTATAGCGGCCTTCCTAACGTACGCGCATTAAAGAGTTATAAGATCTATAGTACCATTAAGTCTTATACTTAGAGCAGTATAAAACAAAACAGCTTTTACCTGGGAACTATCTAAAAGGTTAACGGATCTTATCTATAAGGTATAATGGAGGGATACTTCCTATGCTATCTTTAATGCGGGAGTAGACCGGAAACGTGACGGAAAGAAAGCTATAAGGCGCTAAAATTGGGAACTAGACCCAATAGGCCTACTACATAGAAATAGTAAGGTTTAGGTGCCATATAAAGCAAATCTATAATAGAAGATCCTTATAAGAAATCACAACGATTCTCTAGGCGGCCACTATAGTTAAGCTAAGACAGTAAAATTACTTTAGCGCAAATACTATTGGCCAAAGCTTAAGCAGGAAGTAAAGGAGTACATTAGCTATTGCAAGAAGTGTTAAATATATAAGATCTATAAGTATAAGCTATAGGGTCTACTTAAATTAGTTCCCCCCGCTAGTAAGCTATAGCAATATTACGCTATGGACTTTATTACGGATCTCCCGCCATCTAAAGATGGCCAAGGACGAACATACAATTTGGTCCTTATACTTATTAATAGGTTTTTAAAGTATGTCTAATACCTTTCTATTAATAAGACAATTAACGCATAAGCGCTTACCAGCCTAATTAAGGAGAAATGCTTTCTTAAAGTAGACTAGCCGCACTCTATTATTACCAATAGGGGTAGTGTCTTTATAAGCCAGTACTGGTCGGATCTATGCTTTTATTTAAAGATAGACCACCGTTATAGTATAGCTTTCTATCTATAAACGGACGGGTAAATAGAACGTTAGAACTAGGAACTAGAGTCTTACCTATAAATATATTTAAACTATTAGTAAGACAACTAGTGCAAGCTACTTCTATACACAAAGTACGCTTATAATTTAAAGCAATATATATTGTATAAGTATACACCAATCCAGATTGCCTATGGCGTTTAACTATTTAGATTTAATAGTATACCTAGCAATTACTAGCTAAGGCCATATAATTAATTATAGGATCCCACTGGGAAGTTAAAGGACATCCACTAAAGAGTATAAGGATACCTCCAGGAATGGGAGGAGTAATAGAAGTATATAAAGTAGAGCCTATAAGATACCTAAGAGTAGTAGAGACTCTAGTATAACCGCAAATACCAGGACAAGTATTTTAGAGTAGGCGATAAGGTTCTATTATATTTAACAAATATTAAGACCTGTTAACCATTAAAGAAGCTTAATATAAGATACCTAGGTCCCTTCTAAGTTAAGGAATAAATTAGTAAGCTAGCCTACCGTCTCTAGCTACCCCTATCTATGGCCTATATATATTTAGTGTTTTATGTAAACCTACTAGAGCTATAGCATAGACCACCGCCGGAAAAGAACTTCTGTTTAGGCCTAATTAAACACCCTAAGGTGGTAGGCGAGCGGTACGAGGTTAAAGCTATACTATGCTATAAGTCTATTAAGAACAAGCTTTAATATAAAGTTAAATAGCTAGGCTAGCCCGCTAAGGACTTTATATAGGAACCAGAGGATCACCTTAAATATTACAAAGATATTTTAAAAGAATATTAGGACCAAGGTCTATAATTTACAAATTATAGAAAGCGCTCTAATACTACAGTGTTATTACGACCTATAAAGAAAGCTCGTAGTAGACCACAAAAGGCCCTAAAAAGTAAATAGGTTAAATTAGATATAAAATGGACAGGCTCTAGAAACCATAAGGATTAGGGCTATAGCCTAAGGCAGGATAGGTCCTTAGCCTTTTCACGTATATAGTATAGAGTTAATAGGGCATTTTGCTAGAATTGCATTTCTATTTATTAATCTATATTAGGAACATTATTTTTAGGGCTCCTAAGCCCTTTCTAAAAGCCCTTTAAGGCCTTCCTAAGTACCTAATTAAGGTTCTTAATTACTACTATATATAAGAATAAATCCCAAATGCCTAATTTAAAAAGCCACTATGCCTTATCCTTAGGAGCAGGATTAGTATCTATTAGGCCACTAAGTGATGGCTAATAAGAATAGGATCCAGACCCCTTAGTAGAGGTATAAGTAGGTATAAAAACAGGGGTAGGATAATAAGGTATAGCTAGGGCAGAGATCCTTAAATACTTAATATTAATATTAGGTCTAAACCAATACCAATAAAGCTCTTGCGGCGTCAGCTTATAGTTAATAAAGACACGCTTAAGCCTAGAATAAACAGAGACGTTGGCTAGCTAGTATAGTCCGGAACCACTAAGACCTTACTATAGCAACTGTTAGTTACCTATCCGTTAGGTACCTAAAGGGTAACCTACCTAATACCGCATTATATTATGCTCTTTCGAAACTTAACGCGTATACGCGAACTTTTTCTTATAGTAGACGGTAACCTTCTTCTTATTACCCTTATCCTTTACCCTATCCTTAGTGTACCAACCTTGCTCTTACATAAGGCGTTACTGGCTGGCTTGCTAGGAATTATAGGCAGTGTAGATAGCTATAGCATAGTCTTAAATTCGACTAAGTCGTTCAGCGTTTATACTGGAATAAGAAAGAGCCCAGGCGATATAGTAGTTAAGGACATTAAAGGAACGTCGCTACTTAGGCCTAGGCTATTAAAGCTTAAAGTCAGTAATGGAAATCTATTAAGAATAGAAAAACTCACCTTAACGCAACTGCCGCTCTTAATACGCATGCATTAATTATAAGGACTAAAGGTATTAGATCTAACGTAGTGCGTCTTATTATAAGCCTTTAGAATCCTTTTATTAGACTTCTAGTCTTTTAAGGACGTGCAGGCAAAATCATTTAGGTAGGACTAGCACTAGTTACGGGTTAGCAGAGGTTAAGGTTCTATATGCAGCAGTAGGGCCAGAATACGCTAAGGAATTAGCTTAAAAGAGCAGTTAGCAGAAGAACAAAGAGGCATACTAAAATAATAATGGAAAAGAAGAAAATCTTAATAATATATTAAAGATACGTCCAAAATTGGACAAAGGTTAATAATGGGAAGTAAGGTGTTAAGGAAAAGAAACAGCTTAATAAGCAAGGTGTCCTTATACTTTACCGTCCAATACCCTTCTAGTAAATAGCCGCAACCTTGCCAATATAACTCCGTTACAATAGCGTTATTCAGAAGGAAGGAAACACGCATATAAGTTATTTAACTATTACTTCCTTATAAAAACTAATCACGCGGCCAGGGAAGGCAATTAAGACGTTAATTAAAGATATATATAGGTTAAATTATACCTAAACAATACTATAATATTAAAAGAATAATGTTACAAACGTTTTTAATAGTCGTATAATAGCTATAGGCGCTATTATAAAGTGTCTCCTATTTGCTAGGCAGTAAAGCTACGCTAATTATATAGCATAGGGCCACCAGATTTAAAACTATATACACCAAATCTTAAGAGACAAGTCTCTTTAATTAACTAATTAATTACCCAACTGCATATAGCAGCCTAAGGGCAAATGCGGGAGCAATGCGTCAGTGACGTAGGGGATTAGAAGAAAGGATTATAGATTATATCTTAATAGTTAAAGACAACGGTAAGCTAAGGCCCTATATGTTAAATCCCATACCAAAAGGTTCTATGGAACTATATTAGGAACACCAAATTACCTATAACACTTACGATTAATTGCAGACCGGCATAAAGGCTTAGAAGTAGAGTTGTATAAAAATCCTTAGGTTAGCCTAGGTAGTTACCAGTATGCTTCTAGTAGGCTTCTAATAGGTCTCCTAGTAATCCTTATGTCTTTTCTCCAGTTATGTTTTTCCTTATTAAGGGTTTCAGGAGTTTAAAGCAGGGGTTAGATAGATAGATAATATACAGCGGCATGCCAATATCTCTCCGAACCCCTTCTGGGACAAGCCCTTATAATCTCCCTTTACTGCAAGGTAATGGCGATTGGGGGCCAACCGCAAGAAAGGGGGGGGCAATGTAAGGGATATTATTGCAGGTCACCTTAGGTTGCCCTTAGGATAACCCCCGGACACCCCTTGGATGGCCGTCGGTCACGTGCCGGAGGCACGTGCCTGTAGTATATAGTCTCCACGATCCTCAAGGCCTTACCTCCTTAAGGATTCGTCTCTCTCACCAATCTATCTTGTTCCACAATCGTGTCCTTATAGCCCCCTGTCTACAAGTTCCCCTTACATCTACTTTGTACGTTAAGCTATAAGCCTAGATAGGCTAGCTATTTTCTTCTTAAAATTATATTATGGCTTCCTAGGTCCATAATAAAAAAGGGGATGTTATACTACCTTTGTTTATCTATATAGAGGTAAATCCGCAAGATAGTTATAATAGGTGGTTCTATCTATCCATTATACCCATAAATAGGAATTAGTTTAGGCAGTTCTTTAAGGGGTATATTTAAAAGGTTAGCCAGCTTTATAGTATACTATATATCTATTAAGGCAAAGGTATTTGCTTTAGAGTTAGTTAAAGTAAAGGTTAAAACTTAATATCTATTACGGAATAAAGTATAAGGAATAGTATAGCTTCTTCTACCAACTAGCTAACCTAGATTAATATATAATATATTAATCCCTTTTAACCCTAGAGAGAAGTCTTCCTCTAGGGTTTCTCTTTTTCTAGCTCTATACTATTCTCCTAAATTAACAGAACCTTATTTATCTTTACTGCTATAGGGTAGTCCTTTATAAAGTGGTCTTTTTAACCATATAAAAAGTAAGCTCCTTAATTACTAAGGGCCTATTTATAGGGGTTACTATATATAGGCTAAGTCTGTACTAGGCCTATAGTAGAACTAGCTACGTGGCTAGCTGCTAGATTAATAATAGGCTAAACAGTTGGTGCTATAGGGGTTGCGGCCCATACTAGGGCACTATTAGCTATTCTTATATTACTTATAGTTTAGTTTAGAGGGTTCCTAGCTTTATACCGCTTAGCATATACCTTAATTTAATAGAGGCCTTAATTAATAGCCAAGCACTAGTCTGTTAGTTCCTTTAGCGTCTATATAGTAGTAAAGACTAGCAGCACAGCTCGCTATAGGTCTAAGGTAAGCTTATTAAATAGGTCTAGTAGTAGGTCTTCCTAGGGGATTTAGGCCTAGCCAGCTAGGTGTAAAAAACAGGTCTAAAAGGCCAAAAAGGTCTCCGTTGTTTTTCTATTAAGGGCTTTATAATTAAGGTAAGCGTTTTATGTTTTAAAGGGGTCCTTATAAATAGAAGACAGGTAGTTAATTATCTCTTCTCTAAAGAGGAAGGGGTCTACTAAGTCCTAAGCATATCGCGGACGTAGGTGCGTTTATATATCCCCGCCAGTATGGCCAAAGATATAGGCCATTTTTACTTAAGTAGTAGGAAAGTAATCTGTATTAACTTTAAGCTTATCCTATAATTAAAGCTTCTAGTTATTAAATATAGGGTTAATTCCGTCTATAAGCAATAGAGGGTCCGTAACCTTTACGGACTGTAATAATATTATATATTAGGTTAGGGCCTTAAGGACTATAGCAAGTCTATTTAATAAGCCATTGGTCGATATAGGGGTATCTCTAGCTTTAAGCAGCTCTTACAGTTATTTAATTTTGGTATTAGCTGCCGCAAGTTCCGCTTAGGGGGTTAAGATAATAATTATTTTATTATTAGAGGTATTTAAGGGTCTTACAGCTGCTTTTCCAGCTACTATATTTCTTAGCATAGTAGTAGGGGTATTAGGTAATTTCTAGTATTTGTTTATTTTTTTAGGGGGGTTCTAGTCTGTGCGTATCCTATTCTTAGGTTTTACGTTCTATTTATATTTCTTTAGTTCTTAGGGTTCTATCCTGTCCTTATAGTCCTGGTAATATCCTTAGGGTCCTATTCTATATCCTTATAGATATATTTAAGTTTCTTTTTAAAAAGAAAGGGTAGTGTAAGCTTTAAATAATGTTAGCGACTTAGTTAATTAAGGCTTAAGTACGGCAAGGAAGACGTATGCAAGCCTATATAATTGGATTGTCTATAAACAAGAAATAAGCAAATTTTCCAAGGAAAATGTTCTTAATAAAGCGCCAGTAAAAGTTGCAGAACCCTAAAAATAACTACACCCCTTTTATAGTCCGTAAGGGTTCCCACTATTTAATTACGGCCGTTTTTTCTAGATCTGCCTCTATTCCGTCTATACCGATAATAAACCCTAAGTACTTTACACACTTAACATTAAATTCTAATTTCCTAATATTAGCCTAGAGGTCGGCCTTGTGGAGCCATTAAAGGACTTTATAGACATACTCCTTATATTCTAACTTATTCTCAAAGTAGATTATAATGTTATCTAGGTAGGCCGTATAGAAGTTGTTAAGGTAGTTAAAGAGTATATTATTTATATATCATTAGTACGTAGCTAGTCCGTTAGTTAGTCTAAAAGGAAGTATTTTGTATTTATATGTTCCGTAATAGGTCCAAAATATAATAAGATCTTCCAATCTAGGGTTTATCCTAATTTGGTAAAAGGCCTAATAGATATTAAGCTTAGTAAAGATTTTAGCTCTACTTATTTAGGCTAGAGTCTTATTAAGTAAGGGTAGTAGATAGCGGTCCTTGCGGGTTATATTATTAAGTTTATAGTAGTTAATATAGAAACGAAGTCCTCTATTTAGCTTTTTAGCAAAAAGAATAGGCAAGTTAAAGGGGGCTTAATTAGGCTTAATAAAGCCCTTATTTAGGTTATCAATAAGATACTGCTTTATAGCCTATAATTTGGTAGTAGACTACTAACAAAGGGGGCTATAACTAAGGGTGTCTTCCTTGTCTAGCTTAATCTCGATCTTATGGTTATACGGTTAGTAAGGTGGGAGTATATTAGACGCGGCCTTAGAGAATACATCCTTAAATTTCTAGTGTTAATGGGGTAGCTTTTATTCTACTAGCTCCTTGTCTATAAGCTTACCTTCCTATTCGCTAAGCTTATTTTCCTTTTCCTTAATTATTCGATTAATTTTATATAGGCTAGTAGTAAAGGCAACGGTATTAGGTTAAACTAAGTTCTGGTAGAATCCTACGGCACTAATATAGCAGATATTAACTAGTGGGAGGTCCGTAGGTTTCTTTACGGACATTTATTAGGCCGTGTTTTACGGTATAAGGTTTATAATCTTCCTTAGCTTACGTTCCATTTTCCATAAGTTGTCCTTCTAGTCTATTAGTTTAGTATAGCGCCCGGTATTCCTAGTCCTCCTTTATAGGTATATAGGGCCTAAGTTCTCTATAGGGAGCTTAGCTAGGCCACTACTAACTTCCTAGGCCTCTGGCGTGGGTAGCGTAATATAGGTAGTCTGGGGGCGATATAGTATATAGATCTGTTGCTAATTACGCCATAGATCTTTCTTAAAGGCTTGGTCCCTATGTATAGCATTAGCCTAGTAAATAGTATTAATCTAGGGCCGTATAAGGTTCTCTATTATAATACTAATTTCTTTTATAAAGGAAGGTATTAGGGGTAGGGTTTTAGGCCAGACAAGCTGTTAGTTCTGTATATTAAGCTATAAGCCTAAATAGGCTAGCCATTTTCTTTCTAAAATTATATTATAGCTTCCTAGGTCCGTAATAAGAAAGGGGATATTATACTGCCTTTATCCGTTAACGCGGAGGTAGATCTATAGGATAGTTATAATAGGTGGCCCTATTTGTCCGTTATACCCATAAATAGGAACTAGTTTAGGCAGTTCTTTAAAGGGTATATTTAAAAAGTTAGCTAGTTTCGCAGCGCACTTTATATTAATTAAGGTAAAGGCATTTACTCCTAAATTAGCTAAAGCAGAGGTTGAAACTTAATATCTATTACAAAATAAAGTATAAGGGATAGTGCAGCTTCTTCTACTAACTAGCCGACCTAGATTAATATATAATATATTAATCCCTTTTAACCCTAGAGAGGAATCTTTCTCTAGGGTTCCTCTTTTTCTAACTCTATGCTATCCTCCTAAATTAATAGGACTTTATCCATTTTTACTTTCGTTAGGTAGTCCTTAGTAAAGTAGTCCTTCTAGCCGTATAAGAAGTAGGCTCCTTAATTACTAAGGGCCTATTTATAGGGGTCGCTATACGTAGGTTAAGTATACGCTGGACCTGCGGTAGGACTAGCTGCGTAACTGGCTAGTAAATTAACGGCAGGCTATATGGCTATTACTATAGAAGTTACCGACCGTGCTAGGGCGCTATAGGCTGTTTTTATAGTGCTTATAGTTTAGTTTAAAGAGCTTCTAGCTTTATACCGCTTAGCTTATACCTTAATTTAATAAAGGCCCTAGTTAATAGCTAGACACTAGTCTATAAGTTCCTTTAGCGTCTATATAGTAGTATAGGCCGGCAGTACGGCGCGCTATAAGTCTAGGGTAAGCTTATTAAAGAGGTCTAGTATTAGATCTTCTTAAGGGATTTAAGCCTGTCTGGCTAGGTATAGAAAGCGGGTCTAGAAGACTAAGAAGGTCTCTATCGTTTTTATATTAAGGGCTTTATAATTAAGGTGGGCGTTCTGTATCTTAAAGGGGTCCTTATAGATAGAAGATAGGTAGTTAATTATCTCTTTTCTAGAGAGGAAGGGGTCTACTAAGTCCTGGGTATATCGCGGATATAGATGCGTTTATGCGTCCCTATTAGTACGGCCAAAGACGTAGGCCATTTTAGCTTAGGTAGTAGGGAAGTGGTCCGTATTAACTTTAAGCTTGTCTTATAGTTAAAGCTTCTAATTATTAAATATAGGATTGGTTCCGTCTGTAAGCAATAGAGGGTCCGTAACCTTCGCGGACCGCGATAATGCTGTATATTAGGCTAGGGCCTTAAGGACTATAGCAAGTCTGTCTAATGGGTTATTGGTTAATATAGGGGTATCTTTGGCTTTAAGTAGCTCTCGCAGCCGTTTAATTTCAGCATTAGCTGCTATAAGTTCCGCCTAGGGGGTTAAGACAGTAATTGTTTTATTATTAGAGGTATTTAAGGGTCCTGCAGCTACTTTGCTGGCTACTGTGTTTCTTAGCATAGTAGTAGGGGTATTAGGTAATTTCCGGTGTTTGTTTATTTCCTAGGGGGTCTGGTTTATGCGTGTCCTATTCTTAGGTTTTGCGTTCTATTCGTGTTCTTTTAGTTTTGTCCTGTCCTTATAGTCCTAGTAATATCCTTTAGTGTCCTATCCTGTGTTTCTGTCCTATTTATGGTCTGTAGATATATTTAAGTTCCTTCTTAGGAAGAAAGAGTAGTAATGAGCTTTAAATAATATTAGCGACTCAGTTAATTAAGGCACGAGCACAGTAAGAAAGATGTATGCAAGCCTGTACAATTGGATTGTCTATAAACGAGGATCCAAAGCTAGAGAAGGGAAAAGGGAAGAACGGAAGCACCGCTCGAAGTTATATACAATTCTCTGGTCACGTGACGGCACTTTGCCATCACGTGACGGCACTTTGCCATCACGTGACGGCAATCTGCGGCAATATGCGGCAATGTGCTAGCGCCGTAACAATCAGCTTAGCTCGATAATATTACCGTCATAGTGACAGCTTGGGTAGGTAGTTAAAAAGTTATATTAAAGGTGCTTGCAAAGATAGATAAAGGATTTGGTAATAGACAATAGTAATTTAATAAGGGGTATAATTAATTAAATTAATTAAATCAATTAGTTAAATAGGGGCAATACGGCAAGCAATCCGGGCTCATAACTGTCGACCGGGTATCCGTGCGCAGATCATGAATAAGAACTCTGTCTATTGAATGTGGTTCTAGGGCTTCTATATATATATAAGGAAGGTATAGGAAATACGAAGGAAAAGGGGTAAGGGGGTGTCAATAGAGTCGGTGACTGAATCAGTGACCGAGTCGGTGAGCGGGTAAAGGGGTAGGTAACTAAAAATAGGAACAGGGTACTATAAAATAGAGACAGGGTAATATAAATGCTAGTTAGGGTGGCAAGACAACCTGGTTCAGGTCGACAGATGTGTTTGAGAATCAGAACATTGCTTATCTTGCATTACCGACGAGCAGCTGCTTGTAAGCTACGACCAGGTTCGCGGCTCCCACAACAGTGTTCAGAATGCACGAGACTATTGCGACGGTGCTGTTGATCCCTGGGGACCACTGGTCGTTATTACTTTTAGTGGTGGCTGCTGCAGGCCCACTTTGCGTCGGTGTTTGTGGAGATGTGATGGTTGTGTTGATCTTATTGTCCGGCACTCCGTCAGGTAGAGGCGAGGTGGTGTTGAGCCCTGCCTCGCGAGTGGGGATGGTTGGTACAGCCCTTGGCGTGCCATTGCAGGTGGGGTTGATTTCTGGGAGGCTGAAAGCGACGGGCGGGATGGTACCTGCATGGCTGAAGGGCGCTAGGGACCCCACCATAACAGCGATTGGGAGATGTGTTTTCTTGGTTGCTGCTACTTTTCCAAGCTGGTACAAAATGGTTTGTGGAGGCGGGTGAGATGGTCCGGGTTCGTGAAGATGTGTTTGAGCGTGAGAAGAAAGAGAAAGGGTAATGCCGTCCTGGCTAAGGCAAGTCGCGAGGAATGGTATAAGTTTGGTAGAACTAAACTGAACTGAGCACAGGTTGGTAGAACTGAACTGAACTGAACTGAGAGTAACCCCACATTCTTCGTTGACCCAGTCAGTGCCCACTCGAAAGGAAACACGGCCTCTTTTCCAATTGGGTTGGGTGGGTCCTGCGTCTTCTGGAAGCGCGCTAGAAGCCAGCCCGGCACCGCCCAACTTCCCCTACAAAGACGCCTGTCATCGATCAGCTTCAGCCAAGGCCCGACCTAACCCATAATACGAACACATCACGACTCTCCTCTACTTCTGATTCTTTGTTGTTCCGGTCACTACACTTCTGTCGCCCGCTTTCACCTGTTACTTTGCCTCTGCTGCGGTATTGACAAAGCCGGCCTTCGAGTCTTCTACCTCTTATCTTCGCTGCGTTTCACTCTCCATCTCTCTTCTCTCTATGTCCTGTCCGACCAAGATAGAATTACAGGCATTCAGCTGCGTAGATTGATGAGGATTGCCCAAATGCTACCACACCACGCCCTCAATGCTGAGTTCCCGGGGCGTGCTCCCCGCATTCCCAGCCATCTTCGACGTTATTTGCGCGCCCTGTCTTTTTTCGATAATCGGACCATCTTCGCACTGCGTAATAGCAAGCACCGCGGACCCATCCGTGAGATCCCTCCTAGTCTTTCCGGAAATTGGCCCAGCTCATAGAGATGCCGGCGCCCTGCAATAACCAGTGGATAAGATCCTGGCTCAGGCATTGTCGTCATACCTGGCTCAGGAAGTGTCATCGTATGTGCAGACGCGCCCAACTCTTCTTCCAGCGTACTTCATATAGTCGGATTAATAACTTAGAGAGGACGAACGGCAAGGCGCTGATCAACCTGAACAGGTATCGTATTGCATTCGACCTTCGATTACAACACTCCATTCTATCCAGCTCCTACCCTCGAGCATCACCATTCTTCCCCTCTTCCTCCGCAGATCCTTGCTTCACCTACCCCTGAGCCTGCTTCTCCATCTCCTGGCGAGATAGAGCGTTACACGAGGAATCATCAGCCTCCACCATCAAGATTATCCTGAACCTGGCCCACTAAACTTTATCAGTCCTGCTTCTCTTGGACCCGATCGGGCAGGAACACCAGAAAACTACGATTTTTCCGCCGCTCAACCCTATCAGAACCTTGGACTGAACGGCAGTTTGTACTCTGAGGACGTAACAGATGTGCAGGATCAAAGACAACCGGGCGCGTCCCTGCCCTCTGCCAGGTCACTCTCGAATCCGGATGTTGTTCAGCACTCTTACGGAATCAGTGACCAGGAGAACTACCGCCTTTCTGCAAGCCGATCACTTAGCCAACCTTCAGATGAAGACCTTTTCAGTTTAGGTGGAGAGACTCAGGATACTGTGACGGATGCTATTGAGTATATGTTCAACCCAGACCCATACTCTCTGAATATGAGCGAACCTCCTATTCTGGGAGTGGGTGATATTGAACGAGACAAGCAGGTCACGCCGGACCAGTCGGCTTCAGATTTGATTGAGGATTTTTTGAGCGAACATAACCAGCAAGCAAGTACCCCGGACGACGAAGTATCTGAGGTTAACTTCGGGAGCCGGTCTGATTTGTTCTCCTTAAATTCTCAGGATATCTCGATCTACCTACCAAAGTATGACCAGTGGAGCGAAATGCCCGATGATGCTTTATTGAACGAGTTCGCAATCGTGCAAGTGGAAGGGACGGAGAAAGCATACTATCCACACAGCCATTAACCAGGCTTGGATACGGATGCTGACCATTGTTATTGGTACTGCCGTCATACCGTGATGAGGAGCTTTTTGTTCATTGTTGCGTGTCGTGTTCACAATGTCAAGATGCTTCGCCATTGCCTTTCACTTATTGCTTTTTTATAAATGGGTGGCTTTTGTAGTCTTCGGAAATGGTTTCGCTTTTCATGCTGCCGTCAACGACTATATTTACGGAGTATTCGCCTGGCGCCTCCCGGGTATGGGCCGTTACTATGCGCTAACTAGAGTAATCTGACACAAAGCGTGCTAGCTCCAATTCAGTAGCCAACTGTGCGAGCCAATTTCTCCTTCATTTGATACTGTGACCAACACTGGAACCAAACTTTCTTAGCGCTCATGGATCGTCGGCGAAGTCGCTTTTTAAGCGTGCTTCGCGAGAACTCAAGACTCGTATACGACCACTCAGTCCAGGATGAGATCACTAGATATTACGTTGTCCTATATCTCCCGACTGATCTCCCCGCTCCATTTCCAGTCCGAATCCGCCCAATCGATGCGGCAACTGTAGACTATGTGTTGTCATGGAGGAGAGTAGGCATTGACGTCACATAAAGGACCATTTCGTCACTTTAACAATTACTGCGTTAAAAAGGCTCGAGTTGTCGGATGGTTAGTTGGGAGGGCTTTGTGATATATGTACAAGCCCAACAGAATGGCAACAGTGACCACTAAAATCAACCCCAAACGCCCACTAGCTCCTCGAGGCACAACAGCCACTGAGAACACGAATAACTGCGCCAAGATCAATACAGAATGAGCCGTCCGCAAGCGCAGCCGTCCTACTCGATCGCGAAGGAAGAGACACGAACGTAGGGGGAGTCGCGTTGCTCATTGCGAACCTGAAGGAAACCATAACACAACAACGCCATCACGATCTAGAACAACGTCATCGAGAGCGTCAAAGCTGATCTCGCAGAGCTCAAATCGGAGCAGCGAAACCTCAAGAACCAAAACGCCGAACTCCAAGACAAGATCCGTTCTTTCCGAACGCAGCTCAACGCTTTCTTTCTAAGAGTTTAAGCAACCGGAACAAAGAAACAGTCGTGATTAAGAGTGTCCGTCATTTTCGCCTGGAAAATGAACGTGACCTTCTAAAGCGCTTCCAGGACTGGGCACCTCTCCGTCCGTTAATCGATGAAATAGAAAGATACGTCTGACCCACCTGCGCTCGCGAATGAAGAGATAAGTTGGGGTAGAGGCGTTTTCGCCCCAGGATGGCATGTAGACGTGAACGTGGGTGCGGTGGGCTCCAAGAGTTTCCAATGGAGGGGTATATTCAGCTTTGACCGGATGGGGCGTCGAAAGTGGAGCGGGACCCACACCTGGGGCACCGGAACGAGATCACTCCACAGCGGGATCCAGAAAAGGTATTTCCAGAAGCTGGACCAGGCACAGCCAGGCCAGTATTGGGCCTTCGCTAGGGGTGAGAATCACTGATAGTCACAGATGGAAAATGCCTTGAAAATCAGTGGGCGATTCCTTCACACTGGGCGGCCTTTTCACCACCACACATATTCAAGTAGGAATAGGTAGATGATGTTCATGTTGTAGCCCTGTAGTAGACACCAACCACCTATCCTAGATACCTTTTCTGGCAAACCAGGCCCTTAACCAACCTTTGATTTGCAGATGAACAATAGGGGCAAGGGGGGGAATTAGATGTTGAATATGCACGGACCGGATGGTAATAGTGATGATCAGCTCAAAGCAATTCCTTTTACTTATCCACTCCGTTCTAATAGTTACAGTAGAAGCCTGAAATATCAATGTCCAACCTGGATAGTGTTTATCAAGGGCATGGTGCTTGAAGTGACCCGGGAAGCTCGATCAAACATCCAAATACAAGTGTTATCACGGTGGTGGAATGCAGTCTTTCAAATTCTCAGGTTTGAGCCCGAAAAAGCCGAGTTCGCGTAAATTCGCACCATTATACATTGTCTGTTCATCAGTCCAATCAAATACCCTCCACAGTGGAAGCTCGAAGTATGGCGGGGAAAACCCCGCGAACTCCCAGTCTATGATTCCGACGATCTGAGATATATCTGGGCGGACGAAGATGTTTTGGGGGCCGAGGTCGTTATGGCAAAGCACCAAGCAATCGGCTTCCGACGATATTCGCTTCCAAGGCCGTTGGTCACGATTGTATACTCGCTGGGGTGGAGATGACTAGAGTAGACGCTTCCAATGTAATCTCGACGTAGCGAGCGAAGCTGTGGTAGTATGATGGAGTTTATCTGCTCGTCAATGACCGTGATCGCGGCTGGTCGGGACGCTTCCTCTATATCCTCGAGGAGCACTCCATTCGTGATTCGCTTCGAATCAGGTGGAGGAGTCCATCCTTGGTGTAGAGTCGACATTTTGGCACGGGTCTGGCGTACGACGACTCGCGGGACGTATTTTGGCACCTGCACGTCACGAGGGCGATTAACACGGCGACAAGAAGCAACGACAGGGCTCTGAGGATATGCGGCGTACCTGACCCTAAAACAAGCAAGACAAGTGGCTTGTTCTTTCCAGCCATCGTGCCTGCCTGGGCTAGGCCAAAGCTGGCAATTCAGGCTTGCCTGCGCACTGGCCACCGACCGCGGGGGAGGGTTTTTGGGCAAGTCAGCCTCAGAAAACAGCGTCACAACCCGCCAAAAACGGCGGCCAAATTGCCGTTAGATTGTTTATGAGTAAATCATTTAAAAAAAAGTTACTAAAATTAGTTTATAATAAATATTATAGCAAACGCTATTATAGTAAATAATTAATTTGGGCCATCTCGGCGTTTCTGGCTCCCGCTCCTATCTAGGTTTAGTGACGGCCTGTATTGGGTATCCCTTGCACCGATAGCGTCCTTAGATCTGTGGCCTGTGCGCGTACTCGAAGAACACCAACACTCAGAACGATTGACCGCCTGCGTATACAGCTTACTGATTGGTGCGCACGGAGCACAGCTCTAAGGACGCAAAATATCAGTGTAAGGGATAGCACTGCGGGATCCGGTTTAGCGTTATAGGCTATTCCTAAGCAGGAACTGCCATCCGCCACCGCCTGGTGCGCTTGCCCTTGAACTATATAAACATTAGGTGCGTGTAAGGGATATTATTGCGGTACCTCAGGTTGCCCTTAGGACAACCCCCGGACACCCCTTAGACGTCCGTTAGTTACGTACCGGAGGCACGTGCCCCTAGTATATAGTCTCCACGATCCCAGAGGCCTTACCTCCTCAAGGATTCGTCTCCTCCACAATCTATCTATTCCTATAATCGTGTCCTTATAGCCCCCTATCTACAAAGTCCCCTTATATTTAAATCCTTTATACTCCTTTTTAGAAGGGCAGCTAGCTTTAAGGACTAGATTGTTTATTTATATTTTTATTTATATCTACTATCCTCCCTTAAAATCTCGCGATAACCTAAATGGAAACTCTACGGATACCTTATAGAAAGCCGTCGCGTTAAGGTAGAAAGGTCCCTCTAATAGTAAGAGATTGCAATAATATAAACCTCTAGGTAAGATAGCTAAATAAGCCCTAATACCTAGATACACTAGGAGCTTAAAGACTCTTATATACCTATAGTTACCGCTAAGGAAAACGTAGACACCCTCTATAACGGTTATAATACTACTAGAAAGCAACCAGAACCCCTTTAGCCTTACTTAGGCTAATTAGAAGGTTAAGTAACTCTAAGATCTTCCCCTAAGCTAGAAATGCTAGAGGAATACGCTAATATATCTAATTAGGGACCTAACTGGAACCCTCCTAGAAGACTACCGGCCTATAATTGGTATAGTAGCGGTATATAGACTGCTTATAAGCTAAGTGGGCCTACCCCTTTAGGTAACCTAACCTAACTACTAACTTAAGACTTAAGTCTTATTAGAAAACCTATACTAGCTACTAGTACTAATACTACCTCTATAGCCGGAGCCTCTCTAAGCCTAAGCCTAGGAAGTTAGGAGCCCTAAACCGATCTTCTTTAAGGAGGATATTAGGAAGCTATTATAAGGCTCTTAGAAGCTATATAGGAGGGAGCTACTAATAAATATATTAGAAACCTCTAGGGGTAGATCTAGGTCTATGTAAGAGGCCAGCCTAACCGGAATGTATGATTATCTAATCGGCAGTGTCACAGGTAAGTAGAAGGTGAGTCGAAGGTAGAGTTGAAGGTAGAATAAGTTGCATGTATTAAAGGACAAATGCTTCTAACCACTTCCATTTAGAGACTAATCGCTGGTTCTTCTCTAGAGGAGAACTAGCTTCCTATATAAACCTTCTAAGACACTAGTAAAACCTTTCGCCCCTATCTGTCTGACTATGTCTCCTCTGGGACATACATGGGACGTAGATGGGGCATTGATGAAACCTCCTACTGTCTCATCTGATATGTACCTCCTGGAGGGTTCCGTTACAGTCTAGTAGAGCTTAATCTAGGCTAGATAAAATCTTTTATAACCTAGCTAAGACTAAGGACTTTTTAGGGGTTACCCTATACTAACCTAAGGAGGTATAGAAGACCTAGAGAGGTATCTATATAATAAGCGGAAAATATATATAGACTAACTAGCTAAGGCCTTTAATAGTCTAGAACTCTATTAAAGACCTAAGGCCTACTACTTAGACAACTAGGTCCGTAAAATAGATAACTTCTTTAAGATGCTAATAGTATAAGATAATACTAAAGAACGTACCTAATAGATTATTAGTAAGATTAAAGATCTATTACTAAACTAGATTATACTTAACTAGCTTAATAAAGATTAAATTATTATATAGCTATAGCTATAGACCTTTCTAAAGAATTAGATCTAGGACCCGTATATTATATAATATAATAACGCGGAATAATTCTAGAATAGTATATAGCGTAATAATAAGGATTTCCGCTAGTTTATAAACTTTATAGAAACCTAAGCTTAGTAAATAGACCTAGAACCTTTTAAAAATAAAGATAATAGTATTTATAAGAAAGAGAAGATTAGATTCGTCTAGGCTAGAATTAAGCTAGCAATTTATAATAAAATAAGGCGCGTGGGAGCCCTATTGCGGATTACTCTATATACTAACTTTAAACGAGTGGTTCTAAATGCTAAGGATATAGTAAGGAACTAGACCTCTTCTAGTAGGAAGCTAGGGGGTTACTAGAAGCGCGGGCACCGCGATAGTAATATAGGGTAGACCTAACCTTTAAAGAAACCTTTCTTAAAGAAAATGTTAGAAGGGTTAAAGCTAGGAACCCTAAGTAGTGGGAAAGAGTTCTAGGGCCAATTTAGTACCCGTCTAATACCCTTATAAGAATACTTTAAGAAGCTAAGAGAAAACTTCCCTAGAGGTAAAGCTTATTAGAAGGGTAGGTAGGGTAATAGTTATACTAACCTAAAAAAAGAAAAGCCCTAGTTATAGACCTCTTTTAGCTATAATTAGGGCAAGATATAGAAGGGAGGACCCTTTATATTACTATTAAGCTAGAAATAACACTCCCTATAGGTAAGGTACGCTAGTCTTAAGCACTATATAATAGCGGCGCCGAAATTAACCTTATACGGTATAACTTAGCAAAAGAGCATAAGCTTATCCTATTGCTAAGGTGGTAGAAACCTATTATAGGCTTCCTAGATAAGCATTAGATTAAACTATATAGCGCGTATAAGCTTATAGTGTTAGTAGCCGATATATATAACCGCACTAAGGTAGTTAGCCCGTAGCCGTTTTGGGCGGCTAACTTTATAGGATATAACCTTATTCTTAGATACCTTTAGCTTATAGAAGCAGATTCTAAGATACGTTTTAAGACAGAAACCTTTAAATAGTAGAACAATAAAGAATTAGAAGGGCGTATATTACTAATAAGTCTTAAATATATCCTATACCTAAAGGAGTATTAGATCTAACCCCTATTCTATAGTAAAATAGATATAGAGCCTAGTATAGGCGATATCCCTTCTATAATAGATACCCTATATGGAACTACTAGATAGGTTATAGAGATACTATAGGGAGGCGGCAATCTTAAAGATCTTATAAGATACTTTTACCGTTATAGGTTACTCTAGCTTAAGTAATATATGGAGAATATACTATAGCACCTTAAACGCTGTGTTAAAGAATTCCCTACCCTCTACTAGCTACTATAGGAAACTATTTAACATATAGTGGTAAGCATATACAAATAACTGCTATAGTGTATAATACTACCTATAAGCGTCCTAAGAGAGCTCTAGAACCTACCTAATAATAATATAGAGGAAAAGCGCAACCCTAATCTATTAAATATTCTATTAGGCCTAAGGGACTTATTAAGGGTATTTTTAGGTAGGTAAGCTAGAGTCCTTATATAGAACTTGGAATATAATTATATAATTAATCTAGAAGAGGGTAAACAACCCCTAAATCTTCCTATCTATAACCTCTCTTATAAAGAGCTTAAAATCCTATAGGAATACCTTATTAGTTTAATAGAAAAGGGAGAGATCTAGCCTAGTAAGTCGCCGGCGGGTATACTACATCGGGAAGATATTCGCAGGCTGGGTTTCAAGTCGACTTTACTAAACGCGTTTCGCGTAATTGACATGCAGTTGACCAACTTGACATACAACTTGACTAACTTGACACGCAATTGACCAACTTGACATGCAACTTAACTAACTTAACATGCAATTAACCAACTTAATATATAACTTAACTAACTTAACACGCAGTTAACCAACTTGACATATTTAAAAGTTAAATAACACGTAATTAACCTGCAATTGACCAATTTGATATATTTATAAGTTAAATAATACGCCATTAACTAATTTAATATATTTAAAAGTTAAATAATACGCAGTTGACCAACTTATACATTCCTTAATATACAATTGAGGTAATGTAATATATTATTTAAGTTATATGCTAATTACAAGAGGCTCTACACAAAGCTCTACACAAAGCTCTGCTTATAAACTCTATCTAATAGGCTTAGAGCCCTCCAAATCTAGAGGGTTTAACTACCAGTTATAGAGGTGTCTGAGCCGGGACTCAGAAAATCTTATATCCACAGAAAATTAAGTTTCTTAGCTAATCTTTCGGTAATCTAGTATCCTTATCCAACGTCAACTATAAAAGGATAACTTTCCCCCATTCTCTGTATTTTACCTTTTAATCCTCCTTCTTTTCCTAGACTTCCCAATACCACGCCACCTCTTTATTAGATTATAATCCCTACTATAAGGCATTTTTCACCAACTTAGCGTTAATGTAAGTGCTACACTGCCCTTGTATTCCCAATATCCCGTATCTTATACTAACGATAGCGCAGAGCAAGCATGCTTCGGCCTCTCCTAATGTCGCACCTATAGTTTAATCCTCCAATATCCAATAAGCACTCTTGTACTGCCTCTAGGCTTCTCGCCTAAAAATAACCCTTCCGTATATCTGTAGCTATTCACTCCACTTAAATTTAGTCTCTAGACTACCCGAACAACCCCTTTAGGGCTATATTAGGTATTATTTAAACGGACATTACACAGAGCATTACCTAGGTAGCCATGCATGCCTATCTAGCAGTATGGTTGCATTGCCATAGATATTTCAGAGACACCGTTTAATCTACTAGTTTAGGGCTAAGGGGCTATCAGTTCTGCCTAACTGCTCAGCGGCAGAGCGGTAAAGGATCAACAATCTAGGCTCCTAAGCCATAGGGCTATATAGGAACCACCTAGATCAAAATTAGAAGGTTGCAGCTTTTAGGCGCATGATTAATTAGCGGCACAGCGGCATAACTGCGAAGGAATCTCTAACACCAGCCAGCTATGTTAGGAGGGCAAGTATCCCCATGCAGTCTTTTACCTAATACATTTATGGACATGCATACAATCACTATATGAGCGGCAGGCGTATCCGTCACTAGGTAGTTAGTATTAGAGAACCCCACCCGCCACTAATAAGGACACTACCTCCTTCTATTATAGATAGCTTATAACGCGCACGCATAAGCAGGGCTTTACCTCTTACTAATATAAGCCGCGTAGAAGATTAGCTAGATTAGCATTATCAGGAAGTAAATAAACACGTCAGCGTTACCCTTTACTAAGGACTAAGGGTGGAGAATTTACGCCACTAACCTCCTAATAAGGGGCTAGATACAACGGCTGTGTCAAAGCTAAATATACTAGCTTAGATGGGCGGATATAGTTTAACCATAATTTACTAAGGGTGTTAACTAGGCGCCAGAATTTAAGCCCTTACAAATATTTATACTCTATAAGCAGCAATCTACTCCAGTCTCTGCCGGAGGCGCATATATTAAATACTTTAATTCAATATAAAACCCAGACAAGGGGCAAGGGGCAAGGGGCAATAGGCAAGAGCTAGCGGCAAAGGGAGGACTAACGTGCACTTAAAAAGACCTTTAATTCCCCCTTAAAGCTTTTAAAAGCTATAAAGTAATAGCAACTCTAACAACAATAACAACGTTAGCACCACCTTAATCTTCATTTTATATCCCTCCTAAAATTTCGCTTAATAATAACAATTTCTATACTAGTCCCCCTAGAAGATCAACAGCTTTATCTCAGTACTATGCAATTATAGCCCTTAAGAAGAGCGTAAGCAGCAAACCTAAAAAGAGAAATAGGGGAGTACCTCTTTTCCCCCAAAAAAGTTAAGAAGCATTAGAAGCTTAGGCACTTAATAGCATATTATTCCACTTAGGGCCTTAATTTAGAGATTCCGTCTAATAAAGCATCTATAGACCCTATATATAATTACAAGAAAGCTTATAATAAGTATTATAAAAATAATAAGGATGATAAGGACAATAAGGAAGATTTCTATAGGGATAGAAATGACAGTTAAGTCTCTGGGGGAAGTAGTTAAGGTAATTATCCTAATAATTACCCTACCACTCTCCCTCTTTCCCTAGCAGTTCCAAATATATAGTTTTAATAACTAGCAGTAAATCCAATAGTTATTAAAGATAATATAGCTAATCTAGACTTGGAAGCTAAGGGCAATAAAGCTAGTAATACTGATAACAAAGCCAACAAAGTTAACGAAGCTGGTAAAGCCAATAACCGACCAATGCCTTATAAATTAGGTATATGCTTCCCCCTTTAATCTATAATAGCCTTATTTAACAATTAGTAAATAATAGAAATAATAGCAGTAATAAGGATAATAAAGAAGATAAAGAGCTGCCTTTATTAAAAGCGCTAAAAGAGGAGGTACGCGCACCTGCGCACAATTATACTACACCTTTAACGCTAGACGGAAATTAAACTAATAATTTAGCTAAGGGGTATTGCATTAGAACCGCTCCACGGTTTAGGCAAAAGCTTAGGATATTAGTTGCTACTAGTTAAGAGTCTTTAAAAGCCCAGAAGTTAAAAAAGCGGAGGTTTAATTATATTAAGCAACCAAACAATATTAATTATATCTCCAATACTTCCGTTAGCAAAAGTAGCGAGAGTATATAACCTAGAAAGTAACGAAAGTTATCCGCTTTCTAGAGGACCCTGCCTTCCAGCTCTCCTACTCTTAGCCTTAATAACAGTGACGGTATTAAGGAGCAAGCGGTCTCTGCTGCGCGGCCCACTAGCCCCTCCCCCCAACACTATACGTCTCCTCACAATACTAAACCACCACAAGATAGGGCTAATAACAGTTATAATTATATTCTTAACAATCTTATCAATAGCTTAGCTAAAGAAAGCGATAATAAGGATAGCGAGAACATTATAGACAAAGGTAAGGCCAAGAACTATAGCGATAGAAGTAATAACAGTAACAATATAGATAATAACGACTCTGGGGACAGTAATAGCAGCAATAGCAATAAGGGTAATAAGGCCCGTAGGTGTGTAGGGCAATAAGGATTACTAACCCCTATTACTAGTCAATTAAAGACAAAGCATGCTATAAAGTATTATCTCTAGCAGTCTTACTATTCCCCTTTAATTTTATCCACGCATATGTCTAACCAAAGCACTACGCTTACCAGCAATTATTATAAGCAGGTTGCATCCCCTATATATAATCGCCTCCGTACCCAAAAACCGCTGCTAAGCCCCGCCTCTAGCTTTAACTCTAATAAAGCAATACTAGGAGCCGTCTTAAATGCTAATTTAGAAGAAATTTTAATCTAAGCAGCTTTTAGGCGCCAGAAAGACGGGTTATATGCACTAGATATCCTTCCTTAACGACTCCCTTTACCTTTTAACCTAGTTAAGCAGCCCTAGGAGCCAAAGCCTTAAGAGCTAAAGTCTAGAATAAAATTCACTAAAGAGGAAGACGCGCTGCTTATTAAATTAAAAGAGGGATATAATCTTTTATAGGAATAGATCAAAGACCACTTTCTAAAAAGAAGTCTTGGATTACTACAGGCATATTACTATTCAAAATTAAAGGCCCAGCCTGCTATGTAGAAGAAAAGGGGCCGGCCTGCTAGGCGGAAAAGACGGCAATAATAGTAGTACCCTTCTTTTGGCTTAGAGGTCTATTTCTTGTTATATATTCCATTTCTAGCTTAATCTATTTATAGCGCATTTCCTATTATATAAGGGCCGCATAAAAAGGTCTATAAGAGCATTACTTTTTTAAGGGCGGTAAGCAAGAGCCACTTATTACCACTTACAACGCTACAGATAATAGAGAATGCAAGGCTAAAACTATATTCACGACTTAGCCAGCCAATTCAAATCACATAACACAGCTAAAACCGAGCGGTAAATAATATAAAGTCGGGCGTTAATAATTAATTAACTTATGCATATGACGTAAAGGCGCATAAACTGGCTATAGTTAATTTGCCTTATAAATAAGAACGAGCCACGAGAATCCAATCCTTATAAGATATTTTAGTTAGCGGAGGGGTTATATATATCTAGTAACTCCAATGCACAGCTAAAATGCACGTCATAGCGGACGCCTTACCCGTTCTACTATTTGGCTGGTGGCCTAATTATACACGTAATATTCTACACTAGAAAGCTTTAATAGTAAGGCAGAGCAAATCCAGCCACAGCTTAGCCCGCTGAGCAACTCATTTATATAAGCCTTCCTATTGGGCACCAACGACTAAGCAGCCATAAACCTATTAACTGCAGTAATACCTCAATTTTCCCTTATAAATTTCCTTTAACCCTACTTCGCTAATTATTCGCAGCGCAGTTCCGCAAAGCTACTCTCCGTTTAAGCCTACAATCCACCTCTTTTTATATTTCTTATATTCTACCTCTCGCAGTTATCCAGCAATTCTATTCTTGCCATTAAGGTAAATATTAGCTTAGCCATTCCGCGCAGCATATACCTAATTACTTACATCTTCTATAATAGTTGTGCTTTAATACGCATGTGCTTTATAGCCTTTTATTCTAAAACAAATTCCCAAATTAGCCGCTATTCCTCCTTAGACGGCTATTCGTAATTAAGAACGCTTTATAAAAGACAACATTTGCTTAATATTTCACGTCTATAGAACACCTCTCCTTTACAGCCACTAGTCCCGCTAATTTACATGGTCGCACTTCTAGCTATATAGATTATATCCACTAAGGCCAGGGATAAGGCGCTTAGTAGGGAATGGGAGGAGATTAGAGGTTATAAATTTAAGATAACGGAGGACATAACTATAACATTTAAAGGCAGATTATGCAATATTATAAATAGCAAAGGGAATTTAGTCAAAAAATTAGGTATAGAAGATAGACAAGTAATAAGAGAGTGTCGGTATACTCGCATTATTAACGTGCACGAATATCACTGTGTTGCGATACGTATGCGGTGTTGAAGTTGGTAGTTATTGTTTTTTAGAAGTAAGGGGTTGCTCCAAGGTCAGGTTAGCTAGCCTCGCTTCATGGTCTCGTGACCACATTACATGACTAACGTTCCGACACTGGAGCAACTCTAAAAAGAAGGCTAATCTACTCCAAAGTTAAGCTTACTTCTAGACTATTTGTAGCGTATACGTAATAGCTGGAGATCCAATTAATACGCAGTAGCTTCCACGCTTATTTTACAGGTCTGTAATCACATAACCCGTGTTATAGCTTATATAAATGCCTCTAAACTAAAGTTTGTAGAATGCTGTATTACGAAGACACTAAGCTAAGGAGAAGAAGAAGAATTGTTAGGGGTAGCAGGTTGATATATCGCGAGGGCCGCTAAGGCGCTAGTAGTAAGCGAGCCAATAGCGATTTTCCATCCCGGGGATGGAAAATCCTAATTAGCTAGTTAAATTTAGGGTCCGCACCATTATAATTAGTTATGTGATACTAAGCTAAACCTAAGCTCATTCGTTTAACCTATTCTATAACTTGTAGGTTAATTTAGTTTGTATTAATAAGTTATTAAAAAGCCGCGTAGGGTTTTCCCTTCGTTATGGTGTTAGTAGGGTTGGCCTCTCTATTAATCTATTTCACCTCCGTAATCTGTCTCCGTTTGTAGGCTTGCTAGAGGCACATTACGTCAATTATTAGGCATTTTTCTTAGGTGGTTCCAAGTCGTACTAGATAGTTATATAAGGACTTAAAGTTAGTGCAAAGCATAAGTAGGAGGTTAATTTATAGGATCTTATCTACTGTAGACTTAATTACAACGCCAATGTTAAAGCTGTAGGCCGTGCTATAGAGTTTAGAAGCTAGTATGCTCTAAGTAACTCTTTTACATTTAACTAAGCTCTAATAGATAATATTGGCCTTCTTTATAGCATTAGCTAGTATAATAATATAGCCAATCTGTAAAGAGAGGTCCTTATTATTAGTAAATAACACGTCTATAAATACCAGTAGCTGTAGGGTTTTAATATCTAACTTAACAAACTTAAGGCCTCTATTAGCGTTCTTAATTTGCCAGTTTAGATACTTATTTAACTGTTTTATATCTTCCTTATTAGGGTTAATTACCTAGGCGGTAAAGGATAAATTAAATAAGGCTTCTAGCTGGTAAACTGAAGCAATATATGCACCTCTAGTATATTAAGCAATATACTAGTCCTTTAGGATTAAGGTTCTTATAGCTCCTCTTAATCCCATACTTATGGCAGGTTTGGTGCTAATTATGCTGAGGTTTATATATTATTATTCCTAAGTAAGTATAATACTCCCGTTAGTTAGTAGCTAAATAACTCTACTATTAAACTTAATGGGTATATTAATAGTAAGTTGTTCCTATTCCTTAGCCATAAACTTGGCCTTATATAGCTTGTTTTGCTCTATGTTTATAAAGGTCTCATCTACTAGAAATAGAGTATTATTAGTTTATAGGCCTATAATGCCAAAGGGTTTGTTGCTCTATAGGAGACAGGGGTTGTATATAGACTGGTCTATTTACAACTGTTAGATATAATATAAGTAATATGTCTTAAACTAGTGGTTACTAGCTTCTGGTACTCTATAAAGTAGTTTTATAACCTTTAAAACAGAGGCCTTATTAATCCTAAGTTGCTTAATTAGCTTATGTGGAGGTCGTACATAGAACTCTTAATTCAGTGTGGTGGTTAATTATATATAGGCCTATAAAATATCTTAAAGGTAAAGTCGTGCCTATGGAAGCTTTATGGCGGCGATATAAAGAATTAGTTATTAGCTAACTTATTAAATGGTTAGTAATTAGGTAAGAACCAGTTCCTTTTCTAAGTTGTTATAAGCTTACACAATTAGTTGGGATTTCTTAAAGGCCTTATTAGTTCCCTTATTCTTAATCTTATTAATAAATCGCGAATTAAAGAGTTATACGCCTTGTGGTATATCTATAAGTCTTACGATCTTAAAAACTCCCTTCTTAAGTAGACTAGTGAGCTCCCTCTATTAGGAGGCGCTGAATTAAGTACTAAATTGACTGTTATCCTGTAGGTAGATGGTGATGTTAGTTATGGCCGTAAGTAGAGGGTATTTGCAAGGACGTCCTCTGCCTTATTTTGGGGGTTGTTGCTAAGCTTTAGTAGGTCTCTCTAGAATAGTCTTGGGAAGGACTAACCTAAATAGAGGTTTAGGTGGCAATTCTGGTCCAATAATTTGCTCCTATAGTTTAGTTGCTTAAAGCTAGGGTTTTACAACTATAGATTAAAAGACTGTAGGTCCGCTAGATAGCTTAATAGTGCATATTTTACCTTTAATAGTGAGTAAGGTAAATGGCCCGTCCTAATAGCCGCTTTAGCTAGTATTTCCTTCTCTTTAGACCAAAATAGGCGAATTTAGTGGGAGATTATAAATTATATTAGTATTAGGTCCGTTTCGCATATTTAGTATATTAGAGATCTGTTGTTTAGCTTATAGCTTCTATATCTCTACTATAGCCTTTTTAATTACAGCAGCGCGTTATATAACCATAGGGGATGGTGCATTGGATTTAACTATTTAGGGGTAGGCTTTAAAGACTAGAAGTATGGGAACTAGTCCTTTAGGGCCAGATAAATCGTTAATTACTTTAAACGCTATTTAGAGTTCCATCTCCTTATTAATTTTAGGAATTTCAGTTATAATAATCTAGTAGGCTCGCTATAGTGGACTATAGTAGCGCTCTACTATTCTAATGGAGTTATGTACTTTAACCGGTACTCCCTTTATACTAATTTCTATAATAGTGGCGTATTGCTTAAATTCCTTGCTGATAAAGTTCTTTTTAGTGTTGTAGGTAATTAGGTCTAGTGGCCCTAGGTAGATATTAATCTAGTATATCCGTAGAACGTCCTATATATGTTTAGCGCTAATATCTTATAGCCATCTACCGGCTTAGAATTGTGTTCCTTTATTAATAATGTATAGGAAGGGTGATCCGCTAATATATATAATGTTAACAATGATATTGTAGTTAAAATTAATATTGTCTTATAGGGTAAAGCGGAATCTGCCTAGTGATTTACTAAACTTCTAATAGTAGTAGTAGAACTTAGTTAGTTGCTTAATGGCCATTCTATTAGTTTTATAGCCAGCATAGTAAAGTAGCTTTTGTAATTTCTTAACTAAGGGATATCCAAATTGGCGATATAGGCGCCGTAGCTCTATATCTATTAGGTAGCAGGGGTTTGCGTTAAAGGATTTAGACAAATATAACTATAGTAATAAGTTTTATAAGAGAAATAGGTGGCTAAACCGTCGCACTACTGGCACTTTTTTAGTATAAGTGATGACAACATTTCTAAGGTTGTTATAGTAGATTTGGAGTCTGTCTATATCCGCTAAATAGAGTAAGAAGGGGGTATCCGTATAGATAATATAAAACTGTATCTTGCCTATAGGGGTGGCAATATCTGCAGTTTTAATAGAGGCGGTAATTCTAATACCAAACTGCACGTTAACTTGTCCTTTAGTTAAGGTGTTAAGTTTTATAGATTAGTCCGCGTTCTATAGTACCTGAAATTGTCCATAACTAGCTATAGACTTCTTTAATGCACTAGTATTGATTATAATTCCTATAAATACCGTGGAAGTATAGCGTAAAGTGGCGGTTATTGTATTGTAGTTAAACGGGTTAGTTTCCATAGTAGGTTCTGTGGAGGTTGCAGTAAGTAAGTAAGCGTAAGCCTTGTTGGCTAGTTCTTTACTTATAGAGGTTGCTTTGTCTATAGTAAGAGTCCTAAATAATATAAAGTAGTAGCCGTTAGGGTCTTCTAATTCTTCCTCGCTGTTATTGTTATTAGGGTTTTTGTTAGCGTTTGTGTCTAGTATAAGAGCTTTAAAAGTCTTATTGCACTTATTATTGTTATCTCCTTTATAGTAGATAATGTATTATCTAAAGCGTTCTTTAAAGTTACCGTTGCAGCCCTTGTTATTGTTAAAATATCTTTTATACTTATTTCTAGAACGGTTCCACTCCTCCTTTATATATTTCTATAAGCAGCAGCTCTCCTTTTAGCAAATATAGTATTTGGCCTTTAGGGATCTAATGGTGTTTTATCTATAGGAGCGGGTTTAGTTATAACTGTTATGGGTATTATGGCGGTATATGCGATCTGTAAAGTAGGCTCCTTAAGACGGTCTTATTAAGGCCTAGGAAGGGTGTTCCTTCTCCTATATAACTATAGAAGATTATAACTTGCTAATTAACTGGGAGAGATCTTTAGAAGGGTTGGAAATGGTAATACGGCATACTAGTACTCCTTGGCAAGCAGTGACTAGCTTATTTATAAGGAAGAGGTCTATACAGAACTCTAGGTATAACCTATAGCAATGTTTTAAGAGCTTATTAATAAGTAGTTAGAAACTCTAATAGATTTGCTTATTAGGGGTTTCGTTAATAATTTCTTAGAAGTTAGTAGCGTTCCATTTAGTAAGGTTTCTTTAATAGTACTCTGGTCCTTTAAAGAAGTAATATATATAGTTACATACCTTGGTAAATAATCTAGTTAGAAGGCTGCTATTGTAGTAGTGATCCTAAGCAAGTCCCTTTAGTATAGTTGGGAATGCAGTTATATAGCCTTTAGGAGGTAGACTAGCTCTCTTGCAAATATTATAGAAGATAGTCAACTTAAAGTTAAAGCTATTACTTACTCTATCGTACTTCTAGCTGTCCATATAGATCTTGGCAATAGTGGCTACCTCTTTGCTATATATAGGCAAGTGCATAGTAGGATCAGTATTGGCAGTACTAGGGTAAAGGTACTGGGCGGGAGGAGCACTAGGTATGGTAGGAGCAGTTGCTAAAGGGAGGGTAGAGGCAGTTGCCGCAGGCAGTAATTGCTAATTCTGCGTCTATAGGAGTTGAGTAAGGAGGGTAAGTAGTTGATCTTAGGTAGAGGTAGGTGCAGCTTGCTGTTAGGTAGCAGTTGGTGCAGTTTGCTGGGGTATAGATGTAACAGTTGGTTGGGGTATTGTAGGGGTAGGTATTTGCATTCTAGGTGTTGTGGCTGTAGCTATAGGCTAAATCATAGGCGTCGGAGGTAGTGGGGGTAGTTGATAGTTTATAGGCGTCGGCACTGTATAGGAAGGTAGTGGGCTATAAGAGGGGGTTATAGGAACTAAAGAGGCTATAACTAACGGGGGTATAGCTTGATTTAATATTAGAGCTGTTTGTATAGAGTTAAGTTATTTTTGTAATGCTACTATAATTATAGGGCTGATTTCTTTGAGAGCTCCTGTGATTTCCTTATCTATCCATTTATAAGGTTCTTCCTCTTAGAGGAGGTTGAATAGTGCTTCTAAGATTAAATATCTATTATTATACCTTCCCACATACACTCCCCTCTTAAGTAAATAAGTGCGTAATTTTGCTTTTGTGTTAATTCACATATATCTAAAATCCTCAGTAGTAAAGCCTTTAAATTCCTCCTTAAATACTGTCCATAATGTGTAGTCTGTAAAGTTCTCCTGTGTATATACGTAGACCTTCGTTTCTACGTATTCTCCTAATTTATCTTTTATGGCATTTGCTGTGTTAATCCCGTCCCCATACCTTAAGATCTTCTTAGCCCATTCAGAGTCCATTTTTAGAAGGGAGGTTTGTAGGTTTAAGGTTAAGGTTAAGGTTAAGGTTAAGGTTGAGGTTAAGGTCGAGGTTAGAGTTAAGGTTAAGGTTTGTGTACATTTCTACAGCCATAGGGCCTGTAGAATGGTTCTTAGCAAGGCTGCTATTCTCTCAGCAATCTGTTATATTAGCTGTAAGGCCAGTACAAATTCTCTCAGGCGTAAGTAGAAGTTGTAGTCTTCTCCTTTAATGAAACAGATAAGAACTAGGTAATCGTGAACTGTTTCTAGTACTACTTCTTAAGCGCTAGCTATTGCGTATTTCCTAATCTGTACGTCTACCAATCAGTGTCAGTATACTCGCATTATTAACGTGCACGAATATTACTGTGTTACGATACGTATGCGGTGTTAAAGTTGGTAGTTATTGTTTTTTAGAAGTAAGGGGTTGCTCTAAGGTCAGGTTAGCTAGCCTCGCTTCGTGGTCTCATGACCACATCACATAACTAACGTTCCGACAGAGAGATTCTTACTAGGTATAAATGTTATATAATAAGGGCACAGATTAAGTTTATAAAGAGGTAGTAATAAGTAGTAATCCAAAGCAATATATACCATTTATTTGTGGATAAGAGTTAATCTCTAGCTTCTTCTATAGCATTTTCCCAAAACTCTAGAGTATCTAGGTCCCCAAACCAAATAAATTAAAGATATTCCATCTATTGTTGTGGCCGACCCTAAGTATAAAGAGAGCTTCCTCCTTAAGAGTTTCTGGCATGTATATAGACAGGCAATTCGTAACTACTAGTCCTCCGCTCTCCTCTTCCTTTCTCCATAAATTGCTTATCTTTATCCTGGTGCGAAATGGCTTAGAGAGGTTTTTAATTATGTGGTGCCTTATAAATAAAAAAAACAAGTACTGGCCCTCCTCTAGCAATATTAGATATCCTATTTAATATTAACCACAAATGCGATATCTTATTAAGGGTTATTTACAGACCTAAAATCTGCTATAATTCCAACCGGGGACGCTTTAATAATAGTTCATTTGTAACTTAACGACACGCTAGCATAGTGGCGCTAAAAGGACTTTTAGGAGAGGTGTCTATCTTAGATAAGCGTTAAACACACTAAATTTTAGAGAAAGGTGTTTAACCTTTTTTTTTTGGATTGTTAGACAAGAGAGCGCTTTCTTTACGCAACAAATCTCCCTCTAAGATAAATAAGCAGCCAGTTAATAAGCGTCTAAGACTGGCATACTAAGCGTTTAATTCACGTCCTAGGAAAGTAGAGCTTTAGAATGCCTCTCCGTTAGTTAAGCGTCTTTAATTGGTGTCAAGTATTCCTCTAATAAGAATTATTAACAATTTGTTTAAAATAAAAGGCCTTTTATACCTATAGAAAGATTAACATCTAAAAGAGGATGTTTTTAAGATGAAGTACTCCTTGTGTCTAAATCCGTTTCATAAGGTTATAGACTAAAGGCTAGTAAATGCGTCTCAGACAAAGGAGGATACGTACTTTATAATCGGCCTTGCTCTGTTAAGAATCAGTAATAAAGTCATTTAGAATAAAAGAGTTTCTCTACTAGTGGCGATAGTCGCCTATAAGAATAAACACTTGCGTAACGGCGAGATTAGAGTGCTAATCGAATTAACCGCACAGAATTGCTTAGCAGCCGCAGTCAGCTCCTATAGATGCTTGGCAGCGTTCCACCACGTTTAAATATCTGCTAAGATATCCTTAAATTTTATTTCACATAGCTTCGTGATAGGTGCGGCTAAGATATATAATAGGAATACTTTAGGACCAAACGATCTAAAGACTTCCGTAAAAATATTGCGCGCTTGTTGCCTTCTGCTGCGCGTTAACGTTGTTTTCCTATTTAGGATTGCATTGCTCTCTTTTAGTAAATCGCAATACATCTTTAGAGATTTTTGTAATAAAAGTAATTTGTAAGTATTATTTTCAAATTCTGCTCTTACTTGCTTAAGTTTTTCTATTAACCAACCGCGCAATAAGATAGCTTTCTTGGGTATTCTAGCTTGTTAAGACATAGCGCGTATAAAGGGAAAACAGTATAAAAATAGTAGAACTAAGTTAGGGTAGGAGTAGTTAGGGTGGGAATAAGAATGGGAATAATAGAATAAGAATGAGAATGAGAATGAGAATGAGAATGAGAATAAGAATAAGAATAAGAATGGGAATGAGAATAAGATTGGGAATAAGATTAGAAATAAGATTAAGAATAAACTACCATTTATAAGCAGGGTTAGAACGAATGTAGTAAAGCCCTAGTAATACTCGGGCCTAGCGCATATACTTTTCACTTCAATTAAGACATCCACCTAGCACTTATACATCAATCAGAGTAGTCGCATCTCTTTTTACCTTAGGTTTCCAGTTCAAACAACATCAGACAGCCACAAGCCTCTACTACATATGCAACTGCGTATCTATCGCATCTCCTTCCACGTCGCTCCAGTATTAGAACTAAGATACCAAATACAAGCCACGGCTCTGGTTCTGCAGTCACGGCGGGATTATACACCTTCACTTAGTTAAGTTCTGTGCCACGTTAGAAGCAATATTAATATGGCGTCTCCTAGGATAAATAGGGGGAAGTATTTATATGGCATAAAGCGGGTTCCAGTAAACATTCGCGGCACAGCTATAGCTCCTATCGCATCGCTAGGTATAAAAAGAGTTGGTTTCTCTTAAAAAACAATACCATTAGCTTCCTTCGCACACTCAGCTCATTACCAGTTTTATACTTTAATTTAGCACTACGTTACTAAAGCTTTGTAAAGCAATAATATTAAACCAGTCTATGGTCATGAAGCCGAATGGCTTAACCACTTAACCCATAGTAACTCCTCTAAGTAGCCCTAATCTATCGCCAAACCATGACGCTGTTATCTTGCGTATTGCTCAGCAAGTTATTAACACTATTAGGGTAATTATAGCCAGAAAGGCGCTGCCTAAACCTGCCCCTGCGCCTAAAGCTCCTAAGGGTCCAACTAAGGATGACCTTAAACCTAAGGAAGCTAAAGCCTAAGCGTCAAAGCTGGCATATAAGGAAGTAGATAAAGTATAAGTCGTTAGAGAGATAAGCTGACACAGCTAACACTATAGTATTATAGATAGGATAAAAAGGCCTATAAATATAAAATTGCTAAGCTAGTAACCCTAACGGGTAAGCTAAGTGTTAGCGACTCAGTTAATCGAGGCACGAGCACGGCATGAGGGACGCGCAAGCCTGTATAATTAGTAGTCTATAAACGAGGATCCAAAGCTAGAGAAAGGAAGGGAGAAGAATAGCAGCGCTGTATGAAGTTTTATGCGGTCCTCTAGTCACGTGGACTTACGTAACTCGGCGTCTACCATAATGTCTACCATAATCCACCGTTTTCCACCAGCGCCGTAATATTACCCCCCCCTCTGAAAAAGCCTGCCCTTAGGCTTTGTATGTCCATATTATGTCCGTAGGGTGTTCTTATCTGTATGCTTAACAGGTAGCTTATTATCTTTGCTATACTAGCACTCCATCTACTTGTCTAGATACTTCGGGGGTCCTGGCTTATTAGGGTATTGGTTGTGGAATTCTTTAAGTTCTAGGGGCAACCTATAAAGTTCTAGGCAAGGTACTAGGTTGGGTCTGGATCGTAACCTTTCCATTAGATATAGTATTTTAGCGTTCCTTGTACTAGTTTACAGGCTAGTATTTTATTAACTTCCCATTCGTCGTCGCTATTAACTTAAATTGGTAGTAGAGGCTTATTCTTTTATCTAGGTAGTAGGTTATTTATAGCTTTCTATAGCTTATCTGGTAAGAAAACAGGGTGGACTTTAATTAAGTCTGGGAGTTTAACCTTATATAAGTTGCCTTCTTTATTAAGGATCTTATATGGTCCTGCTATTTTATAGTCTAGCTTATAGCTAGGCCGTTCTGTCTTCTAGTTCTTTGTTATAACCCAGACCTTGTCGCCTATAGTAAAGTTAGGCTTGCGCCTATGCTTATTTGCCTACTGTTCTATCGATTTCTAGGCCTTCTCTAGGTTCTTGCGGGCTACTGTCTATACTTCTTCTAAGCGTCTAGTATACTGCTGTGCTTCCTTATAAGATAGTTTTTCGCATATGGTCTATAGTCCTTCTGGTCTCTTCTAGTTAAAGCTTATATAGGGTAAGTATCCTATTTCTAGCTAAATAGGTGCAAACCCTATAGAGTTATAGGGTAGGGTTGCCTGGGCGTAGTCTATTATAGGTAGTAGTCCGCTCCAGTTGTCCTAAAAGTAGTTAATAAAGGGCCGGAGTCTTTGGTCTAAGTACTAATTTACAATCTCTATCTAACCGTCTGTCTGGGGGTAATATGCTGTAGAGAGCTTTAGCCTAATACCTAGGATCCAGGTAAACTCGTTCTAGAAGGCCAATATAAACTGTGGCCTATAGTTGGATATGATAGTATCTAGTAGTCCGTAAATTTAGTAGATATAGTGGATATATAATTAGGCCGCCTCTTTAGCATTAATATTCTTATAACAGGGGATTAAGAACAGGCGCTTGCTAAAGCGGTTAACTAGGATTATAACTATATTATATCCATCGCGGTCCGTAGGTAACTCGTGAAAGTCTATAGAGATATACTACTAGGGGCGTTCTAGTATTGGAAGTGGCTTTAATAGCCCTAGGATCTTGTCTCGTGGAATTATAGACCTACAGCAGTCGTCGCAGTTCTATATATAGCGGTTAATATCCGTAACCATTCTGGGTTAGTAGTAGCGGTCGCCAATAATTCTATAGGTTTTATTTTTTCTAGGGTAGGCCGTAGAGACCTAAGTATATACTTTGGTAATAAGCTAAGTCCGTAAATTCTGTTCCTCTACCACTACTAGCCGTTTCCGGTGCTTAAGCAGTCCATTTTTAAGGGACCATAGGCTAGTAGCATCCTTTACCTTTTCGCGGCACTCCTGTAGAGAAGGGGCTGTATAGTTTGCCTACAGCAGTTTATTAATAAGGTCAAGTTCCATGGAGTTAATAGGGCATATCTTAGCATCTAAAGGGTCCGTATTTAGTTCTGCCTGTATTTAGGGGTTAAGGTGCTCTAGTTATAGTAGTGCCTAGGTCTATAATAAGATCTTTATAGTCGCCTAGTTACCTAGGTCCTGTTTATACCTTATAAGAGTATCCGCACGGTTCATAGTACCTAGTCTATATATAATTAAGAAGTTAAACTAAGATAGGATATCCGCCTAGCGTACCTGGCGGGCTATAAGGGCCTTATAATCCGAAACTACCTTAATAGGCTTAGGGGTCCCCTCTAGCTATATACACCAGTGCTAAAAGCTAGAGATAATAGCCAGCATTTCTTTATTATGGATATAGTAGTTTAGCTTGGCATCTATTATAGTCTTTAAATAGTATATAATAGGGTGCCATTCTCCGTCCAGTTGCTTCTAGGAAAAAACACTGGCTATTACACTGTCTAAGGTATTAGTTTCTAGCATTAAGGGCCATTCTGGATCAAAGTAGGCAAGTAGGGGAGCTGATACTAGCCGCTTTTTAAGCTTATTAAAGGCCTGCATACATATAGCATTAAAGTGGAATGGCTGGTCTTTCCTAGTAAGGCGGTTAAGAGGCCAGGCAATCCTACTATAGTTCTTAATAAAGTGTTGGTAGAAGTTACAGAAACCTAAAAATAATTATACCCCCTTTATAGTCTGTGGGGGTGTCCACTGGTTAATTACGGCCGTTTTCTCTAGGTTGGCCTTAATTCCATTTATACTGATAATAAAACCTAGGTACTTTATACGCTTAACACTAAATTCTAACTTTTTAATATTGGCCTGGAGACCAGCCTTATAGAGCCATTGTAGGACTTTATGGACGTGCTTCTTGTGTTCTAGCTCGTTCTTAGAGTAAATCATAATGTTATCTAGGTAGGCCGTATAGAAGTCGTTAAGGTAGTTAAAGAGTACATCGTTTATATACCGCTGGTATATAGCTGGTCTATTAGTTAGTCCAAAAGGGAGTACCTTATATTTGTACGTTCCGTAATGGGTTTAAAATATAGTAAGCTTTTTAGACCCAGGGTCTATCCTAATTTAGTAGAAGGCCTAGCGGATATTAAGCTTTATAAAGACCCTAGCTCTACTTATTCGGGCAAGAGTCTTATTAAGTAAGGGTAGTGGATAGCGGTCCTTACGGGTTATATTATTTAGCTTATAGTAGTTAATACAGAAGCGCAGTCCTCCATTTGGTTTTTTGGCAAAGAGAATAGGCGAGTTAAAAGGGGCTTGGCTAGGCTTAATAAAGCCCTTATTAAGGTTATTAATAAGGTACTACTTTGTGGCCTGCAATTCGGCAATAGACTATAGGTAGAGAGGGCTAAAGCTAAGGGTGCTTTTCTTGCCTTAATCGATCTTAATCTTGTGGTTATATAGTCGGTGAGGCGGAAGTATATCTAACACTGCCTTAGAGAATACGTCCTTGAATTTCCAGTGTTAATTAGGCAGTTTTTGTTCTACTAGTTCCTTATCTATAAGCTCGCTTTCCTGTCCGCTAAGCTCACTTTTCTTTTCCTTAAGCATTTAATTAATTTCGTACAGGCTAGTTATAAAGGTAATAGTATTAGGCTAAACCAAGTTCTGGTAGAATCCTATAGCGCTAATACAGCAGATATTAACTGGTAGGAGGTCCGTAGGTTTCTTTACAGACGCTTATTGGGCCGTATCTTGCGGTATAGGGTGTATAGTCTTCCTCAGCTTATATTCCATTTTCTGTAAGTTATCCTTCCTGTCTATTAGCTTAGTATAGCGTTTAATATCCCTGGTTTTTCTTTGGGGCTATATAGGGCCTAGGTTCTTTGTGGGGGGCTTAGCTAGGTTACTACTAACTTCCTAGGTCTCTGGTGTAGATGGCGTAATATATATAGTCTGGGGGCGGCGTAGTATACGGATCCGTTAAGGATTAAGATATACATCCTTCTTAAAGGCCTAGTCTCTGCGCATAGCATCGGCCTGGTAAATAGTATTAATCTAGGGCCGTATAAGGTTTTCCATTATAATGCTAATTTCTTTTATAAAGGAAGGGGTTAGGGGTAGGGTTTTAGGCTAAATAAGCCGTCTATTCCGTATGTCGAGCTGTAAGCCTAAATAGGCTAGCTATTTTCTCCCTATAATCATATCGTGGCTCCTAAGGTCCGTAATAAAAAAGGGGATGTTATACTACCTTTGTCTATTAATGCGGAGGTGAATCCGTAAGATAGTTGTAATAGGTGGCCCTATTCGTCCATTATACCCGCGAATAGGAATTGGTTTGGGCAGTTCTTTAAGGGGTATATTTAAAAAGTCAGCCAGCTTTACGGCATATTGGGTGTCTATTAAGGCAAAGGCATTTACTCTAGAGTTAGCTAAAGCAGAGGTTAAAACTTAATATCCATTACGGAATAAGGTATAAGGGATAGTGTAGCTTCTTCCACTAACTAGCTGACCTAGATTAATATATAACATATTAATCCCTTTTAACCCTAAAGAGGAGTCTTCCTCTAGGGTTCCTCTTTTTCCAACTTTATACTATCCTCCTAAATTAACAGAACCTTGCCTGTTTTTGCCTTTATCTGGCAATCCTTTGCAAAGTAGTCTTTCTGGCTGTATAAGAAGCAAGCTCCTTAATTACTAAGGGCCTATTTATGGGGGTTGTTGTATATAGGCTAAGTATACGCCGGACCTATAGTAGGACTAGCTGCATGGCTAGCTACTAAATTAATGGTGGGCTGTATAGCTGGTGCTATAGGAGTTATAGATTGTGCTAGGGTGTTACGGGCTGTTTATAAAGTGCTTATAGTCTGGTTTAGAGAGTTTCTAGCTTTGTACCGCTTAAATCGTGCCTTAATTTGATAGAGGCCTTAGTTAATAGCTAGGCAGTAGTCCGTAAGTACCTTTAGCGTCTGTACAGTAGTAAAAACTGGCAGTATGGCGCGCTGTAGGTCTAGGGTAAGCTTGTCAAAGAGGTCTAGCATTAGGTCTTTATAGGGAATTTAGGCTTGGCTGGCTAGGTGCAGAAAGCGGGTCTAGAAGGCTAAAAAGGTCTCCGTTGTCTTTATGTTAAGAGCTTTATAATTAAGGCGGGCGTTCTATGTCTTAAAGGGGTCCTTGTAAATGGAAGACAGGTAGTTAACTATTTCTTCTTTAGAGAGGAAGGGGTCTGCTAAGTCCTGGGCGTATTGCGGACGTAAATGCGTCTGTGCGTCCCCACCAATACGGCTAAAGATGTAGGCCATTTTAGCTTGGGTAGTAGGGAAGTGGTCCGTATTAACTTTAAGCTTATCTTGTAGTTAAAGCTTCTAATTGTTAAATATAGGGTCAGTTCCGTCTGTAAGTAATAGAGGGTCCGCAACCTTTGCGGACCGCGATGATGCTAATGCTGTATATTGGGCTAGGGTCTTAAGGACTGTAGTAAGTCTCTAGGTGTCTAATGACTCCTTGCTAGGTGTAGGGGTATCTCTAGTTTTAAGCAGCTCTTAAAGCCGTTTAATTTTGGCATTAGCTGCTGCGAGCTCTTTTTAGGGGGTTAAGACGGCGACTGTTTTACTATTGGAGGTATTTGCGGGTCCTACAGCAGCTTTGCCGGCTGCTATATTTCTTGGCATAGTGGTAGGGGTATTGGGTAATTTCTAGTATTTGTTTATTTTCTAGGGGTTCTGGTCTGTGCGTGTCCTATTCTTAGGTTTTGCGTTCTGTTTATGTTCTTTTAGTTCTTAGGGGTCTGTCCTATCCTTATAGTCCTAGTGATGTCCTTAGAGCCCTGTTCTATGTCCTTTATAGATATATTTAAGTTCCTTCTTAGGAAGAAAAAGTAGTTAAGTTTTAGATAATGTTAGCGACTTAGTTAATTAAGGCACGAGCACAGCATAAGGGACGCGCAAGCCTATATAATTGGTAGTCTATAAACGAGGATCCAAAGCTAGAGAAAGGAAGGGAGAAGCATAGTAGCGCCGTGTGAAGTTTTATGCGGTCCTCTAGTCACGTAGACTCACGTGACTCGGCGTCTACTATAATATCTACCATAATCCACCGTTTTCTACCAGCGCCATAACACTAAGTAAACTAGAGCAATACGTATTTGTTATTTAGGCTCAAATTAGTAAGGGAGTATTCCTATAAGGGCCTCTTCTCTGCTTACAAAAGCGCAAATAGGTCAACTAAAGAACCTACTTACTATATTAATATTAAGTCCGAATTGTTATAAGACATTCTAAGGGCGATCCTTTAAGATATACGCGTAGTCTCTCTTATAGAGGATATGCCTTTAGTATTACAAGCCTTATAGAGTTTACCTATTTTCCAAGTTTAAACACTTATTTTCCATATAGATTAAACAGAACGTCCTATATTATTTCCTTCCAAATATAAAATCATACCAAAGCCATAGAAACAATAGAAAGGACGCCGGGAATTTAAAGCATCTAGGCCTCTTAATTAACTACATTAACAATATATACAAGTTGACTACCAAACGTCTCCTCTCATTCCTTAAGAGAGGGGAGATTACGTATAACCTGCTCTAGGCCCTATTTAAGCCTAACTCGGATATTTACTCCATTTACGCAGGCACCTAGGCGGGAAGATGCCTTAAATATACCCATGGCGAGAAGAAAGTGGAACTAAATAATTCTGCATACTTCCGCATTAAGGGTCGCTATTTAGATTTTAATAGGAAAAGGATTAGAGAAGCTACCAGATAGATTAAAATTAATAAGTTTTAGGGAACGGACCAAATAAATAACCTGGCGGCATATCCTCTTTAATTTTACCCAGACCTAAATGGGACCAGAAACGACCTTATTTAGTATAGCCGCACTTTTCTTTCTCTATAGGGAATCCACTATAAAGAATATAATAGCTAGGTGTTCTAGTTTAACAATAAAGGCAAATAGCATATCTACCACATTAAGAGCAGAATCATAATTAATGCTATTGGATTTTATAAATATAACCCTAAATACCCTAGGCGACGGGTTAACAAGAAGAAACCAGATGCTTTAGACTTTACCTTATTATAACTACCCTACGCGGATGGAGGCAGCCAAGTTAAATACATAGATATTAACCCAGAGCAATTAGGTAACGATAAATTAATATTATTTAACCTAATAGTGCTAGGCTTTAGCCTAAAAGATAAAAGATTCTATTTGTTATTATAAACCTATTAAAGCGATGTTATACTAATAAGATATAGTAGAGTTTGCTATTACCAATATTCACGACATCTAATAGAGTTCGGCCCTATTTAACAATATAAGGATTCCTAATAAAAAAAAGGCGATAGTTTAGGCGCTTACTAAGTCCTACTTAAACCAGGGTCCTAATAATTCCTTTAATGATTTTATAGAAGGCAAAGGACGCGGACTTGTTTTCTTATTACAGTACGCACCTATCTAGCGCTTACTAATTATCTTACTTATAAGCCATAGTAGGCCACTAGGTATTGGAAAAACCTTAATAGCTAAAGCGATTGCAGAAAGCTATAAAACACTACTATATATAGTAAGCCTCGCTTTACCTTATCTATTCTAGCACCTATTAACCCAATCAGATTGCTGCTAGAGAGTTAGGTACTAATTTTATAAAAGTAGAGGGTCTCCTATTTATAGTGTTTAAGGTAGCAAGTTGTTAGAAGGCTATTATGCTTCTTAATAAAGCAGACGTATTTTTAGCGCAACGCACCGTTAATAATACCGCCAACAACTCCCTAGTTTCAGTATTCTTGCGTTAACTTAAATACTACTCGGGGGTCTTATTCCTAACAACAAACCAAGTTTAGACCTTTAATAAAGCGGTTATAAGTAGGATCCATTACAGAATCAAGTATAGGCCGTTAGGCGTCAATGCGCAGAGGGAAATTTGGCAGAGGTTCTTAGCAAAGGCAAGCACTAAAAAGGGAAATGCAAAGTATAATTTAAATAATCTTAAAGATCTTACGAAATATAAGCTTAACAGACAAAAGGTAAGTCATCTATGCCCACAGCGCCTACTATACTAACGCTCCAATATAGATTAAAAATACAGTGTTAATGGCTTGGGCACTAATAAGCTATTATAACACTTATATAAGTCTACAGCCTCTAACCGTTGCTATTAATGTGATTAAAGAATTCCAGACCGATTTTACGGCACGTTTGGGGATGTATACGTAGTGCTCTGGTTATTAAGGGATGGGCTGTCCTTTGTTTCCCTTAATTTCACATTTCCATTTAGATTTAGTGGAGTTAGTTAGTTATTTACTACTAAGTAATGCTAAGTAGTTAATCCTACGTCCACTAAGCTAGTATATATCTATTACTACTGGCGGTTGTTATAAAATTGCTATAAAGTGACATACCGTAATTATTAAATATCGATTGACTATGATTTTATAGGAGGAGGCAAGTTTAACAATATGCAGTCCTATACTTAGCTCTCTTAAATTTACTAGGGTATTAGGGGTCTATAGAATGCATGCCTTTTTAGCGTATAGGTAGATATACGTTTAGAATTTAGCTATCTTTTTCTTTTCTTCTTTATATTTTTTTCTATTTATACTTATTAATAGTTGGAGGCAGTATATTATTTAACTATACTGTTTATTGGCTAGTAATACATATATATATATATCCCAATAACTTTGCGTTATACAGCTTTGACATAATATAGATGCATAGCCTTAATCCTAAAACGTGGAATCTAATATTACTGAACAGAGTTAGTTATATAAGTGGGTTTCCATAGCAAAAAGCGATTTACTCTTAAGATTCCTATATAGGGCATAAGCCCATATACTTGCTTGCTCCTATAACAATAAGGCCTATACAGTAGGCTATAGCGCAGGCGAATTGCTAGTGGACCTAAGAATAGGAGAACGGAAGCCGTAGGGTATTAGTTCCCGTAGGGGAGAGGAAAACGTAGCTATAGGCTCCCATAGGGGAGCAAAAGCCATGCCTAGAGGAACGTCAGTTCTAAAAGGAGTTAAATACCGCCTAAGGAAAAATTGGGTTAAGCTTGTCTTGCCCTCTTATTGGCCAAATCTTTTACCCTCTTATTAGTCAAATCTTTAAGCCCTCTTATTAGTTAAATTTTTAAGCCCTCTTATCTGTTAAATCTTTAAGCCCTCCCATTGGTTAAATCTTTAAGCCCTCTTATCTATTAAATATTTAGGCCCTCTTATTTATCAAATATTTAAGCCCTCTTACTTGTTAAATCTTTAAGCCCTCTTATCTGTTAAATCTTTAAGCCCACTTATTTATCAAATCTTTAAGCCCTCTTATTCGTCAGATCTTTAAGCCCTCTTATCAGTTAGCTTTTTACCTCTTTAGGTTAATTAATGTATTCTCTTTAGAATTTCTTTACGCCGCGCTTTACGTCGTCTTAGGTTTTAGCATTGCTTAACAAAAATCTTAACACCCAAAAAATTTTATTACTTATTTTAGGAGTTTGGAATTAAATCTACTTATTATTCTTTAAGACCTTCTACCGTTAAAACTATTCTCTAAGTGTAGAGTTCTCTAATAAAGTACAAATTCGTTTAAATTCTTAAAATGTTTCCTATATGTATATATCTAATTTATCTAGCCTTTTCTTTATCTCCTTATTAAGTCTACACTCTAAAAAGCTTTTCTGGCCTAGAAGATAGCTAATCTTAACTCTATTCCAACTTATAGCTTATAACAGTTAGACATAAAGACTTGCAAACCTAGAAGATATTGTTAATAACTTAGATAGAGTTCTGAAACTTAACTTTCTCTTATATAGAGAATAAAGAAGGTCTACCAGGGTCTATAAGAAGGAACTGCCTTAAGCTTTATAACTAGTTATAGCAAAAGCTGGTATGTATAGTAGTCTAGTTCGAGTATACGTAATCAGAGATCCCTTCTTTATTATTGTTATGGATTGTAGTGTAATAAGTAAGGTCCCAGGCTACAGACCAGGAACTTAAATATCCTTAATATCTTTAGATATTACTAGGAGTCTAGCCAGAGGGCTAAAATATACTATTATTTTATTCAATATGGGATAGCCTAGATATTATAGATCTGGAATTACACCTACACTCTCAAATTCGGCGCCATTAACGTATTTTAGGCCAACCCTTTTATTTATGGTTGTTATAACTGGCGTCCTAGGTACATATATATAGAACGGAGGGACCGTAATTTTTAAAGCATCTGGTATTAAGAGAACCTTATAAATCTCATTTTTATTTTCTATTTCTATCCCTTTCCAAGTTCCCTATTTCTTCCAGTAATGCTTTAATAGAAAAATGGATATATATTTATTAAGCTTTGTTATGTATTAAGTAGCAGCCTTAATATTTAGGAGTAGCCTTGGCTTATTTATAGGAACTATAGCTCTTACACTAGTAGTGAAATCCTATATTATTAATTCTTTTGCCCTAGCCTATAATCTATTATAGTTAGCTAATATCTAACTTCTAGTCCTTAGTCTGCTAAGCATTTCTAGTAAAATTGGATATTAACTAGCGCGAACTTGTTTTTGGAGAATTACAACATTAGTAAATTTTTAAAACAGTTGAAATCCTTATATATGCTTTAAGCCCTCTGTCGGAACGTTAATCACGTGACGTAGTCACGAGACTACGAGGCGAGACTAGCTAATCTGACTTGGAGCAACCCCTGACTTCTAGACAACAATTAACTACCAACTTTAACACCGCATACGTACCACTACAAGTGATATTCGTGCACGTTGATAATGTGAGTATACTAACACTAATTAGTAGACGTACAGATTAGGAAATACGCAATAGCAAAGCTTGAAACCACGTATTAGCTTAACTGCTAACGCGTTAGATTGCAGAGCTATCGCTCTATTTTAGTTAAAGGAGAAAACTATGTTACCCTTAAAGCTCGAGACCACGTATCAGCTTGCTAATGCATTAAGATCGCCTAGAGAATCGTATCTTTACTTAGAGAGAGCTATATTATCCTCAAAGCTTGAAACCACGTATCAGCTTAACTGTTAACGCGTTAGATTGCCTAGAGGACCCTTAAAGCTTAAAACCACGTATTAACTTAACTGTTAACGCGTCAGATCGCCTAAAGGACCGTATCTTTACTAAGAATCGTCTACAGTGTCTAAGAACTATAGATTCGTCAATAGGACACATATATATCCTTATACCCTTACCTTAAACCTTAACTTCTTTAAACCGACGACTACCCTTATACCTACCCTTACACCTACCCTTATATACAAAGACATGACAATATGGAAATTAACTGGAAGGAAAGAATTACTAAATACGGCTATGGAATTGACTTGGAGATGGCTACGGATAACAACCTAACGGAGTATATAGAGACTAAGATGCACCTATATATATAATCTAACCTTATAGACTTTGCATTATAGACAGTGTTTTAGGAAGACTTTAAGAACTTTACGCTAGAGACCTTTAAATAAGTATAATCTAATACTAGAATGGGAATCCGTTAATACCTAGTTAAGAGAGGAGTATATGTTATTAAGTAAGATAAGAGATACTCCCTTGGCAAGGTACTGACGGACATTACTAATAAAGAAGAGTTTTATAAACGGATGGATGAGGGGCTTATCGCGGCCCTTATAGAGGTAAAACTAATAATTATAATAACTCTATAAGACCGACTTAATTTAACCTTAGACAAGCTTGCTATATCTCTAGCCCTACCACTAGCTACTCTACCAACTCTACCAGCTATTCCAGCTGCCGTATTACCAGCTACTCCAGTTACTGCACTGCTAGCTACTCCAATTGCTACCCCTACTACCCCTACTACCCCTTCCAGTCCTTAATCCTCCAATTATAACTAAATCTACGCTCTTATTAACCAACTGCTATGGCTAAGAGAGCAGCAGCCGCAGCAGCCACAGTAGCCGCAGCAGCTACATATATATATACTACCTAAACCAGCCGTGCCTAGTGTGGAGCAAGGACCTAGATACAGCAAGGAGGTGGCTATAATTGTGAAGATCTACACAGACAACCAAAAGTACGATGGAGTCAATAACAGCTTTAACTTTAAGCTGACCATTTTCTACAACATCTATAAGAGATCTGGCTTACCACTAGATGGCTATATAGTGGCATTCCCTAGCATGCTAAAAGGGCTTGCTTAGGACCACTACTATAATAGCAACCTTGAGTTGAGACCTTTTACGGAAGCCTATAACCACATATAATAGTTCTTTAAAGGGCTAGAATACTACCGTAAGAACCTTACAGAGTGGAATAGTATAACCCTTTAAGGAGTTATAGACGAGAACCCTAATAAGTTAATTTATTAGAACTTCTAACTGCTTATAGATAAACTGCTAAAGCAACGTTATAGACTATACCTAGACTTTTATATAAACCGCATTCTTATAAATAAGTTGGTTACTGCTTGCCAGGGAGTGCCAGTATGCTATATTGCTATCTCTAACCCTTTAGAAGACCTCTCTTAGTTAATTAGTAAGCTGCAATCCTCCATTATTATATGGGAAAAAGAACACCCCCTATAGGCCTTAATAAGATCGTCTTACTAAGCCTTTTTTACGGATTAATGTTATTATTAAAATGACTAAAATTAAGACCGAAACACTAATCACTACAGCAGTAATCGCCCCTATAGAACTAACGGCAGACTAAAGGCTAAGTGCTATATCTACAAGAAGGAGGACTGCTGTTTGTGGAAACACATAGAGGAGGAGTGTAATTGGTCTAGAGACAACTATAAGAGACGTTTTATTGATATTAAGGGCTGCAATAAGGGCAACTTTAATAACTACTTTAAGTAATACGTCGCTGCTTGCGAAAGAGATGAAGATGATAACTTAGACTTTAAAGCCTACATATATGACGCTAACAGCTCTGGGAGCGATACCAGAGAACCTAACAACAGTTCTGCCTATATTACCACCTTTAGAACACTTACTATGGAGGAAGCAACCTCTATAAGTATAGAGCTAGCTAATAAGGCTTATATATACCTGCTTATGGCTTTAGAACTTACCATGGAGTCTACTATAGAACCTTATATAGAGACTAACCTATTTACCTATAGTACGGCCATAACCACAGCGCCATAATATACCTTAACGGTCTTTATAGGAATTATAATTAATACGGGTGCTTTGCGTAAGTCTATAGCTGGCTACAGCCAATTCTAAGCTTTATAGGCCGTAGATAAGTCTATAAGCCTTAATATGTTAACTAAGGGCTAAGTAACTATCCAATTTGGGATTAGAGCCTCTATGTCTATCGGAACCATAGACGTTAACAGCTCTATAGGCAAGGTACAATTCCATATTGTTATAGCAGATACTCCTTTTCTACTTTGCCTAGCAGATATAGATAGACTCTATATTAAATATGATAACCTAAAGGATGTTATTATTACTTATACCAAAAGGGTGCCAGTAGTTAGATGATTTAGCCACCTATTTCTCTTATAGAGCTTCTCCTTACAGTCTTATTTGGTCAAGTCTTTTAATATAAACCCTTGCTACCTAACTGATGTAGAACTATAACGTCTATACCGTTAATTTAGTTACCTATTAGTTAATAGACTGCAAAAGCTTCTTAATAAGGCTGGCCACGGCCATGATACTGATAGATCTGCTATTAAAGAGCTAACTAGACTCTGCCACTACTACCAGAAGCATAGCAGATCTCTAGGTAGATTTCGCTTTACCTTATAAAACGACGTTAATTTCAATTATAACATCATCGTCAACATTACGTATATTAGCGGCTCCCCCCTACTATATGTAGTTAATAAAGCAACTTGATTTTAAGCTGGCAGATAGCTATAAGACATTAGCGCTAAGCATACTTGGGATGTTCTTTGAATGTGCTAGATTAATAGCTATTTAGGACTACTAGACTTAATTACTATAGACGCTAGGAAGAACTTTATTAGTAAGGAGTTTAAGCACTACGCTGCTACTATGGGAGTAACTACAAAGTTAGTTTTAGTTAAATTACACAATTCTATTGGAATGGTAGAACGCTACCATAGTCCGCTATAATAAGCCTACTAAATTATTACAACTGAAATCCCTGAAATTAGTAAGGAGATGGCCCTATAAATGGCCTTCAAAGCCATTAATGACATGGCTAGCCTAAAAGGCCTAGTCCCTACACTCCTAGTCTTTGGAGCCTATCCCTAAATGGTTAAATCGGACGTGCTATCACCTTTAGTTATACAGCGAGCTGCGGCTATTAAAAAAGCAATAGTGGAAATCTAGAAGCTATAAGCTGAATAATAGATCGCTGACGCTCTTAATATGCGAAACGGACCATAAACTGACGCCATTTACGGCCTCCTACCTAATTCGCCTGTCTTAGTTTGGAGAAAAGGCAATACTGGCCAAAGTGGTTATTAGGACGGACTATATATGCTGCTTGCCGTTAACGGTAAGACCTATACTGTAAAACTACTAAATGGACCTATAACCTTCCGCTCTATGGTTGTGAAACCCTACCTACTGGACCCATAAGACCCAGTTAAACCATAAGAGTCTGTTAAATTAGATAAACCAGTACCTTTACTAGCCGAACCTTAATTGTTACCTAAGGCTAAACCATAGCTACCGCTAAAGCGAGGTAGAGGTCGCCCCTATAAATACCCATTGCTTACAGCCGTCGCAGACACAACTGTTATGGATGCTATAATAGATATAGACGCTTTCACGGGTGATATTACGGATATTATAGATATCGCTATCTACTTATAGGACGATAATACCGCGGATACAGCTGGCACTACTATTTACTTATAGAACGATAGTAACACCTAATTTAGCGCTTTACGACAAAAGGAGGTCATAGGCCTACTTAAGAAAGGCGTTTTTGAGATTATTAAGCTATACAATATGCCAAAGGGGGTCAGACTCTTTAATTTATGGTTTTTTAACAAGATTAAGAATAAGGGAACCGATAAAGCCTTTAAGAAATCACGACTTGTTATATAGGCCTATAATGACTTAGAGAAAGAGCTAGTCCTTACTTAGTTACCAACGATTTAATAAGTTAGTCAGCAGCTAATTCTCTGTATTGCCGCTATACTACTATAGATATAACTCTACCTCCGAGACATCTTATAAGCCTACGTCTAGTCTACTACAAACCTAAACCGTAAGTTCTACGTATGACCGCCATATAAGCTAAATAAATAACTGGGAATTGATACGGACTCTATTCTAAAGGTTGTAAAGCCACTTTATAGAGTACCTAAAGCTGGAAACCACTGGTTTAAGACCTACTATTTATACCACATTAATTAGCTGCAAATGGACTAGTCTATATATGACCCCTGCTTGCTTTACAGCAATAAGCCTTTTAGAATTGTTGGCCTATAGACTAATAATACACTGTTCCTTGCAAACCATACCTTTATAGAGGCTGAATAAAGCAAACTATATAAGGCCAAATTTATAGCTAAGGAGCGAGAGCAACTAACTGCTAATATACTAATTAAGTTTAATAGAGGACTTATTTAATTAACATAAGATGGGAGCATTATACTAATGTAAAGGCGCCAGTATAAGAACCTTAGCGTGGTTAATACTACGCCAGCAGATAGTACTAGCTCTAGAGGAGTTACGTGTGACCTGCTTATGCTAAAGGACTAGTATATTGCTTAACGCGCCAGAGGAGCTTATATTACCTTAGTCTATTAGCCAGAGGCCTTATATAACCTATCCTTTACTACCTAGGTAGTTAACCCAGTTAAAGACAATGCAAAGAGTTTTAATAAGCAATTAAGCTGGCAGATTAAGAACGTAAATAGAGGCCTAAAGTTTGTTAAGCTAGACGCCAACGCCTTATAACTCCTAGTATTTATAGACGCTTCCTTTGCCAATAACAAGGACCTATTTTCACAAATCGGCTATGTATTTGTACTAGCAGACGCCTTAAATAAGGCAAATATTGTCTACTGGTCCTTAATTAAGTGTAAAAGAGTTACTAGGAGTGTATTAGCCTTAGAGCTGTACGGTATAGCGCATGGTTTTAATATAGGTGCTGCAATTAAATCTACGCTAGATAAGGCCTTATAGGTTAACTTACTACTTATTCTCTGCACTAACTCAAAGTCCTTATATGACTGTCTCATCCAACTAGGAACTATGCAAGAGAAACGCTTAATAATTAATATAATATGCTTTTACCAAGCTTATAAATGAAGACAGATTACTAAAGTTAAGTGGATTAATGGAGATACTAACCCTATGGACGCTATAATAAAGGGAAAGCCTTATACGGCACTATTATAGCTTATTAACATAAATTAAGTTAAATTACGGGCCGTAGGGTGGATTGAATGAACGGATTCGGATTTAGTAGGTATAACGGACTTATATAATACAGAGCCAGCCGCCAAGGCGCTAGTAGTAGGCAAGCTAATAGCGATTTTCTATCCCAGGGATGGAAAATCCTAATTGGCTGGTTTAACGGTATGGCAGAATCCAACAGGTGGCGCGCTCTAGGATTAAAGGTAGAGTTATTACGTATTATGGACGGAAGAGCTAGTTATTGCGTATACGCTATAAATAGTCTAGAAGTAGACTTAACTTTAGAGTGTAGATTAGCCTTCTTTTTAGAGTTGCTCTAGTGTTGGAACGTTAATCACATGACGTAGTTATAAGACTATGAGGCGAGACTAGCTAATCTAACTTAGAGCAACCCCTGACTTTTAGACAACAATTAATTACTAACTTTAACACCGCATACGTACTACTACAAGTGATATTCGTGTACGTTGATAATGCGAGTATACCGACACCCTCTTCTACCGCAGGTAAAGTTAACTTATTAACATTTGTTAGTAACTTTAGTAAACTTATTCCTATAACTAGAGGAAACTAATAGAAGTTACTAGTAAAAATAACCACTGGAATTCCTTTAAAAGGGTATTGCTTCTCTCTAAGATTCCTATATTTCTTATTAATTTTTAAAAGCATTACGCCAGAAATTATGCTTATTTTATTAATAATAAGCATTCTTCTATACTCCCAAAGTTTAGTGGTTTTTAACTGCTTTTCTAAGATACCTAATATTTGTTATATCTAATTATCCATAACTAATATAATTTTTTAGGTTCTGTTTTTATCGTCTATTAGAATTAATAGAGCTAAGTAAACGGTAACACCTTATATCTTTACTGCTGCACTTCCTAATAATGCTATTAAAACAAGTTGTCTCTCATAATTTAGAATTCTAAAAACATTGTAAATGGCTTTAATTACTCTTAATTTGCCTATTCTACCAGCGCCTCTAAAATACATAAGGTATTGTCTTTATTCTTAAGCAGATCCATTTATTATATATCTCTCTAGAAATTTAAACGGTTGTATAACTGCTTAACTCTATAACTTATTTAAGTTCTAGATCTTGTAACTATACTTAATAGCACTAATATACGATTTAAAGGATCCTGTTCGCAATTGTATAATAAATTCAGGTCCTAGGTGTAAGATCTATTTAACTTATAGGCTCTACTAGATTAAATCTTAAGTATTTTCTCCACTAATACGCTTAGTAACTGCTTTATTGAGATTTTTCTGTAGCTTATTCAAGCGCTTTATTTAAGACTTTCCTAAATTTGCTATGCTAACTGCTCAATTATTATCTCATTAAATTTTGTTATAGAAATCTCTATTTCTTAATCTGGAAGTTTAAGTTAAGAGTTCTAAGAAATTGCCAACAATAGGGTTTATAGCTTAGATAATTCGCATAAAGTCTAGTAATCTTTTAGTCACTTCTCCTTTTCTTATAGCCTTTTTAAGTATCTTTCAAAAAGCCATAAAATAATGCTCCTTAACAACAACATTATTTATACTATAATCTTGTTCAGCAGCTTCTTTATCTTTATCTTTAAAGGCTTCTTCTCCAGTTTGATCCCCATCAGAAAGCTTCTTCCAAAGTCTAGCATTAGCTTTAGCATCCTCTGCGCTTTTTTATAAAAGACAAATATTTTAGACGTGAAATTTAAGTTTTAAGCTTAAATTTTCTAACAGCTGTTTCTATAGTATAGCAAAATCATCTAGTATTTTATCTAAGAAAGCTTTCTAGGGAATAAATAGAGCAAGATGTAAGATGGCGTTTCTAAGACTAAATATTAGTTTATATATTTATATTATAAGTCGTTAACATATATAATGATTTTAAATATCTTAACTTACCTTTAATAGAAAATGTCATATATTACTTTATTAAAATTATCTGTAATAGCGCCATTGAAAACAATAGTTGCTAGGTTTGCTTCGCTACGCATATATTAAACCAAGTTCTTTAGATTCTCTAATAGATTATAGAAAGGTATCTAAGCCAAAGGATTCTACCTTTTATTAAATTTTCAAGTTATAATGCTAGCTGCGTAATCGTAAAGACAAAATTGTTATAGAAGAGGTCCTTGATATTTATAAGCTTCTAAAGGTGAAGCTTTTCTACTATATTAACCCAGATTGACTGTGTTAAAGAGATCTCTAGCTTTAGTTTCTAGAACTGCCTTTTCTTAAAATGCTGTCTAGTGGCCAAATATTGTCTAGTATAACTAATTGAAAGAAATGAAAATCTAGTTTGACTTTCAAATGTTGCTGAAATCTATATAAAATCCAAGAAGATAATTGCACGCTTTGACCGCCGATACATTACGTTCTACAGTAATTTTATTAGCTAGTTTTTATAGAAACCGTATACATAGAGCTTTGTGCTAAGGATATATAATTTAGTATAATACTGTTAAATAATTAAAGTTTTAATATATACCTAATTTCTAGTAACTTCCATGTTATCTTTATAAGGTTAACTAGTATATGTTGTCTCTTCTGCCTTAATTACTTAAAGTATTTCTTTAGTTAAGGTAATTCTCTTCTATATTAAAGATTTAAGCTTTATAGTATAGTTGGTGATATAGTATATTATAGACAAGCTATAACCTTTAGATAATATTATGGAGATATTATAGTTATGCCTCAGGCCTATTGCCATAGCTTTATTATAGCAATTTACCATACTATAGTTTCTTACCACTTTAAGAAGACCTTTATTAAAGTGGGTGTTTTCTACTAAAGGCTAGGGTACGTGAAATCTGCAAGGCGTTTGGCCGTCTTTACTAATATTATTTACAAGATCTTAATAAGAATACTTAACGCAAGTCTGGCTGTGTTCATGAATTTGACTTTAATATGCCATAAAATTTACTTCTTTTTTGAAATTTTCCTATAAGAAAGAATAACTGTTGATAAGCTTATACGACATGGTTTGTGCTAACCAATTCTGACTTTCTATTCTAGTACTAGCACTATTAAAGCTTTCCGTAAAAACATCGTTCATATAGGCAATAATTTTATTGCTATATTCTCGCTGCTCTGGATCCTTTATTGTTATATACAGCATTAGCAAGTTAATATTGCCCTCTAACCATATTAAGCTGTAAAGATACAGGGCTCTACAATTGTTTATCTCAACCCCTATATAGTAGTGACTAATCTTCCTAAACACAGAATCTCTTCTTACTTAAATATAGTGCTTAAAGAACTTCTTTATCTTGCGTTAAAAGAATATCGCCAAGCTAATAGGATCTATTATAATTTAACATTGAATTTTGTAGCGCTGTTGGCTTAACGTAATTATATCGTTAAGAATTCTCTCTGCTTCTGTAGCTGAGGCAGCGTTACAATAAATGGCTATTTTAAGCTTTACTGCATTTGTAATATTATTTAGGTTTATAGTAAACCAAATTATAGATAAACCATTTTGCATATATAGTACCTTAATCTTTTTCCGTATCTATAGACGACTTTTATTTAAAAGAGGCTATAAGTAAAAGAAAAGTAAAAGCTTGTTAAGAAGCTTCCAAACTTCTTAATTACTTATTTAATTGGTTTCCTCCAGCTTAATACAAGCTTGATATAATATATTAGGACTTAATCTAGAGAATATATCCTATGCTCGCTTATAGTTTATTAAGGACATTTTTATAGTACTAATCCTGTTAATCCCATATCGTAGTATTATATTAAATGCCAAAAAATAGAAGATAGGATGGTATGCAAATCTTCCCCCATATTAATTAAGTATAAGATTCGTCTATATCTTTAAGGGCATCTTCACATCAGGTTAATATTATGCTTAGCATTTAGTATATTAATTTAAGTCACTTATTAATGGAGAAGTATTTGCAGATCTAATAATATTTAAAGGCCATAACGTTTGATCCTGAGTTCTCTCCTTATTACCAACATTATTAAGTTCTGCTATATATCTACAAATACTTAGTATAGATTTTAATCCTAGTAGACCTCTAAGGCCAAATAGAAAGAGAGTAGGAAAGGTTCTAGGAAAAAATTTAGGATCTATACTATCCACAAACACTAAATCATAACCGCGAGACGTTTAAATGTATAGTGTTTTAGATAGAGTATTTTGGATAAACTCTAATCTAATAGCACCATTTTAAGGGTTTGTTACATGGTCCATATCTAGCATAGCAGATAATGTTATTTTATAAGTCAAATTCTTATTATAACTAAGTTCCATTTTAGTAGACAGAGTAGGTTTATCTCTATTAGGACCAATATTAGAAATACTTTTACTCTAATAATCAGCGCCTATCCCATCTATTGCGGTTTTAGACGCTATAATATAATCCAACTCTTTAATAATAGCAGTGCAATTTATACTCGTTATTTCTCCACTTTCCATTCTATTGGTATCTTAAGTATTAATAGTGGACTCTTATATGCGCTCTTGTGCTATTAGTTCCACATACTAAAGAGCTCTATAAAGATCTCTAGGTACTTCCAAACTTGCCATATAAGAGATCTTGCTGATTTCTGTCTTAGTAATAACAACATCCCAGTAGAGATAGTTATATCATTTAAGCCATTAAAGAGCTGCTAAAATAATAGATTTTCTAACCTTTAAGAGCTTACTCATATCCTATAGTGTGGGTTTATCAGCTCTGCTCTAGGATATATAAATATTCTCTATGGTTTTTAGCAAGGGGTGTAAAAGGACATTTGTAGTAAGGCCCTCTACGTCATTTAGGAAGACAATAATATAACCTTTAATGCGTCTGCAATAATAAATTTCAGTGTAATTCTTTTTATTAACTATAAACCGTGCAATGGAGCCGTAAGCAGTATTAAGAGAAATAAGCTTTTCCTTAACCGGAGACAGATTATACAGCTCTAATAGGTAGCAATGTTTGCAGCCAATATATACATTATTAACCAAATAATTCTTAGGGATCTTATATTTATAAAGTAACGCTTTATAAGCTTGACAAATGAGCACCATAGCGTTTTTGCTATATAGAAAACATTAATGGTAAGAGAATATTTCTTCTATTAAGAATCTATCTTCTTTTAAGTAAAGCTGTATCTGTCACGAAGTTCAAATAGAGCTGCTCATTGATGAAATGGGTTGATTGATTGATGATCTTGACTTGATCGTTAATTGATGTCTTTTTGACCTTGATCTGACGTGTCTTCAGTGACGTGTCTTCGTGCACGTGACTCATGCACGTGACCCACGCCTTTAGAGAATACAGATTATCTAACACACCCCCTTTAGCTTCGAGCTCTTTAAGGTTAAAGCTAACCACCTTCTCATGTCCGTTAATGCGTCAATTGAACCATAATGTCGTCTAAATCCTTCCTTCTCGCCCTAACCTTCTCCCTTAGGTCCTCCAGTTGCTTCTCCTCATTTAGCCGCTCCTTAATATCCACTATTCCAACTAGGTTAACAAAGTTCTGAAACCTCTACTTAGGCAGGGCCTTTGTAAGTCTATTAGCGATTATCTTCTTTATTACTATCTATTAAAATTATACTTGTCTTATTGCGTATTCCTAACATAGCTAGTATTAATAGATATTAACGTGTTAGAGCTTTATAATTAGCTTTACCGTGTCTTCTATAATTAGTTAGAGTATCTGGGTATTATTATATTTAATAATTAAAGGCTCGTTTAGCCTTAATATTATTACTTTAAATAGTTTGCTAATAAAGATAGCTTCCTTTACTATCTGTAATAGGGCTAACAACTTAGCTTCTATGCTTAACGTCATAACCATACCCTACTTATTTACTCTCTAGGCAATTGGTCCCCTAAATAGCTTTATAATATATCCTTACAAGCTCTTTCTGTCGATAGAGTTATCTGCAAATAATGCATCGCTAGCATAGATAAATAATTGCGCTTTACTTCTACCGTCTCTTTTATCGTCTTGTCCTTTATCGCGTATTCCTTTATCTTTCCCTTTACCGTTTATTCCTTCCTTATCTCCTCTATAGTAGATTGCTCTGCTCCTCGTGCTATATAGGTACTGGATTACTCTGTCTACCGCTTAATAATGCTCTTAACTTAGGTTCTGATTGAACCTTGCCAGCCGTAATACTACAAAAGCAATATCTGGACGCGTTATAGTGGCTGCATAGAGTACTAAACCCAATTTTCTCTGATATAGTATTATAGAAGCTACTTCTCTTGGTAGGGATATAGGACGAACTAGTAGGTCTATATTAGGGGACAGAAGCATTAGACGGATTAATTAGTAATTAGTAGGAAGGAGTTCAGATTCTGCTATAGGAGTGTTTAGAAGACGCCCTATAAGATCTATCTTATACTAATTAGCCATCTTCTTAATATAGGCTTCCTGGGATAGCCATAGGAGCCTCTAGCTACGATTATATAGCATGTGGATTCCTAGGAACTATTTTAGCTTACTAAGGGTACTTATCTGGTATTCCTTGCTCAGCTCCTTAATTACTTCCTAAGCTTTTTTCTTATCTGTCTTTTAGTAGCAGAAGATAATATCGTTAACATAGAAGAAGACGACTATTCTACCTTTTAGTATAACACATAGCTCCTAGGGTACTTCTTTAAAACCCAATTCATTTAATAAGCTCGTGAGATTCTTCTGCTATAATAGTAGTAATTATTGTAGTCCGTATAGGGCTTTTCTTAAGCGTAGTACTTTGTCTATCTTTCCTTTATTAAACCTTGGCAGTAGCTTTATATAGACAACCTTGTTAAGATTGCAATAGATAAACGTATTAACTGTATCTATCTATATCGTCTCTAGGTCGAATTTTACGGTAATCGCTATAAGGGTTCGGAAGGTTGTACTAGCTAATATAGTAGCTCTTATAGGTAGGTCTCCTGGGGCCTATTAATTTCCGCAGATTACTAAGCGTGCCTTGCATTTCTAGAGAAATCCGTGCTTATCCATCTTATAGACGAATACCTATATTAAGCTAAGAACCTGCTGTCCCTTTATATACTTCTTATCTGTTTCTTAAAATAACCTTATTTAATAATAAGATTAGAGATGGGCTTATTAAGCCTCTTAGAACTAATCTCAAAGAGGATATATATTAAGGTCCCAGATCAACTAAGGTGGCGGAGGTAGGTTCTTCCTATATAATTTAACATCGCGTGTTCTGCCTAACTTCAGCTTACTATTATTAAGTTAACTATTAAGGTTAAACTTCCTTCCTGCTAAGAAGGCGCCGTGATAGGCTAACGTAATCCTTTTAGTAATAAAGTCTTTAAACCTATTATTGCTGGCTTCCTTAAACAAGTCTTTAACTAAGTTATTAGATACCCCCTAAGTATTAAACGCATCTCCTGCTTAATAAGCAACGTCTTAATTAGTACCTTATACACCTAACTTTATAGGATACTTAACGTAAAAGGCATATGGAGATTCTTCGTCTTCTTCTATTAGAGGTGGTGTATAGTACGCATCTTTAAGAGCTTTTATAAGCTTAAGATCTGCTAACTTATCAAAGGTTCAAACTGGCTTATTAACGTCATCGTTGTCTTCCTCTTAAATTGATGGTTTAAATATTTCTTTATTATCTTCTAGAAGAACCTTATTCTTAGTTAAGGTATTAGGGAGTTAAATCTTCTCAATTAGCATGTCTAATTTAGCGTATAGGTCCTTTAAGATGTCCGTTCGCTTGCTATTAAAGAACGTCTTTTTATCAAAGATAACGTCCCTAGTAGAGATAATAATACCTTTATATAGGATCCAGATCCTATAGATATTAGTAGAGTTATAGCCAATAAGGTAGCTAATATGGGCTTGTAGATCTAGCTTACTCAGCCTTTTCTTCTTTAGCTGGGCATCCGACGTCATCGCGTACGCCCTATAGCTGTAAGCTTTTAGGTGCGCTAGTTGCGGCTTTCTTAACCCATTAGCTAGAAAGGTATAGAACCTCTTATATAGCGATTTCCAACCATTGCTTTCCCGTGGCGTTCAATCTTAAAGGTAGACTATATAGTTAACTATCTCATTCCATAGGTTGTATAGTAGATTAGCAGCAATTCTTATTACTTGTGCTCTCTTAATAATTACACCCCCTAAGCGTTTGGCGGTACCGTTTTAAGCTTAAGTATATAGCGCCAAAGGCTTAAATGTAATCCCTTACGTCTATAGCCATTTAAGGGTTCTCTTTCTCCCTAGCTTATTATTTAATCTAATAGTATTAACCTTAAGGTTATACCTTAGACAAATCTATTAGATAAAATCTTTAAGTACTTATAGTGTCTTCTTCTCTTTGCCATGCGTCGTTATAAAATACAGGAAGGTTCTTCCTAAGAAGGTGTTATAGATAAACATAACTCGTATAAATCCAGTATGCGCTTCCTTGAGGTTAGTCTAGTTAATATAGAGGTTAAGATAGGGTTTATTAATATTCTATTTTAAGAACCTTCTTAAGACCTAACGCTTAATTTTAGCGAGACTGTAATATTAATATTCCGTTATCTTTGGGCCTTAAAGCTTAACTCCTAAGGTATTAAGACCTAGATAATAAAGGCTTATAGGTCCTAGATAACCTAGACACAGGTGCCATAAATATACATTACCTTTTAAGTCTAGACAAACGTCTCTTAACAATACTCTACGCTTGTATTAGCGGCGTAGCAGTTGGCTTATATTAAACGCTAATAGACTTCCTAGTTGGATATATTTAATAGTCTATTATCCGTAACGTTCTTTTATTTAATATAGAATTATATCGTCCTTTTAAACTAGAAGATTATTGTTTCCTTTATTGTCCCAATAGTACCCTCGCTTTTAAAGTATACAAAACGACACTAGATTCGTATTAAAGTCCATATAAAAGGCAACATCCTTAAGACATAGGATTCCCTTGCTCTTGTCTAGTTTTAAGACTTAGATAGTAATATCGCCGTAGCCTAATATAGGCACTTCTGAGCTGCCGGCAATAATATATTCGTATCTTAGAGCTTTCCTAAAATTATAAAAATAAGAGAGGTTATTAAAGATATAGAAAGTGGTTCCTAAGTCAAGAATAATTAATAGCTTTAGTAGATAGAGTTAACCGGTATAATATAATTCTAGGAATATTATATTAGCTTCTCCCTTAATCTTAACTGTCTCCTAGCTCTCGTCCTATTATTATTAAGCCTCGTCTTCTTATTCTTTAAGTCTGATCTTTGTAACTTAGTTAGCGAGATCCTTATTCTTTTCTACCTTCTTTAGCACCCTTTTAATGCGAGCATCTTTAATTATAACTCCTTTGGGTCTCTTGTCTTCAAATAAATACTAATAGTCTTAAAGGGAATATCCTCGTTTCTCACATACTAAGCATACGGGTATTAGCTTTTTATGGGACATTTTCTCGTCTACTAGTAACCTAGCTCTCTTTAAGCGTCTAGTATATACTAAGGTTCCTTTCCCTGGACCTTTAGTAGTATTAGAGTGATCTATTATAGCTTGCTCTATAAAGTCCGTATTAAAGGTACTCCCTCTTATAGTAGTATTGGCTTTCTTTAAGGGTATTCTAAGTCCTTTTTACAGCTCTTTTGCTACTCTGCGGTATTTAGAAGATCTCGACTTCTAAGGGTCATTTAACTTGGTAGTATACTTTACATAGTAGGTGTTGCTAAATGGTTAAATAACTTCTGCCAAATTTTGAAGCCAGATTCTATTGGACATTTAAAGGATCTTATACTTCTCTCCTAGTACTATTATATATTCCCATTAATTTAACTACTAATTTAATTTTAACAAGTGTTTAAACCCCTTAAGGGCTTCTATGTACTGGTGTTATACCTTCTTCTTAACAAATAACGAGGTAGGTTCTGTATTCTCCTTTAATTAAGATAGCCATTCTTTAACGGTTAAGGAAGGGTTAAGCAGTAGCTTCTTCTAAATTAATACTATAGACGTAATCTAGGTGCGGATCTATTAAAGATGATCTTCCTGTCTTAGGAAATACTTTATATCCTAGTTATAGTATTATCTACTATTCTCGTACGCTTTCTATTAATTCGTCGAGAGCTATATATATAAGGTTGCATTCTCGTTGAAATCTATAACCTTTAGATAAGGTGGTTTTTCAAGTAGACCTTCTTAAGGTGCTTCTGTGGCTGGGTTAACGTGGGCCCAAATTTACTAATCCACAAGGGCTTGTAGTTGCCAGATCCATTGCTCCCAGTCTTCTGGTTTATTGAGGATAATCATGGTCGACGAACTCGACGTCGGTGGAGTCATTTTGACTGATAGGCAGATGGGGAATTGAGATGGTATTTTGTCTTCAGGATCGTCCTGTCGTCAGGATCGTCCTTGTCGTCAGAATCGTCCTTTGAC
>Ga0307507_10000260_pt1 | contig 103364 bp, 35 predicted proteins | sample 7_EM_MG_FD_207223 | JGI IMG/M metagenome (GOLD analysis project Ga0307507, IMG submission 207223) | Populus trichocarpa ectomycorrhiza microbial communities from riparian zone in the Pacific Northwest, United States - 7_EM | ecosystem: Host-associated > Plants > Roots > Unclassified | place... | reverse complement strand
ACTGGTCCTAAACCTTAAATAGAACTCTTCCACGAATCTAAGGATCTAAAAGGCCAGAACTGGTCCTGAGCCTTTCTGAGATTACGGATTCTTGCGTCTATTACGCAGAATAACACGCTTTACGAGTCTTCGCGATTTAAGGCCAGAACTGGTCCTGAGCCCCATAACCGCAAATACACGTCACGAACGCGTACCAAACGACAATCCCTACACTAAACGACAACCCCTACACCAAACGACAACCCCTACACTAAACGACAACCCCTACACCAAACGACAATCCCTACACTAACAACACTTCCCTTCCTCCGAAAACATGGCTACGGCCATTCCAAATAACTGGAGAGACTCCTTACTACTAGGGGTAGCTGCGTACGCGAAACTCATTGATGAAGATTGGGACGAATTTACTATTAACATAACAACTTGTACCGCAAAATAAGTTAACGGCTTTCTCCTACACCGTATTCTATTTTACCGAAGTAGATACTACGCCGATTTACAGCTGTGGGAATATTTTAGGGAGGATTTTATAGGATGGACTGCCGACACCTGGGCACTTGGCAATATTTATATTATTTGGGATTTTTGAGACTTCCTACGGGAGAATGGAGTGTTTGTACCTATAAACGGGGGTACTATTAGAGATAATATTCAGCAAGTCCTTAACGCAGAAGAAGAGCATGAATGGACTCCATAAGAGATTGAGCACCAAAAGAAGTTTAACTCTCGAGGGAATCCTAATAACGGACAGCCATAAGCAACACTACAGACAGCCTTAGGCTATTAAACACCTTAAGTTCCTTAGGCTGCCGTATCTCAACCCGTGCCTCAAGCTCCGCAACAAGCTCCGCATTAAGCTCCGCATCAAGCTCCGCAATAAGCTCCGAAGCAACCTCCACAGCAACAACCTCCGCAGTAACCTCTGCAAGAATCTCCGCAGTAATCTCAGTAGTAAGCTCCATAAGAACCACCACAGACAATCTTAGGCTATCAAATACCTCAAGTTCCTCAGCCTTAAGTTCCTCAGGCTGCCGTATCTTAACCCGTGCCTTAAGCTCCGTCCCACCAGAGATTCTTAACCTTGTTTAACTTAAGCGCCGAGACGTTTCCTCTAACCCCTACCGCGACTAGATAACTGGCACAACAAGCCAGATCTGTGAATGATATCCCAACCTACCAGCAGTAAGCTCGACAAGAACCTCCGCAGCAACCTCCGTAGCAATCTCCGCAGCAATCTCCGCAGCAATCTCCGCATTAACCTCTACAAGAGCCTCCACAGCAGCCTCTACAAGAGCCTCCGCAGCAGCCTTTATAGCAGCCCAGATCTACAAATAGCATCTTTAATTAGCAGCAATAGTTACCTATTCCTCCACAAACATTTAATAAGCTTTGGAAGATTCAGCGTGGAGGATTCCGAGACTCCTACGGCCCCCAAAGCAGCTACAGAGGTGGCTACCAGCGTGATTCAGACAGGAAGTTCTTGTGGAGGGTACCATAAAGGATAGGTAAAGAGAGAGATATAGGGGGAGCGGTTGGAACGGCACAGTCATGCAGGCAATCCATAAAGAAGAACTGCTAGTATCTGCGGCAGCTATAAACCTGATAACTGTTGCAACTGATATACCCTGCCTGCAGCTAATTAACTACTTGCTGCTCCGCCTGCAGCCAACTAATATCTACTGCTTTTACCTCCAGCTAAACCAACACCTTGCTGCCTTGCTGCCTTCCTACAGCGCCATAAGCATAAAGAAAGAACTGCCAGTGTTAGAATATATAGATAGAAGGCACTATAATCTTTTCCTTTTAATATATTCTTGATTGATTTTATTTTATTCTTAATTAATTTTATTCTAATTGTATAGGTGGGATTTGGTGGATTTCCTAAGCCCACATAATCACGTCAATCTTGTTCAGATATCTACTTTCAGTATATCAACAAAGCCTATATATTGGTGGTTCTACACACAAAGAAAGAACTGCCAGTGTCGGAATATAAGGACAGCAGTTACGTGGTTACGTGTCATCGTCGTGTCTTTAATTAGTCATCCTTATGGTGACTAATCAGCCCCCTACTTAGGCACTGCGATCCTTATGATCCTTTGCTATCAAAAAGAAGAACAACCATCATACTATCTACGAATCGTAGCTACGTGATATCCCCTTGTGTAACCAACACTTACAAAGAAAAGGAAGAGTATAGGTAAGAGGGGTAATATTTATGGTATTCCTATTACAACTACAATAGGGGGGCTCTAGTATCCACTAAAGACTAGTAATATTTCTTTCTGGCCTATAAACCCTTAAACAAATTATATAATCTATTCTGGAAAGCCCTTTACCCTAAGGATATATAGGAGGCGCTTATAGGGTATGTTATTATAGACACCACTAATATCTAAGCTAAGCATTAATACTACAAAGTCCCTTTACATTACCCATGTAGACTTAATAGTGGTAGCAAGTAGCGTAAGTGCTAATAGTGTTAAGCGGTTCTTTCTTGCCCCCATTTAACTTTATGGTAATAGGGCATGTTCCTTAGCCGTATCTACTATATGGTCTACTATTACCCTTTCTAAGATTTTGCTAAGGGTGTTTTCTAAGGTAATAGGGCGGTAGCTTCTTGGGATTAAGTAATCTACTTTACCTTCTTTTTATAGGATAACCGTCGTCATAGATCTTCTAAGTCGCGGGTAGTAGCCTATAGTAAAGTATGCTTTGGCTATATCTGTAAGCTAAGGTACTATAAGTGGTCCATAGGTTTTTAAGGCCTTATTTAGAATTCTATCTGGTCCTAGTGCTATATTATTTAAAAGGCGGCTAATAGTTCTAGCCATTTCCTCTATTATTATGTTGCTGTTAACCTACAGGCGAGTTACCGGTGTTTTACCTATAATATTACTAAGGTCTGCTAGAGCTGGTTAAGGGAAGAACCTTTCTATAAGGATCTTTACCTTTTTATTATTATTATTAGTGGCCTGTGTTTCCCCTACTCTTTATAGGGGTAGTAGGTGTAGGTCTTCTACTAGGCGCCCTACCTTTTTCTTTAACCATTTTGCCATGGCCCAAAGGCCCTTATTATGGGGGAGGCTTAGGTTAGAAGTATACTTATTTATAAACTATCTCCAGTTATTCCTTGCTTCTTTTTTTAGGGTATTCTTTAACTAGTTTCTTATATCTTTATATCATCTCTTATCTTTAGGGTTATAGCTACTTATGTATTTCCTTCTTGCTTGTCATTGGCTAGTAATAAGAACCGCGCATTATATAGACCACGCATATCACGCATAGGGGCCCGGTTTTAAGATTAGGTAGTGCTCTTCTAGCCTATTTTTAATTACTGCCTAGATCCTTTCTAGTCTTTAATTAATTTCCTTAGGGGTAGCTAACAAGCCTCGCTTATTTAGTATTAGGTGGATTTCTTCTAGGTCTTAAAGTTATTATTTAACTATACTAAGGAAACTGTCTATCTTAAGCTTCCTTATTGCGTATCTTTTACTATTTGGTTGCGCCTTAATATCCAGATCTAGTTATATCTGGATAGGGATATAGTCTAAGGCGAGTGCCTATTCTTCTTTAGGGTTGCATCTTTTGAGTCTCTAGTATAGGCCTTCGTCCATAAATATAAGGTCAATTATACTTCTAGTAGTGCCTCATTGCCATATAATTGCTCCTGGGGGGGGTGGCTAGCTTAAGGCCCCAAATATCTATAGCTCTTAGTAGGCACTCTGCCTATTAGTTAGCAGTAATATAAATACCTCCCTACCGCGGGTAGTAGAGGTTTATATCTCCTAATAAAATAGACTCTATGCCTTTGGTTTCTAGTAAGCTTATTACTAATATAATGTTCTCTATTTATGGGACGCCTTCAACCCTAGGGTTATATATATTAATAATTTATACCGGTCCCCTATATATCTGGATTGTTATAACTGCAATATCTAGGTTAATTGCCTGCTATAACTATAAGGATAGGCTAATAGCCTTACTAATTATAAAGCATACGCGTATAGCTGCTTTTAGTTCGTACAGGAGCTGGAATCCTTAGGGGTAGTATATTAATTATATATAGGTATTGTAATACAGCTCTTATATAGCAAGGATATAGTGTTTCTCTAGGTCTAGACTATCTAGTAGGGGCCTTACAAGACGGTGGTTTGTATTACCGCAGTTATACTATATAATAGATAGGTGGCGGACCCCTAGTAAGGGTTCTTTATCTCTCCTTTATTCCTTGCTTCTTCTATTTCTACTTTCTCTAGGATATTTAGAACTTCTATCTCTTGTGTCTATACCCTGGTCGCTACTTATTTTATATAAAGCTTTCTATTTCTATATCTTGTGTTCCTACTAGCGCTTCTATATTTAAATCTATTATTGTCTCTAGTTCTTCCCCTAATCTTACTAGTTGGCTATATACCCTTTATGGGTCAGCTGCGAATGTTATATTTACCGCGTTAAGTCTAATTTTTAATTATCCTGGTCTTAAGCTTGCTATGGATATCTATAGGGGTCTTCCTACAGGGCGTTCTCTCCCTTGTGTACCCTGTAACCCTTGTGTCCCCTATAACCCTTGTGTCCCCTATAACCCTTGTGTCCCTATTCAGTCTGGTAATATCGCGCAGCGCCGCTTCTGGCCTGTTAAGGCTTGGGATGGCTGGCCTAGCCCCCTATTACTAAAGGTAGAAAACGCTAGGAAGGCACCTACGTCCCCCTAGCTTATCGCCTATTATTTCTATTTATATAACCTAGCGTGTAGTTATTCCCGTAGCTATTAAGCCCTTACCCTCTATCTTTTATATTTAATGTAGTCTTCTCTCTTCTACGCCTTGTGTGTGCTTTAGTGGCAGTTTACGCATTTTATTTAGTCTTGGTTTATGTTGGGAATAAGGCAAGCTGCTATTACGCCAGGCATATTGCCGTCACGTGCTGACGTGGCCCTAGCGTGGTGAGGAACCTTAAGTTCCTTACCCCTTTCCTTATTCCTATCAAAAAGAAGAACAACTATTATACTATCTACGAACCGTAGCTACGTAATATCCCCTTATATAACCAACACTGATTAGTAGTTAACTTTACTGTTATACTATAGAATAGCTAGGTATTACTAAGAAGAGATAAGCTACTGTACTAGTGCTACTCGTGCTAGAGGAAGCTGTCTTTTAAGGTTAGAACTGGTTTTAAACCTTAAATAGAACTCTTCCACGAATCTAAGGATTTAAAAGGCTAGAACTGGTCCTAAGCCTTTCTAAGATTATGGATTCTTGCGTCTATTACACAGAACAATATGCTTTACGAGTCTTTATAATTCAAGGCCAGAACTAGTCCTAAGCCCTATAATTGCAAATTCTCGTCATGAACGCGTACTAAACTATAAATGCGTACCAAATAATAAATATATATTACGAACGCGTACCAAATAACAATCCTTACACTAATAATACTTCCCTCCCTCTGAAAACATGGCTACGCCTACTTTAAATAACTGGAAAGACTCCTTACCACTAGGGGTAGCTGAGCACGCAAAACTTATTAATGAAGATTAGGACGAATTCGCCTTTAATATAACAACTTGTACCGTAAAATAAGTTAACGGCTTTCTCCTACACCATATTATATTCTACCGAAATAGATACTACGCCGATTCACAACTATGGGAGTATTTTAGGGAGGATTTTATAGAATGGACTGCTGATACCTAGGCACTTGGCAACGTCAATATTGTTTAGGATTTTTAAGACTTCCTCTATAGGAATGGGGTATATGTTGCTAAGAACAGTAACCCAATTGCTAGTAATATTTAGGCCGTTATTACTAGTATAGAAGAACCAATATGGACGGAAGCTGAGATTATATATTAATTACGGAAACCTAAAAACAACCTATATTCTTTGGAAGGCAACTTTAATTCATATTAAAACCCCCAAAACGCTGACCCCCTACCTAAAGCTGCTCTCCTACCTAGAGGTGCCCTCCTACTTAGAGTTACTCCACCTCCACCTCCTCCACTCCAGCTAACCGGTAAGCCTTTACTACGAGAAGTCACGAATCTGATAAAGGTATATTTAGACGAAGAGAAGAAGTTTAGAGAAGAACTATACAATATGCTTAGAGCAAAACTACAGGTCTTTTATAACTGTTGCAATAAGGTCGGAATTTAACGCCACTAGTACCATTATGCTTTCTCTATTATATTAAAGGGACGGGCAGCAACATTCTATTACGACTATATTGCGGGTAAAAACTATAGCTTTAATATAATGCTTTAGCTTACTAGAGCCCACTTTAAGACTAATAAGAATTGCCAACTTTATATATCTAAATGGCGAGAGACTATGTTTTAGAGAGTTATTGCTTCTAACCTAATAAAGACTTGTTTAGAGTGCCTTTAACTACTCTTTAATAAACTCTAGAAAATCCAACGTGGCCTTACTAAAACCTACTAAAATAAGAACAGCCTAAGGGACCAGGTTATCTTAGTATGCTATAGCGTTCCTAAGTGTAACTTAGCGCTATACAAACCTATAGATATGTTTAAAGGAGTATATACTAAGCTACGCTCCGCTGTAGGTACTGTGATGTAAATATAAGAATCTTAACAGCTTTATACTGAAAACCCTACCCAAACAAGTATTCCCGACTAATATGATCACAACTGGACTGATTAAATATATGGTAGCCGTAGTAGGGAATATAGAAGAGGGTACGATTAATGTTAACTATAAGGTAACTATGGAGGTCCTTATAGAGGTTTATTTTAAAGTGATCGCTAGAAGAAGTGCTATGTTTGTAAGAAGCCAAAGTGCTAGTTAACTAGACACTCCCTTAATAAGCGAAAAGAGGTATATAATAAGTTCCGTTAGAGTGTAAAAAACGTTGGAAATTATAAGGTTACTATAGCCTACTTCCAAAGCTTCCTAGTTTAATATGAAGGCGTAGAAGACCTTAAGGGTAAGGTTAATAAGGTTAAATAGCTCCTTATAGATATAGAAATTGAGGACTACTCTCCTAACTAATACTTTACTGAGTATGGTGAGGTAAATGGTATATAAACCGTCGCTGTTCTTAATAACTAATTTATGCTCCATTTTATTACGAAGTTAGATATCTTTAATAAGCCAAAGAAGAGCTCTGCGTTTTCCTTTAATAACAGATACTCAGCGAACGTCTTCTATAGTATTATGCCGGATACTAGAGCTGTAGGAGTATCTATAGCAGGAGAACCTTAAGTTCGAGCCCTTTAGTAGCTTAATAGCTCTGTTTAGATTAACCAATTAATGGCAGGCCAACATACAATTTGCTTTAGTAAAGGTACTACAATCTCTTTTAGCATAATTAGGGTCCAAACCCCCTTAGGATATATTACTTTCCATATTATTCCTATAAATACTCCGTTTCTATTTTGCATTAAAGATATAGATAAGTTAGGCGTTAGGCTTGACAACCTTAAGAATATACTTATTTAGGGAGACAATTGGGTGCCTATTGTGCGCAAGTAGGGTTACCCCTGGTTGCTCCTTTATTAACTAGAAAAGAGTATTGCTTAAAGCCACTTAACTAAGTTAGAATTACGCCAACTATACTATTATTTTGGCCACCCATCCGTTTATTAATTGCTTAGGGTTCTTTAGCGAGTAGGCTATAAAGTTAAGGTTAAGGTAATTAAGCATCTTATAAAGTACTACTATTACTGCCAAATGAACTAGAAGTCCCCTGGCCGATTTAAGTTCACCCTTAAAGATAACTATAACTTTAACTTCTATATTATTGTTAATGTTATGTATTTTAGCGGCAAGCTAGTACTCTAAGTTATTGACTTCTTAACCTCCTTTTAAGCCGTATAATTCTTAAAGGATATATTAGCTAGGAACGCATAAGATACCCTTTGGTTGTACTAGATTAATATCTACCTAGGACCCCCTAATTAAATCGTCTATAACGCAGGAAAGAACTTCTTATCTACAGAGTTTTGATAATAGATAAAGGCAATAGCAATTAAGGTTAAGGAAGTCCCTATTAAGGCATATAATAGTATTAGAAAAGTGGAGCGATATTACGCGCTATTATGCCGCGTATATAAGATTATCTTTTTAGAACTAGAGGATGCTAGCGAAGAACTTACCTTGTAAATAGCTGTTAAAGCTGTTAACGATTCTGCTGGCCCGGATGGACTTGTACCCATATTACTAGTCTTTGGCGCCTACCCTTAAATAACTAATAATTCTCCACTATCTCCCTCCGTTGTGCAACGAGCTGAGGCTATTTGCAAGGTAATAAAGGAGGTATGACGTCTCTACGCTATATACTAAGTCAACAACGCATTAGGAATGAGAAATGGCCTAAATACCTTGACTACGCTTAATCTGCCACTCCAGTCTAAGGTACGCGTATAGCGTAAAAAGGGAGGATGGTTAGGCCTATATTAACTTATTATAATTAATAGCCAGACTTGCACTATTTAGATGCCTTATAGACCCACTTAATTCCGTTTAACTGTTATTAAGCCTTACTATAAAGATAACAGTTTTAAGCCTTTGTAGAATGCCCTAGAAGATGCCCTAGAGAAGAACCACGATTAACGTGCTCTAGAAGGCGACTACGATCCCAATATAATATTAGTAGATGCGCCACAACTATGACGCGGTAGAGGTCGCCTAAAGGGATTATAAAATCGCCAACATCTTGTTGATTTTAAAGAGTAATTTATTACCGCTATCAAAAATGGAGTTAAGTTATTAATGGCCTTTATAACAGCTAAGGAGAAGGATAACTTTAAACTCGCAAAATAGCTCCAAAAGGAAGGTTGTATTATAACTTTAGGAGCTCCTTTCTAAGTATCTAATAAGCAGGAGATCGAGGGTCTTATTATAAGAGGAGTCTTTAAATTTAAGAAGTATAACCCTACTAAGTTTAATAAAGTTCGCATCTTTAAGTTAAGAATAGTTAATAAAATTAAGGGCAAAGCTACTAATGCCCTATTTAAGAAATCAAGGCTTGTTATCTAAGGCTATAACGATAATGGTAAGGAGGTAATTTTTACGCAGTCTCCCACGATTTAATGAGCTAGTTAGTGAGTTATTATTACACTAGCTCCCTCCTTAATAAAGAATAGAATGGCGGTTTATTTGTGAGATATTACTTAAGCCTATACCTAATTAGAGACGTACCTTTAGCGCTTAATATTGGTATACCTTCCAGAGCAAATTTGCTACTAGTATCCTAAAGATATGATCATGGTTATGCTTAAGCCATTATATGGGATCGCAGAGGTAGGAACTTACTAGTAGGCTACCTATAGTAAGCACTATAAAGAGAAGCTTTTAATGACTACTTCTATATTTAATCCCTGCTTCCTTATTATAACTATAGGAACTCTATTTGGAATCGTTAGTATGCAAACTAATAATATAATTATCTTAGAAGACGACTAATTCTTAGCTCTTAAAGAAGACAAGCTAGTAAAGGCAAATCTTATAGCAAAGCTAAAGGAAAAGCTTAGTTTAACAATACTATTACTCTTTAATAGATGCATCCTCTCCCTAAATAAGGATTCTATTGCTCTGCGCTAGAAGGGTTAAGGTAAGAAGATTAACGTTATTAACGCTAATTCTCCGAAGTAAGGATATATAGAGTAACGCGCTTGTGAAGCTTATATTGCTTTTATCTATCAACCTAAGGCTTTATTTAATCTCTCTATTGCCGCCTAATACTAGGAACCAACTAAGGATGATATTTTTACCCTAAATAAACGCCTTTTCTAGCAAATAAACTATCTTAACTAGGGCCTATACTACGTGCCTATTAATCTTCCCACCGCTAAGCTCTTTGTATTTGTTAATAGATCATTTATAAATAATAAAGATTTTAGCTCCTAGCTAGGATATAAGATTATTATTACAAATAAGTTTACTAGAGAGAATGACTTTATAATCTATAGTAACCTTATCTATTAGAGCTTAACTAAGAGCAAGCGCATTACCTAAAGTATTTTAGCGTCAGAGATATATGGAATAGTTAGTGGAGTTAATATAGCAATTGCAATTGGAACTACCCTAAAGATAATTATAGATTGACTCGAACTTCCTATTATCCCTATAATTATATGCACCGATTTATACTCCCTCTATAAGTGCTTGGTTAAGCTTGGTACTATAAAGGAGAAGCGCCTTATAATTGATATTATAGCACTTCGTTAATCTTATAAACGGCAAGAACTCTTTAAGATTTAATAAATTAACGGTTAAGATAACCTAGCAGATGTAATAACAAAGGCAAACCTAAATAAGGCTTTAGAAACGTTTGTTAACACAAACACTCTATATATATGAGTTAAAGGTTAGGTTAAAAGGGAGTAGGAGTATAACATTCTATAGACCCTAACTTAAACTAGCTAATTAGGATTTTCTATCCCTAGGATAGAAAATTGCTATTGGCTCGCTTACTACTAGCGCCTTAGCGGCCTACCCGTCTTTGCGTTATCTGCCAACTGCCATATTGTCGCATATTGTCGCATATTGTTTGGTATTGCCGTATATTGTTTGGTATTGTTATATATTGTTTGGTATTGTCGTATATTGTTTAGTATTGTCGCATATTATTTAGTATTGTTGTATACTGTCTAGTATTATCACATCCTGTCTGTTTGTCTATATATAGATAGCAACTATAAAAAGAAGAGTTGCTAGTGTCGGGAATAAGGCAAGCTGCCGTTACGCTAGGTATATTACCGTTACGTGCTAATATGGCCCTAGTATAGTAAGGAACCTTAAGTTCCTTACCCCTTTCCTTATTTCTATTAAAAAGAAGAACAACTATTATACTATCTACGAACCGTAGCTACGTGATATCTCCTTATGTAACTAACAGTTTAAGCAGTGTCTTATATTATAGGGGCCTGCATAGTAGCCGCAGCATACCTATGCTGCGTATGTGGTTTGGGTGTGTCCCTATTATATATAGCAATAGTATCGTTCTAGGTGTAGTCTGTGGTTATAGAGTCTTGTGTTGTATATAAGGCCATTTATAATTATTCCTTTTTAGATAAGGAGTTTTTGCATTCCTAGTGTATATATGCTAATAATAAGGGAGCTATGCGTTTATCTAGTGTCTCCCTAGCGAGTTTTTAGCGACCCTTATATCCTCTCATTGTTCTTATTATATGCTTGGTTTGCATTTTCCTATTAAAGCCATTAGATTCGGGTAATCTCGAGTTCTGGAATAAGACGTTCCGTTTATCTTACTATCTCCTATATAATTGCTGTATTATCCGCCTGGCGTCCCTTTTCTACCCTAAGGCTTATGGAAACCGCTAGGACTTCGACTGGGTAATCCTCACGGAGTACTTTTATGCCAATACGTTCACCTAGCCTGTCCCCTACCCTTACGGCTCGTTCCTTTGCCTATTGGTCCTTTAGGGTAACTCTGATGTCTCCGCTCCTAAGGTGTCGGACTGCGACAGCGTTGTAGACCTCTTTGCGAATCTCTGTAAGAATAGCAAAGAATATAAAGATAATTTATTAAAACTTTTTAAATTTTATATAATATAGGCCGCACCCTTTATCTTATTAGTAAAAAAACAAAATTATAAAATCTTTACTATAACTATAGAAGATACTAAGAAAGCACTAGAACTAAAATAATATATTAATCCTTAACTTTTTATACCTAAAGAGTACTATAATCTAATTAATAAGTTTAAAAAAAGATTTATAGACTAACTGGCCCTGCACTAAAATAAGCACAATTTTAAGATAGAACTTAAGCCTAGTATAACACTAAAGTTTGGTCTGCTATATAGTATATTATAAGAAGAACTACTTATAATATAATAGTACCTTAATAAGTATCTAGAAAAAGGATTTATTTGTCTTAGTTAATCTCTATTTACCTTACCTATACTATTTATTAAAAAGCTAAAAGGAGGCTTAAGATTTTATGTTAATTATTAAGCTCTAAATATAATTATAATTTAAAACTAATATCTAATTCCCTTAATTTAAAAGACGCTTAACTATTTAATAAAGGTATAGTACTTTATAAAGCTTAATATAGTTACTACCTTTAATAAAATCTCTATATATAAAGGAGATAAGAAGTATATAGCTTTTCGCATATAATAGGGACTCTTTAAATACCTAGTAATACTATTTAGCATAAAGAACGGTCCTAGTATATTTTAGTAATATATTAATAATACGCTTTATAAATTCCTTAATATATTTATTACCGCGTATATTAATAATATCTTAATTTACTTGTTCTCGCTTTCTAAATATTAGAAATATATTAGAATAGTTTTTAAACACTTATAAGATACGGGCTTATAATGTAATATTAAGAAATATAAGTTCTACGCGTTTAAGGTTATATACTTAGGCTTAATTATATTCCGTAATAGAATTAAAATAAATCCTAAAAGAGTTGCTGTAATTATAAATTAAGAAAGCCCTAGCAATATATAAAATATTTAAGGATTTTTAGGAGTTATAAACTTTTATTATTAATTTATTAACTACTTTTTAGAAATTGCCTAGCTATTAGTAAACCTAATAAAGAAGAATACAAAATTTAAATAAATCGCTAAATATAAATAAGCTTTTAATAACTTAAAATATTACTTTATAACTACCCTAATTCTTACCTACTTTAACCTTAACCTTAAATATATTATTAAAACAGACTTATCTAATTATATGCTAGGGGGAGTATTATTGCAATATAATAAGAACGGCGAGCTATATTTAGTAGCCTTTCTCTTCTAAAAACTTGCCCCTACTAAATTAAATTATAAAATATATAATAAGGAACTACTTATAATTATTAGATGCTTTAAATAGTGGCGTTCTAAGCTTAAAGGATTATTATTTCTAATACGTGTATTAGCAGACTATAAGAACCTATAGTACTTTATAACTATAAAGCAATTAATATAGTACTAAATTTATTAGGCCGAATACTTCTTATAATTTAACTTTAAGATTATATACTAACTAGGCAAACTTAATTAGAAGCCTAATATATTAATATAATAACTATAGAACCTACCTATAAATGCTTTAGATAAATAGATTATAAATTAATTATAGATCTTATTGCCCCCTAAACATTTTAAAAAATTATATCCTATATTTTTAGATACGGAACTTAATAGAAATAAATTAGAAGTTAATAAATAGGAAATGGAAATTAATGTCACGGAACCCGACCGCAGGGGCCTCTATAGGAGAACCCCGTGCTCTTGTGTATAGCTTATGTCAGCTACGCGAGGGTATATCACCTCCTTTATTAGAATTAAGCGAGAGATGCTAACTAAGCTCTGGACACGTCGCGAGAGCGAGCTCTGCATGTCAATTTAGATAGATATTAACCGTATCTACTACATTATAAATCAATTAATATTTATTATCTGCGTTATCTCTATCATTAAATAGACCCTTAAGACACCTCTACTATAACCTTATAACCTTGTAATTCCAACAGGTTATGAGCCTAAGTAGCGACACCTCTTCTAACTCGAAAAATTGACCCCAAAAATAACCTCCTCTACCTTAACCTTAACGACACCTATATACGATCACAAGGCCGGTAAAATCGTCATTTTTAATAGAGATAACTTTGTAGACTAGGAGCGCACCTGCAAGGCAGCCCTAATTATGTTAGAGGGCTGGGATTTTGTTACTGGTGCAGAGAACCCAAATTAAGTTAATTTAGCTAATGGAAGAAGAAGATAAGGGGAAGCAAACAAGATTATCTATAATTTAATAGGAGACGACCATCAGGAAGAGATATATGCAATGATGAAGGCGTACAATATTTAAGGAATGTAGGAAGGAATAAAGAAGTTTAATAAGGCTAATGACGAGGTCTATATCTCTAGACTCTATAGAGAGTTCTATAGCACTATATTTAACCCTATAAAGATGCGAATTGTTAAGTTCCTCTAAATACTTAATTAATTTAAGATTAATCTAGCCTTGACGCCTTAAGCACTTACCAATAATAATATTAAAGAGTAGCTTCTCTTGGCCCTCCCAAGTAATATTATATAGTAGAATGCGAAGACCTGGTGTCTATGAGATAAACGAGACCTTAAGAGCTGTATTACCCTTCTTTAGGAGCAAGAGACTGCTCTCCCTATATAAGTACAAAATGCAGTACTTGTATATGAGAGGAAAGACGAACTTAGGGGGAGAAGGGGAAACCAAGGTTAAGGTTAAATAAGGGGCAGAGGCTGTGCTGGTAGATTTAATTATTTCTTATTATGTTATTGCTATAGCTTGTTGTCTTAAGTAAGCAAAGAGCCAAGACGACCAGAAAGAGATAAGTGCAGAGTATGCTATTAGAAAGGTTACTACTAGAAAGACTATCCCCTATTTAAGCAATTCCGATTTAACAACGCCAGAAAGATAGATTAAGGTGCTCCTAAGGTAGAGGAAGCAGGGAATGTAGTAATAGCTAAGGAAGAATTTGATAGCGATTTAATCTACCTTAACCTTAACCCTAAACGTGCTATGCTTATAACAACGTCTCTAGCTTGGGCTCTTAACTTAGGAGTAACTAAGCACTTTATTAGTAACCAATCAGACCTGATATACTTAAAGAGATAGAATACGCTACAATAGGTCCGTACTGCAAATGGGACCGTTGTCCCTGCTATAGGCTATAGTCAAGTTTAAATTGGTACCCTAAAGCTAAAAGACGTCTGGCTTATACCTTTATTTAAGTTAATTAAGCTAATCTTAGTAAGGACTCTTACTTAAAAAGGCTACTTGATTACATTTAACCCAGATAATTAAGCTACTGGTAAGCATGAATTAGGTGCGACATTTAAGGCCACTATAAGGAATAACCTCTACGTGCTATAAGAGCATTAGGAAGCATTTAATGCGATAGTAGAAGCACACGATTTATAACTAAACGTCAGTAAAATAAATACTAAGCTATAGCACCGCCGAACTAGATATATAAATTATAGTAACCTGTTTAAGCTATAGCACTCCTCACTAGGCATAAAGCTTAAGAAGAGAGTAGTACTAGTTGGTAAAAGTATGTGCGAAGCTTGTCTAGCTGGGGAGATGCGAGAAATACTAAGCAAAAAGACGATTAAGCGTAAGAAGATACCTGGTTGAGGGCTATACCTAGATACTATAGGACGAATTGGTATATTAATTAGAGGTTATAACTACTACCTCCTAGCCCTAGACAACGCTATATGCTATACTTAGGTTATTCCTCTTAAAACCCTCTAAACTAAAGAGGTACTGCTGTATATCAAAGAGATTATTATAAGGGCAGAGAGGTTTACTAGCAATAAAGCTATATGGATTTAAGCGGACAATAGAAAGGGGGAGTTTGGCCATAGATTTTAAGACAAACTAATACCCTAGGGTATTAACTTTAAATCTTATCCGCTATACAAGTACTTATATAATGGCGCAATCAAGCGCGTGATTTACACAGTTAACTGCAAGATAAGGTCACTTCTATTTTAAGGAAATATACTAGTTGAACTCTGGTGCTATATAGTCGAGTATACTATCTAGATTAAGAATTGAGTACCCACCTTAGCACTTCTATTTAACGATAAGTATAGTGGTGCTATTATACCTTATAAGGCATATACCTAATAAGTTCCTAACTTAAAGAATCTAGTTGTCTTTAGGTATTACACCAATCTAATTAATACGCTTAAGAAACACCCTAGGAAGTATAATTTAAGAATAAAACCTAACTACGTTTTTATCGGATTAAAAGGGAGTAGTTAATTTAAGATAATAAACCTATATACCTAAGCAATTAAGCTATTTAGAGATGCTAAAGTGAACAAGTATAGGTTCCCTTATAGAGCACCTTAGGTGTAAGTTATAAGACATAGTAACTAAGTGGGCTGCTTAGATTAAGTGGGAAGCCTAGGTTAAGATTAAGTAGAATACTTAAATTATGCTATAAGCTAAGCCGCGAACTAACCTATACCTCCCCCTACTACCTTAAACGCGCCGATAGAGACTCTAGTTGTAAGAACTATAAGTAGGCCAGATAGTGACTAAGTGGGCCGCTCTAAATAAGTGGGAAGCCTAGGTTAAGACTAAGTAGGCCGCTCTAATTAAGTAGGAAGCCCAGGTTAAGATTAAGTGGGATACTTAAATTAAGGTGATGCTAAGGGTAGGACGCCTGTATAAAGTATATTAATACGCATTCCTTATGCGCAGAGAATAAGGTCTGGAAGGTTACTAAATATAAGGGTTTTTAACAATATGGTGGTTTAGTTAGTAATAGCTATAAAAGCTATTTACCTGGAAGCTAAGAACACTACCTCCTTGGAAGTACCTATAGCACCATTTAACGCTATTAAGCTAGATTAGGCCTTAAGGGAGGACGCTCCTAGCTAGATAAAAGCTATCTTTAAAGAATTTCTCTCTCTTAAGAGAATGCACACCTATACTATTATAAGGGGGAGAGTACTAGAAGGAAGGTTATTACTCCTAAGCAAGCTAGTTCTGAAGCATAAGTATAATGCTAAGGGAGAAGTAATTCGTAAAAAGGCAAGACTGTGCATTTAGGGAGACAAGCAGACCCCTAATATTAATTATTTTGAGATATTTGCGTCTGTTATATAATATGACACCTTTAGGTTTTTAATGGTAAAGGTAGCAGCTGAGGACCTTAAGCTTAACTATATTAACGTTAAAACTACATTCTTGAACCCGCCGTTACAAGAATAGATTTATATGCAGATTTTTAACCTATTAAGAGACTTCGAACCTGAGCTTAAGGGCGTAAAAGACGTCTACTTAAAGCTAAATAAGTTACTTTACGGCCTAAAGCAGGCACCGAGAGAATGGTTTTAAATGGTTCAGAAGTTCTTTAAGAGTATAGGTTTAAAAGCAGCTAATGCTAACCCTAATCTCTTTATAGGAAATGAAGTATATATCTTGCTATTTATTAACAATATGCTGATCGCAGGAAAGCGCTAATACCTTAATATCACAAAGATAAGAATTTTAAGAGAATGGAGATGCAAAGACCTAGGTTTTATAGAAGTATTTATAGGCTTCTAAATTAATTAAGACCGTACGAACCGAACCCTTAAGCTATATTAGATAATGTACACTAAGAAGCTACTTAAATGGCTAAAAATAGATAGCTGTAATCCGGCTAAGCTACTAATACCAGCTGGCACTGTTCTAAAAGCGGATATTAAAAGTCCCCTTAAGTACAATAATGTAACAGTGTACTAGCAGATTATTGGCTCTATAATCTACCTCTTAAACTGCATACGTCCTAATACTAGCTACGCTGTTAGTCAGTTAGCTAGGTTTATAGCAGCACTAGGAGAATTGCATTACCGCTTAAGTAAGCAGCTACTACAATATTTAAACGGCACTCTTAAAACAGGAATTATCTACTTAAGTTAAGCAGTCTACCTTCCTTTATATAAGCTTACGTTACCTATTGGTTATAATATCTTTACTAATGCTATGTGGGGAACAGAACACGATCGGATATTATTCCAAGGCATAGCAGTTATACGCTATAGGGGAGCAGTAATCTAGATGGCTTAAAGGCAGAAGTCAATGGTATTAAGCTTAATAGAAGTAGAGATTATGGCGGCATTAGAAGGAGCAAGGTTAGTAATATGGCTTAAGAAGCTAATAAGAGATCTAGAAGAGAGAGACAATAATAACCCTTTTATCCCTACGCTCTACTGTAATAATAAGGGTATAGTTGACCTTTTGTATAACACAAAACACTACTAGAAAGCTAAGTATATTAAGACTTAATACCTCTTTATATAAAACGATATAGTTTAGCGAGGTTAACTTAAAGTGGTATATATACCAGGCAAAGATTAGCCGGGAGATATGCTTATAAAACAGCTACCGATCAACCAATTTATAAAGCACTGTATAACGCTAGGAATCGGTAACTAACGGAGACGGTAACGGACGGAGACGGAGTAAGTTATGGAGGTTTTTCGCCTACTATAGGTTTTCCCTCTGTACATAGGCCAAATGGCACTTGTAAGGTATTTGGGAATAGCTTCATAATTGCCTATTTGGGATAGATGAGGAGAGCGTCGTTAGTATGGGGGAGTGTCAGAATTAAGCAAGAGATGCTGACTAAGCTCTGGATACGTCGCGAGAGCGAGCTCTGCATGTTAATCTAGATAGACATTAACCGTATCTACTGCATCACGAATCAATCAATATTTATTGTCTGCGTCATCTCTATCATCAAATAGACCCTTAAGACACCTCCGCTGTGACCTTATAACCTTGTAATTCCAACATCCTTACGCCCTTGACCCTTTCGATCGATCGCGCAACGTCTTGTAGACTCCCCGAATACATACGCTTTGTAGCCATTGCCCCCGTTCCGTGACATTACGTTGCGCCTTTTTCTTCACTGACGCTCAGCCTACGACCAATTCTACGTCTCCACGATACCGCAGACGCTGCCAGAAGCAGCGTGTCCACGAGTCACCTCACTTCGTACTCCCAAAGAATCAACGATAGTAAGACGAAATTCCTTACTAGCCACTATGTCAAACTCAAAGAACCGATACCCCGTACCGCTTATACGCGAGACCCTTGAACGGCTTAGCCAAGCCAAAATCTATACCAAGCTCGATATTATCGCCGCCTTTAACCGCCTCCGAATACGGGAAGGTGATGAATAGAAAACCGCATTCGCATCGCGCTTTAGCCAATTCAAATACACCATTATACCTTTCAGCGTATGCAACGGCCTAGGCAGCTTCCAAAGCTACATTAATAACGCCTTATGGGACTACCTTGACGACTTCTGCTCCGCGTACCTAGACGATATACTTATTTATAGTAACAACCCTTCTAAGCATACCGAGCACGTTTAAAAGGTCCTACAGCGCCTTAGAGACGTAGGATTTTATATTAATTTAAAAAAGTGTAAATTCTTAGTTATAGAAGTAAAATACCTTAGACTAATTGTTATTATTAAGGGTGTCCGTATAGACCCTAAAAAAGTATATATAATTACTGGATGGTAAACCCCTACCTATATTAAGGACGTATAAGCCTTCCTCAGTTTTGCTAACTTCTATTAGAAATTTATATATAACTTCTTAGGTATTATAGCACTACTTATAGCAATAATGCGAACAAAGGGCCTTTCTGCGAAAGGAAGAAAAACATATCTATGTTTTATCTGGACGCCTAAATACAAAAAGGCGTTCTAAGACTTAAAAGATATGTTTATTAAAGCACCTATCCTAGCTTACTTTATACTAGGACAATAACTCTATCTTAAGACTAACTCCTTAGACCACGTCAACGCGGGCGTCCTCTCCTAGATAGGTAATAACGGTCTTCTCTACCTAGTCACATTTTACTCGTCTAAGCTTATACTATAAGAATATAACTATAAGATCTATAATAAGGAACTCCTTATAATTATATAAGCGTTTAAGGAATTCTAATTAGAACTCTCCTTAGTAAAACCTAACTAGCCAACTAAAGTCCTTACGGATTATCGCAACCTTAAGTACTTTATAACTATAAAACAACTAAACTAACGCCAAGTACGTTAGAATAAGTTCCTCTCCGGTTTTAACTTTAAAATTGTATATAGGCCAGGAGTATAAGGTACTAAGCCTAATAGCCTAATACGCCGTTTACAAGACCTTTCTTAGTTAGAAGATAACCCTTATAATTAATTCTAATAATAAACAATCCTAAAAGCACGAAACTTAGCCCTAGGTATACTACCTAAGACAGAACTAACCACCCCTTAGCTTTATACCATAGAACTAGAGTTACCCCCTAAAATTAACAAACCTATTACCATAGTATATAATACCTCTATTAACCCATTACTATATTAACTAATTGCCGTAAAGATCGCCGGCACCTATATACTACTTACTAACCTCCGAAGCTTAGGCTAGATTAATATAGCAGCTTTAGAAGTAAAAGAAAATAGGCTCTATTATAGAGGCCGTCTATTTATCCCTAACTTAAAAGACCTATAACGGCAACTAATCCAAATAGCCTATAACCTCTAATTAAGTGGCTACCTAGGTAAAAAAGGAACCTATAAGCTCCTTAGCTAATACTACTTCTGGCCTAAAATAATAGACTTAATTAAACGCTTTATAAGCGCCTGCTACGGCTGTAAACATACTAAAGCATTTTATATAAAGTACTAAGGACTACTATACCCTCTACCGGTACCTATACGCCAATAGGCAGATATCGCTATAGATTTCATTATCAACCTACTACCTTATAAACGATATGGCTAAACCTATAAGAACATCCTTATAATAATATACCAACTTATAAAAAAACGCCACTACGTCCTAACCAAAGGCATAGCTGTAAGTAACGTTGCTAATACCTTCCTCCGCGAAGTCTACTAACTATACAGGTTACCTAACTCTATTACGTCTAACTAAGGCACGCAATTTAACCCTAATGTATAGAGGCGGATCTACCAACGCCTTAATATCTCCGTTAAGATATCTATATCCTTTTACCACAAAACTACGGGATAACTGGAAAACGCTAACGCTAGTATAAAGGCGTACTTACGATAGGTAGTCGCCTATAGTTAGGACGACTGGGTAGACCACCTTCCGCTAGGTAAATTCACAGTAAATAACCATATCTTAGCCACTATAGGACTTACCCCGTTCTTCGCGAATAAAGAATATTACCTATAATCTGGTATAGAGCTACCAGAGCCTATTAATAAGAAACTGCTATATAGAAAACGCCTTAAGATGCTACTTACTAATTAATATATAGACCGTATAAAAGACCTACTCAACTACTATAAAGGAGAGATGGCCTAGGCCTAAGCAAAACAAGCTTACTTTGCTAACTGTTATAAAACACCACTACCTAAGATGCGTATTAGCGACTGGGTATAGTTAAATATATATAATATCTCCATATAGAGACCTATAAAGTTACTTAATTATAAGAACCTTGGCCCCTACTAGATTAAACGAGTTATTAATAGAGGAGCTGTATATAAACTAGGGCTCCCGCCTGCCTTAGCCACCCGTAGGATATAGCCCGTGTTTTACCTATAGCTACTATACCTTTACTAGCTTAATCCTCTACTAGAATAAATATAGCCTAAACCCCTACTAGTACTAATCTAAGATAAGAACGAAGATGAGAACTATAAGAAATAGACCGTTAAATAAATTATCAACTCTAAATACTTTAGTAAAGGTAGAGGACGGCGGCTCTACTATAAAGCTACCTATATAGGATTTAACATAGATCAGCCGGAATAGCAACTATAGGAAGATTTTAAAAACGTAAAAGATCTAATTAGCAATTTCTACTATATAAATCTACAGAAACTAGGCCTAAGTAGAGATTTTATACCTAATCCCCTATAGAAGCCGTTACAGCTAAATCGTTATATATTACTGTCACGTAACTACTCCGATAAGATATTAAGGAACTTTAACCAGCGGTTAAAGTTGTCTAATTGGTTAGATTCTAGACGCTAAGGAGAAGCCAGCTAATTAGAAATTTTCATCCCTAGGATAGAAAATCGCTATTGGCTCACTTACTACTAGCGCCTTAGTAATACCCTCGCACCTTACTAAGTCCCTAATAACCTCCTTCCCCTCTATAGCCTAGTACCTTCGCATAGTAGCAACCTATAAGCTTTAAGTTAGAAGCACCTATATAAGCCCGTTATACCTATAACAATATTTCTTCTTCTAGATACCCTAAGCATTCCCCCCTATATATATATAGCAACTACAGCGTCGCCAGAGCTCCGCCTTAATAGGAGGGGGGGTAGTGTTACGGAACCTAATCGCAGGGGCCTCTATAGGAGAACCCCGTGCTCTTGCGTACACCTCGCGTATAGCTTATGTCAGCTACGTGAGGGTATATCACCTCCTTACGCCCTCGACCCTTACGATCGATCGCGCAACGTCTTGTAGACTCCCCGAATACATACGCTTTGTAGCCATTACCCCTGTTCCGTGACATTAATGAGCTAATAGAATACAAATATAAGAATAATATATAGATAATAGATATAATAAAAGCGATAAATAGGAGCTCTTGCTGTACCCGGCCTAAAAAGACCAAAACTATTTAAAGGAACCCTAAAAAACTCCTAGAGAATCCCCTTAAGATATATACATTGTAGGGGAGGTATATATTAAACAATAGTAGTTCGCACTCGCGCGTGACCGCCAGAACTACGCCTAGCAATAGCCCTCTATAATAAAGATAGGCGAATACCATACTATAAAGTGGAAATACCTTTATTAAGAAGGCATCTAATAAAATATAAAGCCTATTAGACGCGTCTAGTATCTAAAACTGTAGGGGAGTAACCATTAGCTATAATAAACTAATATAGCTAGTAAAATAGCTCCGCTAGTTTAGTAAACCTTAGGTGCCCCTTTAGCAAACCCTTAATTAAATCCTTTAACGGATAAGTAAAATTAAAATTAAATAACCCCTTTTACCGGCGAACCGCACCTAAGCCACTATAGCTGCGCTTCTATAGCATAGGGAACCTACTCCCCTTAAGATAATAACTGGGTATATAATTATAATATAACTAAATATAGAAAAAGTAGAGAGGCTTAGGGGATAATTAGTATCGGTATTACTTCTAGTAATACGTATCGCTATTATAATAGTATTAGGGTGGTAACTGATTTGATTAATGCTTAATTAATTCTCCTATTCTATAGGTAGAATTTAGTGGATTTCCTAAGCTCACTTAGCTTACGTAATCGCGTGCGACTGCATTGCGAAACCTTGTTTAGACACTGGGGGCATTTAGTTTTATATAGTGCTTACGCGCGCTACCTGCTAAATTCTGCCAAATTCTGCTAGGTCACTAAAGTGACTAATTACAATTTTCTATGCTGGGCATAGAAAATCGCTATTGGCTCGTTTACTACTAGCGCCTTAGCGGCTGTCCTTACATCTTTATATCTTCTTCTCTCTCTACCTACTTGGTAACCTATAGCTTAATTATATTTATATTAATTAGGTCCCTTAACGCCTGGTAAGCCTTTAATTTTATTATAGCATCTATAGGATTACTGCCTCTGTCGATCTATTTAATCTCTACTATCTCTCTTTTTTTATATAATTGTTATAGATATATTAGGTTAACTATAAGTCGTTTCTCTTGTATTATCCTAAGTTTAACTAAGCAATTATATAGAGATTTTAAATTAGTATAAAGGATAACTAGTAATTATTTAAGTTATAGGATTTTCTTAATGGTTGCTTTGATTGCAGCTTTAGTGTCAAATCCGTGGGCCATTCTATATAATTTAGATACTAAGATACTTTGTGTAACTTACTTACATTTAATAGATAACTAGTAGAGGATATTAGCCTTATTATCTTTGTCTATAAGTATAATAATAAAGCCAATTTGGGATAAGAGGTTGTAGTTATTAGTAAAAGATAAGTTTATAAAAATTATTAGTTTAAAAGAGTCTTTACTAGTATTAAGTTATATAAAACAGAGCCCTCTTAAGGGGTTATTAATCTACTACTATAGCCGCTTATTAAGCTGCTTCGCGTGCTCCCCCTTTAGATTAATAACTTATGTATTGGTTACTCCGCTAAATTTCTAGTGTAAAGTTATTTATATAACTTGCATGTTAAGCCTCTGTTGCACTGTGTAGTTACTTTAAATCAACCTAACTCCAACCCTTCTATACTTGCTATCTATATTGGTCGGCCTAATAACTAATATATAGTACTCCTTAATATCCAATTTATCCCCATCCTTAATCTTGTTATTATCCTTGTTAGACTTCCTCCTATTAACAATATATTGTTCTTTATAAAGATCCGCACCGTCTTTAGTATTATACTATATCCATCCTCTTTTTATTCTACTGGAATTTAAGATAGTATAATGTTTCCTATCTGGTTCCATTATATAATCCTAAAACTCCCCTATATTGGTGATTAGTGCTAGCTTATGCCACTTATTAAACTAGAGGTTGCTGATCCACTTAACTATGCTAAAAGGGATGTTTATAAACTGGATACCTCTATTATATGCCATTTATAACCACGATAGTATATGCTAGGTTTTATACTTAATCGGCTCTATCTTATTATTAGATGCCTACTATAGGAGATTCTTATAAAGGTACCCCTAAAAGATACCAAATCTGCTTTTATATCCTTTAGTGCGTATAATATAGGCCCCTAGCCTAGATATTGCAATATATCTATCTATCTTTACTAAAAGGGCACGCTTTGAGTAGTCCTTAGAAAGAAAGTAAATGAATTTAATAGTATATTTGTTGCCTAATTTAAGAAGCTGGTTCGGGAAGTTTAGATTAAGTATAAAGAACTTCTTTTAAACTAAGCTGAGGAGCAAAATACCTAAGTTAGGAAGATGTTGATTTATTAGATATTATTAAGCTCTTACCTTTCCAATTTAGTAAGGTTTTTGCAGTAAACCCCTTCTCCACATTTAAAATATATCTAATTAGCACTAAAATGGATAGTTTGTTGTGATAAAACCATTTCTTATATTACCTATACTTATATATTAAGCTGAGCATTCTCTACATTGTCGTTAAAATTGTCTATATTAGTGCAGATATAAAATCGCCTGCTTAAGGCATTTTGAACAAGGGCATACTTAGTGCTTATATTCCGCCTAAGGAATCCTAATTTTAAGTTAATAGCCGAAGTTATAGCGATTATACAGTAAGCCAAAGAGAAGATATCTTTTATGCGCCTAGATTTGCGTTTCTAATCTTTATTATTGTCCTTATATTAGATTATACAGAGTAAGTTAATCTAGAGGTATAGTACACAAAGTTCTTAAGTCACTTTAATAGCGTCCTAAAAGGTCTTTGGTAGGTTGGCAATACTAAATCCTTTTAGCCGTTGGCTAATATTATCCTAGGTAGTATAAAAAAAAATCTTATCTTTAATTGGAAGTTTACCCTAGTAATGGGATAAAGCAATATATTTTCCTCTATTTATTTACGTAGAAGGATTAAGACGTAAGATATTAGGGTTATAATCTAGATTATCCGGATTACCAATATGGAGGAGTCCTTTTAGTAATGCCAAATTAGATTTAAAATGGTAATGGTACTTATTATAATTATAAGACTTATTATACTAACGAAGCTATATACAAAGTAGTGCAAAATATATAGGGCTTTTAGCTTTGGGTAGAATAGGGAAGCTAATCTAAATGTCGTTATTAAGATTAGCCGAATATTCTATAGTAAATATATACTATAAGTAGTGGCTCTGCCTAGCGTATATAAATTAAAGATACTAACCTAAATTAGAATATAACTAGAGAATTCAAGGCTCTTTACTTCCTATTTTTAACACTAACCCTTCCCAAACGATTTAAATATTTAGTTAATTATTATTGCGATAATATTAAGCTATATAGAGGGGTAGAGTGCAGAGCTGGCAACTCTTTTTAGCAGTACCGATTTTAGAAAGATTAATACTGCTATTAGCAGCCAGAATAGAACTATAGTAGGTATAACACTAAACTAGGGCAACCTTAGTTGGTAGCGCGCTTAATAGCAAGCTTTTAAAGAAATTCTAAGTAAAATTATTATTAAAGATATAGCGCCAGTCGTTAAACTATATTTATATTAATACCTATTTAAGTAGAGATATTGTATTAATATTTATAGGTTTACTTACTTCCTATACCTGTGACGGCTTGAACAAATGCCGCACGGCTCGAACAAATGCCTCCGAACCAAAGCTTGAACGAATGCAACGTGTGCTTGAACAAATGCTGTATTACGAAGATATCAAGGTGAGGAGCAAGAGAAGGTGGTGAGGCCACGTCTAAATACACAAGCCAAGCCCTAAGCGAACCCCTGACTAGGTGACGCGCCCCAGCGCCGTCACAATACCACCAAATATAATAGGATTAGTAGCAGCCTTATATATTAATATTTATAGGTCTACTTACTTCCTATACCACTAAACATAATAGGATTAGCAGCAGCCTTATATATTAGTATTTGCAGGTCTACTTACTTTCTATACTACTAAATATAATAGGATTAGCAGTAGCCTTATATATTAATATTTATAGGTCCACTTACTTCCTATAATTAAGTATATTAGTAAAATATTTAGAATATACTACTAGATATTTACCCTCTATGCCTACACCGTTAGTTAAAATAACAATATCTAGTTACTATTAGAGCGTACCTTAAATAAGCTATCCTCCTATATTTCTTAACTATGAAGGGCTCAGTCAACAGAACATGGATCTATTGGTAGCCAGGTACGAGAATTCCAAGACGAGGACTAGAAGAAGGTCGAGGAAAGGATACGTCTATATACATGGGGCCAAGGCTCGGCTCGGCCGAGCCCCTGACTAGGGTCTGTAACAGTGCCGTAACATTAACCTATTGGAATAAGTTCGGCCGTAGCTAATAGAGATAATAATATATTATATAAGGTAGCATAAGATAACTTCTACGCTAATAGGTCTTAACTTTAGTTATACCTTTTGCTAGGGTTAACCGTTAATTCCCAGACCATATTTATAAAGGCGGGGTAGTTTAATCGGCTGCTGCCTATATAGTCCGTCCTATAATTATTTTGGACTAGGGTTAGCTAATTATTTTCTCTGCATATGCTAAGCTAAGCAAAAACGTCTTTATAGGATTACTAGGACGGATTTAGCGGCAGTAAAATTAACGGTATTTATACCAGGCGATTAATAGAGTAAAATACTTAAACTCGCTACTGCTAGTAGGGAGGGCGGCTGATTTGCTTTGGCCATACCCTTGACCCTCTGGCCGTCGGAGATACTGGCATACAATTGCGGGCTCGTAGAATCGATAGCGCACTTCCTCTTCTCCTGTAGGAGATGGGCGCAGTAGAGAATTAAACTAAGACAGCAGCATGGAGAACGATTTGGCGACCTGTCGTACGCGCTAGGAGGCTATTCGAGCAGACAGGAAGGAGGGGAGAGCATCGATGGACCGATAGAGCGATGGAGGGCGGATATCGAAGTGGTCAAGGCCACGATCGAGTTCGCGAAGGAGACTGGACGGCTATAGCCAAGTGAATAGGACTTGGTAAGCGTAGAAGAAGCAGAAGCGGAAGAGAGGAGGCAGCTAATAATTCCCTCTCCTACCCCCTAAACGACCATATGGCGAGCCGCATATAACGTGCCTTGGGCAGTGCGCTGCCAATTAAGAGGCGTACGACGCCGGAACTACCCTGCGGACACGAGGCCTCTAAAAGATATTTAGCTCGCCTTATACACTACGGTAATATATTACTTTCCTTACTTTTCTTTGTTAAGCATGGTGTTAGGCAATGGACGAGTAGGTCTTACGGTTGGCTTCTAAATTGGAGAAAGCGTAGCAAAGAGGGGTGTAATTAGCTGGCGTATCGTAACGGCCTATACCTATAGGGTGCATGGCCATAATAGAATATACACACACACATATATATAGACCCTCTGGCCAGAGCGGGTCGGCCGTCCTCCCTGCTAGCATAATTAAGGCGTTTGTCCGCTTTTCAAGATATAAATATATTTAGTCTAGTCGCTTGCAAATTCGCCTTCTACTAAAGCCTAACCGCTACATATTAGCTATACCGCGCCACACTATAGGCTATATAATTAGCCGTATCCCACCTTAAGCTAAGCTTGTTCTAACTCCCTTTTTACAAAACTAAGGATATAGCAAGGCATAACAGAATCAGCTTATAGCACTCTTACATTATCTCCCTTTTAGATATAATTCTTTAATATAGCTTAGTCTCCAATCTCCCTATATGCTCGCTAACCTTAATAGCTAGGACTAGTATTCTTAATAGATAAGCTAGTTGCTGTGCTTATCTCTTTAACTAGGCTGCCGCCTTTAAGTCTTTAATATTCTATTTCTACCATATACGCCTATTTAAACTCCTTGCAAAGTAATATATCTTCTATAACGTAGCTATACTAGGGAGTTTAGCCTTATAAAAGACTTAGTAGGTAATAATACAATCCCTCCCTATATAATCCTTTCGTATACTTAAAAAAAGGGTTAAGAGGTTACCTTTTAGGATATAATAGATAGCACGGGATAGAGCAAGACTGGCTATAATAAGATTAAGTTCTGCGGACAATAGGCTAAACGTAATAGCTTATAATACTTATAGGTAGACACCTACTGTATTAATAAATTGGACTATAGTAAACTTTAGAAGGCGCTTAACTCTATATTTCGCTGGTACTAGAATATAGTAAAATACTATATCTATCTATTAGATATTTCGACAGCTAAATAAAAAGCAAATAATAAAGTTTTTAGATTTACTTAGGAGCCATCCTTTTAGGTAAGAGATGGTTTACTTATAGTTAGATACTCTAAGAACTTCTTACCCTAACTTTAGTTAAGTTTTTCTTCCAAGAGTGGAAGAGACTTAGTAATAAGAAATTACTAATATAATAAATCTATAAAATAATGGGAATTCCTAAGTTAGCGCTTTAAGGAGCCCCATTATCTCAGTTTAGTGTTAAAAGTAATTATTATAGATAGAAAACCGCTAGACAAAACTTAAAGAAGATAAAGCGTACTCATTACTAGGTATTTTTAACGTTTATATACCCTCTATCTATAGCGAAGGAATAGTAAGGGCGTTTTAGCGGCTTATAGACAAGATTAACAAGCTAGAGAAATGTATTTAATACTTATGTCTTATAGACCCCCGCAATAATAAGAAGCGTATTAAGGAAACCAAGGGCGGGCTACTAAAGGACTTTTACTACTAGATCCTTAAAAACTCTAACTTTTAATAATAGCGGGATAACTAGTAGAGCCAACTGCTATAGATTAAGGGTAATCCCAGTAAGGGCAAAATAATACTTCTTTGTGGCATTGTTAATAAGCTAAAGAAATTAATAGCTAAGATAAATACCCTATCCTACTTCTTCTATTAGGCTATAGACTTATAAATTAACAACACTATAGCCGTGCTGCGAGGTCTGCTATACTTGCTTATTAATTAACAGCTATTGCTTATCTTACATATATAGAAGAAGCATAATTATATAGGCTAAGCGCTCTTTAAAGATATAAATGCCTAGGTAGCCCTATTAGATATTTTTATAAATATCCTATAGGACCCAACCTTAAAAAGCATATATATAATTATTAATGCGCTTAATAAATACGTAGTAGATTTACTAAAACCATTATACTTTATTGCCTAGAAGTCGACTAGATCTCCTTATATTAAGTAAATTATCTCTAGCCACAACTAGCTAAGTATCCAGAAGGATCTCTATACCGCGCTATAAAAGGTAACACTATGTCTTAAGCTTAATAAAGAGTCTATCTTAGTAGCTATTATAACATATATCTAGTCTAAGGTTAATTGGTTAGTAGGGCGGAATAAATATAACAGTAGCACATAGGACGCTATCTAGCGCTACTTATTACTAAACGCAAAGGACACTTTTCTCTAGGTAGCTATCCCTTGCACTATTACTTACGTCCTATAAATTATAGCCCGTGCGTACCAATTAATAAGCTGCCTTCTTAGGTGGTCAATTGTTCTGCCGCATCACTAAAAGTCTTAACTAAAGCTACAAATATATTAAAATGTAGATGTATATTATATATAGACACTCATTCTTTGGTGTTAAGCTAGTCTATATGCTCCTGCCAACATAGGCCGTCTTTACATAGTGGTATTTAACAGAGTCTACACCTATACGTTATTTTTGGCGACCTTTAAGGTCTCTTAAACTCCTTACTATTACGTGACCTCTTTATTGTATTTACTAAAAGCTCGCAGAGAGGCTTCCTACTTAAAGGTTTCTTAATTTAGCTCTTCCTTCCTGCCTCTAAGTATGCAGAGCAGGTTATCTGCTTTATATTAATTCTAACTACCTTATATCTATAATATATTACCAGGTGCCACTATATTTAATTTATAAAGACCCACGTATAATTGCTTTAAGGTATCCGGGTAGAAAGCTTAAATAGAGAGTTTATAAGTTATTTAAGGAACTTCTTATAGCCACTTTATTTCGGCCAGCCGTTAGTAGAGTAAGAAAATAGCTTATAGTAGTTAGTAGTAATTATATTAAGAAAGAAGTGAAACAGAGGCTTCTAAGTCTTATAATAATGTTAAAGGGAGCTATAATAAGATCTTATCTAATTGGCAGTATTAATGCCTTTTATATAGTGATTATAGAGGTTAATAAATAGCGGAATCTATAATACCTTAACTATATTACTGCCAAAGATCTTCTAAGTTATTATAGCACTAGTAGAGGTCTTTGCAGGGCTTTATTATAGCCATTTAATTAATTAAAATCCTGTAATAGATGATGTTAGATACTATTTTTAGTAGCAGAGCCTTATCTTAAGTTTAGTTAAACTTATTGTTAAGGACTATACTTATAAACAGTACTATATTTAAATCTTTCTAGGCAAATTAAGCAACTATAGAGTCTTTAGAAAGCTCTCTATATAAGAAACCCTATAGTATCTAGTTATTAAATACCAATTTAAGTTCTATAAGAGAGGAACTAATTTGCTTAATTGGAGCTCTATACTAGGCCTTAACTTCGCCTAAAGCCTCCTCCTACTCCTCCCGCTTTATTTTAGTAGTGCGTATAGTCCCTAATATACTAATTCCGACCTCTTAAAGCTAAGAGAGTAGCTTAACGCTTATAAATAAGTTATTAAGCCATACTATATACTTATTTGGTGGATAAAGTGGCTTATTAGTAAGGTCGTCTCTCTATAATAGTAAGTTAAGTACTACTGCCTATGTCTTGGAAAAGCCTTCCTCCTTTATATATACCTTATCTAGATTATATAGACCTTTCTTATTGACTTTAGCGTGGAACATCCAGTTAAGAATATAGCCTTAATTACCTAAAACCTAGATTTTAAAGCCTTCTGGTGTTAGCTTAGTGGGAATATTAACAATTTTAGGAGCTTTGCCAGTAAACCGTTTAATTGTCTTGTTAATGGCAAGGTATATACTAGGGGTGTAGAGCTTCCTATAGAGCATACGTAGGTACTTACTAAGGTCCTAAATCCTTTTAAAAGTATTCTAGAAAGCTTCGTGATTATCTTCTTATAGTTTGATGCAGTAGAAATAGCAGTTAATTTGGCGAAATCTATTAAGTCCAATAAAGTTCTAAATGATGTATATTAAGCTATAACTAAAGTCTTTATACTAATACCCTTTAATGCTGCTTTCTATATATAGCCCTATATAAATTAGCACTGCTAAGTATGCATACAGCTCTGCCCTTAATGTTGGCTTCTACTTCTATAGACATCCCTTTAAAGTCTTATCCTCTAGAGTTTAGTGGAGCTCCGTGTTCCTATTTATATACTCTATAAGTTAATCTAAAATTTCGTCTATAAAGAATAGCTTAAATAGCTACAGGGGGTCGCTATTATTAACGTTAGAAGGAAGATTCGGCTTGCTATAGGTATTTTTATTATTAATAGGAAGAGGTTTAAAATTAGGTAAGGGCTAGGGTTTAGGAGGAGGGTTTTAAGACTTCTAAGACACGTGTTTTAGGTATTAGGTATAAGGAACAAAGTCTATATTATTACTTTTATAATTACACACCATGATTATAGTATATTTAATTAATAAAGCTATATATTTACAACTTCGACACGAGGTTTTAATGTTCTTGACCGCGCGCACGGGCCACATTTTATATCACATTAACAATGCAAGGGATAGTCTACTAAGAACTCTCTAATCTCTTAGGATAGAGGGCTTAAAAGAAGTTAATAACGTTTCCGCCTAGACTTAATGCCATCTATAGGTAGATAATAGACTAAATTAGGGATATAGAGGATTTTAATCTTTATAAATATATACTAGCCATCATCTTAGCTGTCTATTGGCCCATTATATTAGACAAGCTAGTATCTTTTATTAATATACCTAGTAATATCTCCAACAATTATAAAGCTTTATTAGAGATTATAGGGCTTTATAGCTCTTTACTAACGCTTAGGGGACGCACTATATCCTTTATCTATTAATTAGCATAGGACTTTTTACTTAAGGAGGTATTTAATAAAATCTTTTTATCTAGAACGGAGAAGGTCTACTATTTTATCTTCTTAAGATTACTATAAGTTATATCTTGGACGCTCTAGCGAGATATATATAGCCTAGGTATACTAGAATATCCTATTAAGTAGGTTATATAACTAGACCTAGATCTATTATTAGTATTACACTACTTATATATCTACTAGATTAATTACCTCTATAACTAGAATCCTAGCTCTTCTATAAATTATAGGGTCACCCTATAGAATAGAGGTGTTGTTAATAGGTTTCTAAAAAAGAAATATCTTTACTAGCTTAAGGCGCTAAGCCTCTATAGAAGTATATTAAAGGGTATACTTATAATATTAAAACTTAACACTTTAGCCTACTAAAGTAGCAACGCTCTATATAATATATACTAATATAACCTAAAGAAGAGTAAATGCACCTAGTTTTATAAAACTACTTTAAAACGCGCGCTTATTTATTATATATTATATTTAGGCAATACAGAACAGCCCTCTTTAAGTATACATATTTATACTTATATTTAGTCCAGACCGCAGCCTTATAAGGAGTTATTTTAAGAAAGAAGAACCAAAGTAAATCTTAATAAAGCCAGCTATAGGGGATTAATAGAGTACCTGCCTCCAGACGCTTAAGGGCCATAGCGGTCTGGTTAATTCGGTAGCCTTCTCCCACAACTTAGCCCGGCTAGCGTCGGCATTACATAACAGGACGGTTAAGATCTAGGATGCGAGCAGCGGCGAGTGCCTCCAGACGCTTAAGGGCCATAGCGGTCCGGTCAATTCAGTGGCCTTCTCCCACAACTCGGCCCGGCTGGCATCAGCATCAGATAATAGGACGGTCAAGATCTGGAATGCGAGCAGCGGCGAGTGCCTCCAGACGCTTAAGGGCCATAGTGGTCCGGTTAATTCAGTGGCCTTCTCCCATAACTTGGCCTGGCTGGCGTCGGCGTTAGATAATAATACGGTTAAGATCTGGGATATAAGTAGCGGCGAGTACCTCCAGACGCTCGAGGGCCATAGCCATTGGGTTAATTTAGTGGCCTTCTCCCACAACTCGGCCCGGCTGGCGTTGGCGTTAGATAACAGGACAGTCAAGATCTAGGATGTAAGTAGTGGCGAGTGCCTCTAGACACTTATTATTGGTAAGGCACTTCACCGCATCTCATTTAATATTAGTAACTTATATCTTTACACTAATATTAGTACTATTAAAATTAGTACTCTATTAGGTTTAAGACTACTTCCATCTAATTTAAAACCTTAGAGTCCTCAATATAAAGGCTTAGCTTTAAGCGTAGATAGTATATAGATAATATATAATTTAGAGAACTTAGTATAGTTACCCTTAGAGTATCAGCTGTTATGCTTAACAGTCTTAAAGAAGACAATTAGCATTAGTGTTAGGAGTAGAAGAGTATAGATTTATAAAGTTTAGCTTAACACGCCTTAAGGCCTTAGAGTGTTTATATAGAGTAACTTACTATCTTATTATATTTTTATTATCTCTATTTTATAGTAGGGGGCCAGGGATTAGTATAAATATATAGCTTACTAAGTTGTTATAGCGAAGCTTTAAGTATCCTTTAGATTAAGTAACAAGATGGCTTCTTATAGAACTACGTGCTAAAGATTTGCTACTTAGTCTCGCTATACTATAGAGGTAGATAAACGCCTTAATTACGCTAGTAGGGAGGGCGGCTGAGCCGCTTCGGCTATAGGGTTATTAAAAGGCGTTTTAGCACTCCATAACAGCCTATACCCTAGATAGTATATGGCTATAATAGAATATACATATATATATACGTAATTTACCATTTTTTGGCGGATAAAGAAGTGAGAAAATATAACTTAAACTAAAGCACCGCCGCACCGCTATATTTCTGCTCTTATTAAAGTCCTAATATAAAACCCTACCATTAAAGTCCTAATATAAGCTATAGTTAAAATAGAGAGGAATAAGATTATATTCTAGGAATAAAGTAAATTACGCTGTACTATAAGGTAGTAAAGGCTTACCGCTATATAGCTAAGGGCTATATAGCTAAGAATAAAAAGTAAAAAGAATATATTACTAATAGTAAGGCCGGTCCAGGTACTATAATTAGATACTTAGCACTTAACTAAATTTAGTTAAGAAAAAAGGATCCTAGTTAAGAAGTAAGAAATAGCTATGCTTAGGCAAAAGCTAGTTTTATAGGACTCTAACGCTTTAATATAATCCCTATATTAGTTACTGCCTAAATATACTAGTAGTGCCGCAGAAGCTTATTTAAGTAATAACTTTTAGAAACTAAGCTCTTAACTAAGTATTAACTTCTAGGAACTATACCTTTCTCTTTACTATAAATCTTTATTTATATTTAAGGAATCGTACCTTTTATATATCTATATAGCCTATTTAATAATATTTGCTACAGGAGAACAGGTTATTTATTATAACTTATATAAGTTTTCAACTGCGCTTTAAATATAGGCGCTACTATTCGCACACCCCCTAATTACTACACGTACACCCCCTACTTTATTTGGTTTAGACGCTTCCTCGTTAAGTTAGATATTTCCTCATTAAGTTAGAATATCACGTGCGTTTGACTTGTTTGCGCCTACATTACAAAAATCAAAAGTGCGAGCCCGTATTTCGCTTAAATGTTAAGGGCTCTCTACGAGTAGATCTGTTAATATGATTAGCAATTGTAGAGCCAGTTATAGAGTTAATTTGTTGGCTGCCCTAATGCTCTATAATTGTAGGCTCTTAGATGCGAAGTAGAGGTGTTAATTTGGGTCCTAGGCGCATGCCCAGGCGCGGGCATAGGCGCGAAACAGAGGCGGTACACCTAAATTAGTTTGCGCGACGCCTTATAAAGCACTGCGCAATCCAAATTTAGACTGTACTACTTATACTATCACTAAAATTAAGACTTAATCGTGATGCTATGGTTGTAAAATTTACATATCGCGCACTTTGATTTTCGTAATGCAGGCGCAAACAAGTCAAACGCACGTGATATTCTAACTTAATAAGGGAATATCTAACTTAACGAGGAAGCGTCTAAACCAAATAAAGTAGGGGGTGTACGTGTAGTAATTAGGGGGTGTGCGAATAGTAGTGCCCTTAAATATTATCCTTAGAATTTAATTTTAGGACCCTCTATTTTTAGCTAACTATGGTTAGCAGATCCTAGTTATATCTAAAGAACAACCACATTTAGAGGGTTATTAGATGCCCAATTGGCCTAAAATAACAGTCCTCTTAGCAGCGCCAAATAGGAGGACTATATTTAGAGAATAGCTACGTCTAGAGAACAGCCATATTTAGAAAACAGCTATATCTAAAAAATTGCCATATTTAGAGAATTATTAAATGCCTAATTAGCCTAAAATAACTAGTTCTCTTAATAGCGCCAAATAGAAGAACTATATCTAGAGAGTAGGCCGTCGAAATCGGACTCTGCACCTGTACGTGGTGACGGCTACGAACCTGGGTCTTCGAAGTTCAGACTCAGAGCCAACGCAGAGACGTCGCACAGCGTGCGGATAGGACCTGGTGGTGGTTGCGAGCGTTGTGGGCGGTGGTGAAAAATTTTCAGATGGTGAGATCTCGAAAACCACTACTGTTGGCCCTCTACAATTCAACTACGCTATTCTCCTACCCAAGGCACCTGTACGATCCAACATGGATGCACAGCATTCGATAACATCCCCCGACCCCCAGTTGAAAGCATCGACGACCTCACATCGACGAACGAACGAACGAAAACGAACGAGCAAATATACGGCCCCTCTTAACCCCCAGAGCGATCGCCCGCGGAGCATGCGGTTACTCGCCATTTTATTACTGCCGTAATACTGCCACAGCCTGGATTGCGACCCACGGTTTTCCTTGTCTCCTTTCGATGGAGTGGTGACCTTAGAAAGGGCCTAGCTGGGGCCTAGGCACAAAAGATACCCAAACAACAACATATCCCGCTGTTAGTATTATGGTAGCTAGAACGGATGAATCCCCCTTACGCCTTCGATGGCTCTAGGTGGGGGGAGGCAAGGCGTATATGGCAATGGTCTACAAGAGATAGCACACAGGGGATGGTCAAGATATGGAACACAAAGCACATAGCAATCAATTGGCAAGGCCTAGCTAGGACGTAGTGAACCCTAGCTTGGATAAGCTAGAGAAGGAAGCAGTGGTTCCCAAGGAGTTCGAACATCCAAGGAGGACAGGACGTAGCCGTAGGCCCGCAGGGCCGCTGCTACGGACGGACATGGCAAATCGGGGTTTTTCATCCTACTGAGGTGGCTCATAGGGTTTTTCCTCCCCCAACCCAACTGCAGGGTTTTCTTCATGTAAACTATAAGTTTTCCCCCTGTGACGGAGTAGTCTGCGTGGGCCAGATAGGATCCGTATCAGACGTTAATCAAAGAGTCATTATTATATCTAGAGAGTAGCCACGTTTAGAGAACAGCCATATTTAGAGAATAGTTATATTTAAAGAGCAAAAACGCCACATCTAACAGCTATATCTAGAATAGCTATATCTAGAGCCGTTATATCTAGAGAGTAGTTACGTCTAGAGAACAACTAGTTTAATAAACGGTTATATCTAAAGAATAATAGTCTATAGAAAGTTATAACTAGTCTAAATCTTACTTATTTTGCATTCTTTCTACTACGCCTAATATATCTTATTACCATAGATTTAAACGCGGTACTTTTGTTAACGTTTTAGTAGTTTAACTTTAATAAAAGTCACAAGTCACCACTGCTAGCAAGGAAGATGGCCAACCCGTTCTAGCTATACCCTTATTTGCGTACTATTTTCTTAGAATAAAGATAATAAGCAGGCAAGAAGCTATTCTATCCTAGACTAGCGCGTTAGATCTTTAGCTCGGCGTTATGGCGATTATAAGGCAAAGTAGATTAGCGTGTCGCGGTTACTAAGTCAACTAAATCCTTCTACGTCGCTCCCTTACCTTAGAAGCTTAAACCAAGAAAATTAATTATGCGGATATAGGAATATCTATACCGTCTACTAAGCTAATTTAGGACAGTAATTGTTTTCTTAGTCTAAGAGACTTTGGCAAGATTTGTAGGAAAACCTAAATATAGTTTATATAAGAAGACCTTATTAACTTTAATAAAATTAATCTACCCTTTTATAATACCTATTAATATAAAAATTATACCAAATTATAGAGAAAAGCCTACTCTATAAAGCTGTGAATTTTTTTGCTCTTTATACCTATATAATATTAAGAGGAAATTGTTGCAGTAAAGGCTACAATTCTATTTTTATACTAATGTCCCCCCCGCGTAGCGCAAACCCCTCTATACCGCAAAAAAAATATTATCTAGGCATCTTAACTCTCCACCCGCGAATCTATTAAGTTCTAATTATTAGAATATTATTCTCTAGTTATTTCTTTCTAAGGAAATAAGTGTGCAGCTAAAGAATATAGCGATCTTGATTATATTGTCGATTGTTCTTTACAGAGAATACAAAACTGTATTTGCTTTACACTTCTGCTACACCACGGCTGTTTACAACATTTCGAATTCGGAGCATTTATTGGATAGATTAACGTTAGGAAAAGATAGTTCTACGTTTTTTAAGACACTTAGCCCTTGAAAATACACATTCTGGGATTTATCCGTCCAAAAAGCCTATAGTGTATCTTGGTAGGACATTTTAGCGCGCTTACGTAATGTAGTATTAGATGCTTCGCTAGCCGTATTGTTTTCTACGCTATGTCTAAACTGGCTCCAAGTGTGGCGCTCTTCTAGAAACATCTTTCAAAGGTCACGTAATAGCTATTTTTGGCACCGGGCGTTCCTTTACGGTTGCCAGCTGTCTCGTGCCAGCTGTCTGTCGTGCCGGCCCAGCAGCTGCTTCTGGTGCCTTTCGTATCACCACAGTCATAGAAATGGACCGAGCTAGCTAGGTATTGGCGCAAGGTCTCCCTCCAGATGCACTTAAAATATGGGCTGCCCGATTAGAACGAGGCGATGTCCCTCTCCATACGCTCTATTATCGCGCTCGCGGACGACACTCTATACAAGAAAAGGCCTAAAGCTAGTGATACCTTACCCTAGAGGAAAGTATATGATCTTTCACGACTTACGCACAATTATTCTGCGCTTAAGGATTATCTGGATTATGACTTGTGCGAACGCTTTTCTTAACACCACAGATTAGCGTTATTTTAGCGATCGATTTAGCGATATAGGGTCCGGGAGGTTCGGTGTCCCCCCCATACGCGTAGCAGCGGTGGTATCTAATTTCGCTTAAGCCTTGCCTAAATTAGTATGTAGAGCTAGTTGTGACGGTGCTGGGGCAACGCCACCTGCTATACTTAGTGGACCCTAACTCCTGCCAACCAATTAGGATTTTCCATCCCCGGGATGGAAAATCGCCATTGGCTCGCTTACTATTAGCGCCTTGGCAACCCCTTTATATCTTGCCAGTCTCTGATAGACTTCTTCTTCTCCTTAGCTTAGTATTCTTATATAGTAGCAATCTATAAGCTTTGGTTTAGAAGCATTTATACAAGCCTGTTACATTATACTAAGCTCTCCCTACATTGCCTAGGAAGGCCTTAATAATATCCCACCCCAAAAAGACCTTCGTCTGCAACGACGCGTCAATATGTTATACTCAGACATTAAAAAACCCACACTACTACGCCTGAGAAGGCCCTAACAATATCCCACTTTATAGGCCAGACTGTACTTGACCTGCACCTACAAAAGAACCCCGGAATTGAAACCAAATTATATAATTCTGACGAACCTTAGAAAGCCAATAATGGCACCTAAAGTGAGCTTATTTAAAAGACCTGCCTCTACCTAAGAGGAATATAAGGTCTAGTTAGGATTAGAAATTGAAGATAATAATAACGTTATAGGTATATATAAGCAGATTCGTGCCCTTGCAGCTAATTAGAAGGTCAATTGTCTTTAAGCCTAAAGCATATAAGAGACTCTAAAGGAGATTCTAGAAAGCCTTGCTGCCTTATAAAATAGCCTAGCCTCCCCTTTACAAAGCCTTAGTTAACCCATTCGCTCTACTAAATGCGATACACTAGAGAGTATGGATATAATAACAAAGTAATTAAAGTCTGTCAAGCTCCCTAACCCCCTACCATTATTGGACGGCGTAGACCCGACCTTTAAGAACTGGAGAATCTAGGTGCAAGGAAAGCTTTATATTAACCACAACCATTTCCCCTCTAAAGAAGCTAAAATGCTCTACCTCTTTAGTTAAACCATTGGGGACGCCTAGCAATACCTTTAGGCTAAGTTTGAGGACAAGTCACCTGTTTGGTTTATATCTATTAATAAGATAATATAGCACCTGGCTACTATCTATGTCAATCCAAATAAAGTACGGGATGCCTATTACGACTATAATTACCTAATAATGAAATTAAACCAATCCTTTACCGAGTTTTAGACTTAATTCTTACACCTAGTAGGTAAAGGCCAGGTCCCCCCTAAGAACTATTGTTTGGACCTATACAATAAGCTAACGGTCCGACTATAAAAGAAGATCGTAGTAGCCTTAGACGACCTACTAACCTACCAAAAACTTACAGCCTAATATTTGTCGCTAGATTCAGAACTAAAATAAATTAATACTCGCTCTAATCGACTAAAGAGGTCCTATAGCAACCGCAACCTATCCGCTATACTAACGGGAGCTAGCGTCGGAAGACAAACCACAACTGCCCTTACACTAAAAGCGGTTATAACTGCCTACTAGCGAACCTCGCCTAACCTGCTATATACTATACCTTTAACCAATGCTCGTTATAATACCCTAATTAACCCTGCCACGGTCACATGCTTTAATTGTGGAAAGGATAGTTACTTTATTACGTCCTACCTAGAGCTAAAGGATACGGGTAATATTAAGGAGATAGAGGAAGAAGAAACGCCTAACGAGTTAGGAAAAAAAGAACCCTAGGGAAAGACTCCCCCCTAGGGTATCCTATTGATCTTAAAGAGATTAATCTAAGTTAGCTAATAGGTGGAAAACACTTTACAGTTCCATATACAGTATCTTAAAATGGATATAGAGTTAATACAACTGCCCTTATTAACACTAGAGTAAATGGCTTTGCCTTTATAAATACTGCTTATGCAAATAACGTTGCTAAGTTCTTAAATGTAAATGCTACCTAACTAGAGAAGCCTATTTAAGTAAAAGGCTATAACGGCTAAGCTAGTAAGCCAGTTACCCATGTCTTAAAGCTACATATTACTATTAATGGATGACGCTAGTTTAGTATCCCCTTTTATATCCTAGACCTAGGGTCCTATAATATAATCCTCAGCCAAAAATGGATGTCCTACTTTAATATTTGGCTAAATATTCAATAAAGACAGTTTGTCTGGCTAGAGAGTAGACTAAAGTTACCCTCCTTTGTTAGAGAGATCTATACCGACCATAAGACATTAGCCGCGAAGGCCAATCCTACCTACTAGTAGGATATTAGGGACCGCGACCTAGCTTTCACTTAAGAAGATACCTATCACAAGGCCAGTAAGAAATCCGTACTAATAAGGATACTCCCCCAAAGGACTGCAGTTAAGAAGGACTCTACTTATAGAAGTGGAACGGATAGTAATGTAGATAACTTCCAAATTGCGGAGATCTGGCTAATAGGGAAGAGGATATACCAATAGGACTTAGAGGATAACCTTTAGAAGATGTAACGAGAGTTAAAAGGAGTAAAGATAATACTAATACACTAAAAGCCCCTAAGGCCGCGGACACCCCTACTACCACACAACCCCCCTATAGTAGATATCGCGGCAATTAGCGCTATAGGTTTCCACTTTAATATATATTAGAAGGACAATAAGGTCTTTATAACTAGCTTATATAAGATTAACCAGATTATTAACGAGAAGGAAGAAGGGCCAGTAGAGGAAACTAATAAGGAGTTAGTTAAGCGCCTCCTCCCTATATACCTCTTAGACTACAGAGACGCGTTCTTAAAAGCAGCCTCAGATATACTGCCCCCCCACTAAACCTATAATCATAAGATTTAACTAGAGGCCGATAACTCTTTAGGCTACAGCCCCCTTTACTAGCAAACTATAGAGGAACTAAAAGCAACCAAGTAGTACTTAATCGATAACCTCTATAAGGGGTTTATTAAGCCAAGTCAGGCCCCTTTTACTTCCCCTATCCTCTTTATAAAGAAACCTAATAAAGGCCTCTGCTTCTGTATTAACTATTAGAAACTAAACGCCATTACTTAGAAAGATTGTTACCCTCTTCCCCTAATTAACAAGACCCTTGCATATCTAAGCTGAGCCAAAATCTTTACTAAGCTTAATATCCGCCAAGCTTTCCACTAAATTAGAATGGACCCTATATTAAAGGATCTAACGACGTTCCATACCCGCTACGGTTCTTATAAATACAAAGTTCTTCCTTTTAGACTAATAAATGGGCCAGCCACGTACTAACGGTATATAAATGATATTCTTTTTAACTACCTTAATAAATTCTGTATGGCATACCTAGACGACATTCTTATATACTTGGACAATAAACCTAAGCACCAAGTTCACGTTAAAAAGGTCCTAGAGAGGCTGCAGAATATAGGCCTATAAGTTAATATTAAGAAATGTAAATTTGGAGTAAAACGAATAAAGTACCTTGGGTTTATTATTAGTATAAAAGGAATTAAAGTTAACCCTAAGAAGGTTAAGGCGATACACAACTGGAAACCCCCTTATACTATAAAAGGCATCTAGTCCTTTCTAGGCTTCTATAACTTCTACTATCGGTTTATCTATAACTACAGGGTCATGGCTAAGCCTCTTATATAACTAACAAAGAACAACACGCCTTTTGTTTTTAATAATAACTATATAGAAGCTTTTAAGGAGTTAAAGGACCGACTTACCTCCTCCCTAATTCTCCGTCACTATGACCCAGACCTTGAATTAATACTGGAAACGGACGCCTCTAATGGAGTAGTAGTAGGAGTTCTCTTACAGTTACACCTAGATGGCGAGTAGTACCCTATGGCGTTTTTCTTAAAGATAATGGCCCCAGCTGAGTGTAACTACGAGGTACACAATAAGGAAATGCTGGCTATTGTATAATTATTATCCCAGTGGCGCGTAGAGCTTAGAAGTATAGACTCTTGGATTAAAATCTATACTAATTATAAAGCCCTTAAGTATTTTATAACAACAAAGCAGCTTACTGGTTGACAGGCTAGGTAGGCTAAAATACTCTCCTAATTCTTCTTTACAATCATATACCGCCCTAGTAGGCAAAATTCTAAAGCTAATGCCCTTACCCGGAGAGAATAGGACGTGGAACTATAGGATAAGCTAAAGGCTTAGCACTAGACACGTGCCCTCCTCCATCCCAAACAGCTTAACCTATATATCCTTAAGGAACTAAACTCTGAACAGAATAAGCTGGCGCCTATAGAAGGAGAGATCCTAAATAAATTAATGGGACTAATTAACCGCATTCTAATCGCGAACCGCACAGCTAAATCCCTAAAAGCCCTCCGCAACTAAGCTACGGAAGGCGACCCTAATTTGGAAATAGAAGATGGACTGCTCTTATATTAAGAACAGCTTATAGTTCTAGATGTTGATAACTTATAAACGGAGCTAATCCATAAAGCCTACTATTAAGTCTCTACGGCGTACTCTAGTCGAGACAAGACCCACCAACTACTAGCGCCTTGCTACTACTGGCGAGGACTCCTGTCCGATATAGAACGGTTTATTAGGAATTGTCATGCTTGCAAATAGGTAGATACCCCTAGGGATTAAACCCCTGGATGGTTACGACCACTGCCAGTTCCTAAACGCCCTTGGCAGCATGTTATAATGGACTTTAAATCATTCCCAAAGGACAAATATGGCTATAATATGGCCTTTGTGGTAGTTGACTAACTAAGCAAGTAAGCCATTTCCCTCCCCTACTTCAAGACTACAACCGTAAAAGATATGGCCCGTATATATGTTGACAACATTTACCGGATCTATAGCGCTCCTAAGTTAATTATCTCTGACCATGGACCCTAATTTATATTAGACTTCTGGGATAAATTCTACTGCATCCTTGGGATTAAGATTAAGCTCTCTACTGTATTCTACCCTTAGACTAACGGCTAAACCAAGATTATAAACCAGTACCTTAACCAATAACTTCGCCCCTTTATTAATTACTACTAGGATAACTGGTCGGAACTACTGCCTATAATGGACTACGCACAGCTTACGCTCCCTTATAATAGTATAGGAATGTCGCCATTTGAGTTAATCTATAGATACAAGCCACGAACATCCTTTAATTAGGATAGACCTATAGGACCTATAACGGCCCGCGAACGCCTTAGCTATAAAGAGGCCTAGACATTTGCTAAGAGAATATACGGAGCCTGGGAGACTGCCTAAGCAATTATAAAAAAAGCATAAGAGAAGAAAGAGGCCGACGTAAACCAATATTGTTACAAGGTAGACTTCTATGTAGGAGATAAGGTATAGGTGTTAACAAAGAACTAGAAGACCCAAAGGCCAAGCCATAAGCTAGACTACTAAATGGCTGGCCCCTACGAGATCCCTAAGAAGGTAGGGCACTCTTTTAAGGTTAAGCTACTAGAGTTAATAAAGATCCACCCTGTCTTCTCTCCAGACCGACTGCGGAAGGCCGCGGACGACCCGTTGCCTGGACAGTACAACGACCCCCCGCCGCCAATTCAGATTGCAGAGGATAAGGAATAGGAAGTTAAAGAGATCTTAGTAGTTAAGAAAGACCGCGGTACCCTAAAATACCGTGCGAGCTGGGTAGGTCATGATAAAGATTTAGAATGGTACCCCGTATCTAATTTTAAGTACTTTCCCTATAAGCTACGGGACTTCCACCTAGCCTACCCTAACCTCCCTGGACCACCACGCCAATTAGAAAGCTGGATTAAATGCTAGGAAGAAGGGGTGGATAACTATAACAATTTAGATGACAATAAGGAGCTCGGAAAACGCCTAAGGGCAGGCTTTTTTAGGAGGGGGGGGTGATGTGACGGTGCTGGGGCAACGCCACCTGCCATACTCAGTGGACCCTGACTCCTGCCAACCAATCAGGATTTTCCATCCCCGGGATGGAAAATCGCCATTGGCTCGCTTACTACTAGCGCCTTGGCGACCCCTTTGTATCTTGCCAGTCTCTAACAGACTTCTTCTTCTCCTTAGCTTAGTATTCTTGTATAGTAGCAATCTACAAGCTTCGGTTCCAGCGGAAGAACTCGACCAAGGTTGAGCGCCTGCGGAAGGACTCGACCAAGGTTGAGCGCCCGCAGAAGGACTCGACCAAGGCTGAGCGCCTGCGGAAGGACTCGGCCCAGATTGGGCACCGGCAGTCGGATAACCTGGGTTCGAACTCCAGGACGCAGCAGGAGAACCAGTATGGCCATATTCATAACCATCGTAGCTGACGGGTGAGGTATGACCATCTACTTGTGTCCATGACGCCGGAATTGCACCCTTGCTATATCCATGCGGCGCAACGCCCGTGACAACATCGGACCACGGGGCCTTTCCAGTATGTTGCGGGTAGTTGGGGCCGGTGCATGTAGAGCACAATGCCTTAACAGCTTCTGTGACGACGATGGCTAATGTCACAGTGATGGTAGTGTGCACGGGCTTTCCTTCTGCGTCGATGACGGTGGTTTCGAGCGGACAGACGGTCGTGGTAATATGGACGGTAGATGTGAGGGCGTGTCGACCGGATATCCGTGCACCGGTCATAGGAATTGAATGAGGACTCTGTCTATTGAAATGTGGTTCTAAGACCTCTATATATACACAAGGAAAGGTGTAGGAAAGGAAAGAGAAGGAGGGTAGGGGGTGGCAATGGAAACAAGGAGTAGGTGACCGAGTCAATGACTGACTCAACGACTGACTCAATGACTGAGTCAACGGGTAGGTAGCTGAGTCGGGGCAGTAAGGACCTGATTCGGGTCGACAGGGCGTCACCGTGAGGCTTGAAATACCTAGATACTGTTTTGAGCTTCGTGTCAGGAGGGTAATATGTCTGGACTGGGTAAGATCCCTTTGCGCCGTAGATTGATGCCTCGTGGCTTGAGGGTGACGCCGATGAAGCTGTCTTACTGCTTGGGTGGGTATAAGAGATGCTCGATGGTGAACCTGATGGACTCGAGCCAGAAGACGAGATGGTCGACGAATTGGCGTATGCGCTGCGGGAAAGACTAAGGAAAGCGCTGCTGGACGAGCTGGAAGATGGACTGGCCGATGAACTGGAGGATGCAGTTGAGGATGGGGTTGAGGACGAGATCGATACTGATGTGTTGGTAGCGCTTGAAGAGTTGGATATCGCGAGGAACAGCGAAAACAAGTCAATATTTTCAAATCCAGTATCCGTCGTGTTCGACAGGATAGGGCCGTAGACACCAGGTCTTAACCTCAAATAATGCGTTCCAGCGGAGTCGAGACCTTGCACATATGCGTACAGAGTTCCTGGGACGAGGCGCATCTCCCCAAAGAAGTTATTCTTCGGAGGATCACCGTCCTCACCACTGCCTTGGGTCATGTAGATGGGTACCGTCGGGACCTCGAAGGTCAAAAGATGCGGTAGAGAAGTCACCCTCTAGGTAAGCGACGGCGGCGACATCGTGATCATAGGCTGGTTCAGTATCGGTGATGGGGAAATATCCAGTGTGTCCAGGTCTTCCTCTCAACTCAACAAAGTCGAAGGAGGAGAAGCGTAGACTGCTTACTCCTCGTGCATTGCAGGTAAATGGGCCACTGCCTGATATGACAACTTTCCAACGGCCGGATACAGGATTCGAGACTTCGACAAACTCCCCTTCGGATGAAGAGGTCACGGTGATGCCAGTGCCATTGAGGTCTAAGGTCGAACCGTCCGGCTCGATCAGGCTAAGGGTCAAACCATGGCCCTGTAATGCGATGCTGAAGTTCACCATTTGAGAATCAACGGGCAAATCATAGGAGCTCGTCCCCGATGAATCTACAGTGCTGATGATTTTGAATATTCCAACACTGTCACTAGCGGTGACTGCGCTCAAGAGGGTTGAGATTGTCGATGCTTCCTCGCGGGGGAGCGAATGGTAAGTACCACCAGTCAACGCAGCAATCTGAGCGTAGATCGTGTCTGAAAGAGAGTCTGCGCGCTTGCTCAGGATGCTGCGCTTGGTGACAATGCCGTCGTCGCAGTTACTGTCGAATTTGTAAATATGAATGGTGATCTTCTTGTCGTTCGCTGCTTGCGTAAGATTACCGGCTAAATCAAAATCATTTGAGGCTGCATCCGTCATCATGAAGAGGTCTGAGTTCGGGTCCATCACCTGGACTGCATCGATCATCCCCGTAATGGAAAGCTCAGGGCAGTCGCCACCTCCAGAGGCAAAGAGGCTGTCGATGGCATCCTCGAAGGCACTGAAATCCGGTGTTTTGGTGAGGGGTCCAACCGTAGGATCATTGAATGGAGACACAACGTAGAATGAAGGTTCATCAGGAGTGCCTAATCGACCGGACGCTAGAGCAATGGCCTCTTCTTGCGCTATGGCAATGATGTCGCCCATGCTTCCCGTCGTGTCAATGGCAAATGCCATTGACGAACCGCCAACCCCAAATAGTAGCCTCTTCTGGTCTGTTGTGAGAGCATTTCCTGTCACAAAGTCGTCGATGTACTGCACCGATGCCTAGATAGCTAACGATGCGGCAGTCAAATGGAGGTGATGGTGAGGAGACCACATGCAATTGAGACTATCTTTGTTGATTCCCTGAGGGACATATCCAGCAATGAGTAGTTCCGCCACTCCTGCTACGTCACCGAAGTATGGAATATGGGTTTCAGACAATAAATTGTCGAATATGCCTCCTGTTCAGCACAGTTAGACTTCCATGGTAAGGTTGAGTCTGTGGACAACTTACCGTGGTGGCACTTATACGATGGAATTGCGGCCAAGATCCGGGCAGTAACACTTGGCAGAAACTTTACTGCCCGAATCTCTTGCCAAGTTTTATTCTGCTAGTGTAAAATCAGTGGCTTTAAGCTTGTTTTTAGTATTATAGATCTAGATTTTAGAGCTATGGATTAATTAATTAGTATAATTAAGAACGGAGCTTAACAAAAATCTTCTATACGTTAGCCTTATAGATCAAGCCACGAGCCTTAAACATTTGCTTAAGGTAATTAAAGTAGTCCTTCGCCATCTGCTTATACTCTAAGGCAGTAAGGATCTCTTTATTAATTATACCGAGGATAACTAAACAGACTTTACCGTTATCCTTATTATACTATTTAAACTCCTTATGGTACTCATTATAGAGCGCCTTATTAGTTAAGTAAATTAAATTATTAGTGTCCGCGATAATTTAGGATCTCTTAAGGATCTCGTCTCGCTCCTCCTTATCAGCGTCTTCTGGTACTTAATCAATAAAATTGAATAAATATCGTGGGTTTTTCTTCCTGGAGCTTTAGGTAGAGGGGTGGGCCTACATCTTCCTAAATAACATGCAGAAGGCCTTCACTACGTAGGTACGCGCAGAGCTGCGTCCGATATTGGTGCCAATTTAAACCGTCATTCTTAAGGCGTTAAATGCCTAAATAGTCTTTACCTATGGAGACGCGTAAATAAACGAATTTAACGCGTAGATTTAATAATAAAGAATAATGTAGAACAGTAAGAAATGACCCAGCACGGGTGTGGTAACCCTTAATGCAACCTGTGGTAATGTATCAATTTTTCTAAACTTTTAAACAGCTGAACCGTGGCGCTTAGTAGCAACCCGGTGCTCATAACCTAATAAACTAAATGATATTGGAAAGAATGAATGTGAATATAGAATCTAACTACGACGAATATAGGCCTTAATATAGGCCTATATCGGTACGGAAGCCGAAGTGACTGCTACGGAGACCGACCAAAAACGGAACAAAGGAAGTCTGCTTATGTAAGCAGGAAACGCGTGTGGAGGACTCTGTCAGATAATCTGTATTCTCTAAAGGCGTGGGTCACGTACACGAGTCACGTGCACGAAGACACGTCACTGAAGACACGTCAGATCAAGGTCAAAAAGAGACGATACAAGATCATCAATCTATCAACCCATTTCATCAATGAACTGCTCTACACGAATTTCGTAACAGTTATGAGCCTGGTCCGCCGACTCAAGAAGCTATTCAGCTATTTCTCAATCATTTAAAGAAATTCTACCTCATCGTCAGACTCTGACACCTCATCGTCAAGACGCAGACTCTAACAGAAATCCTACCTCAATCGTCACAGGACGATTCTTCCACGAGATTTCACGAGATTCCACGAGAAATCCTACCTCAATCGTCAAAGGACGATCCTGACGACAAGGACGATCCTGATGACGAATTCCATCTCTGCCTATCAGTTAAAATGACTCCACCGACGTCGAGTTCGTCGACCACGATCATCCTCAATAAACCAGAAGACTGGGAGTAATGGATCTGAAGCACCTTAAGAAGGTCTACTTGAAAAACCACCTCTTCCAAAGGTCACAGACTTCAATGAGAATGCAACCACATATGCACAGCTCTCGACGAATTAACAGAAAGCGTACAAGAACAGCAGATGATACTACAACTAGGATATAAGGTACTTCCTGAAACAGGAAGAGCATCTATAACAGATACGCACCCAAATTACGTCTACAGTATTGATCTAGAAGAAGCTATTGCTTGACCCTTCCTTAATAGTTAAAGAATGGCTATCCTAATTGAAGGAGAACACAGAACCTACCTCGTTGTTTATTAGGAAGAAGGTATAACACTAGTATACAGAAGCCCTTAAGGGGTTTAAATACTTGTTAAAATTGAATTAGTGGTTAGATTAATAGGAACATGTAATAGTACTAGGAGAGAAGTATAAGATCTCTTAAATATCCGATAGAATCTGGCTTTAAGATTTGGCAGAAGTTATTTAACCGTTTAGCGACGCCTACTGTGTGAAGTATACTACCGAGTTGAATGACCTTTAGAAGTTAAGATCTTCTAAATACTGTAGAGTAGTAAAGGAGCTGTAAGAAGGACTTAGAATACCCTTAAAGAAAGCTAATACTACTATAAGAGGGAGTACCTTTAATGCAGACTTTGTAGAGCAAGCTATAATAGATCACTCTAATACTACTAAAGGTCTAGGGAAAGTAACCTTAGCACGCACTAGATGCTCGAAGAGAGCCAGGTTACTAGTAGATAAGGAGACGTCCTATAAGAAGCTACTACCTATATGCTTAGTATACGAGAAACGAGGATATTCCCTTTAAGACTATTAGTATTTATTTAAAGATAAGAGACCCGAAGGAGTTATAATTAGAGATACTCGCATTAAAAGAGTGCTAAAGAAGGTAGAAAAGAATAAGAATCTTGCTAACCAAGTTACAAAGATTAGACTTAAAAAATAAGAAGACGAGGCTTGATAACGATAGAATGAGAAGAGTTACGAGACAGTTAAGATTAAGGGAGAAGCTAATGCGATATTCCTAGAATTGTATTACACTAGTTAACTCTATCTACTAAAGCTATTAACTATTCTGGACTTAGAAACCACTCTCTATATCTTTAATAACCTCTCTTATTTTTATAACTTTAGGAAAGCTCTAAGATATAAATATATTATCGCCAGCAGCTCAGAAGTGCCTATACTAGGCTATGGTAATGTTACCATCTAAGTTACAAAACCAGATAAGAGCAAGGGAATCCTACGTCTTAAGGACGTTACCTTCTATATGGACTTTAATATAAATCTAGTGTCGTTCCGTCTATTTTGAAAGCAAGGGTACTTCTAGGACAATAAAGGAAACAACAATCTTCTAGTTTGGAAGGACAATACAATCCTATGTTAAATGGAAGAACGTTATAGATAATAGACTATTAAATATGTCTAACCAGGAAGTCTATTAGCGTTTAATATAAGCCGACTGCTATACCGCTAATAGAAGCGCAGAGCATTGTTAAGAGATATTTGCCTAGATGTAAAAGGTAATATATAACTATGGTATCTGCGTCTAGGTTATCCAGGACCTATAAGCCTTTATTATTTAGGTATTAATGCCCTAGGAGTTAAGCTTTAAGGCCCAAAGATAATGGAATATTAGTATTACAGTCTCGCTAAAATTAAGCGTTAGGTCTTAAGAAGGTTCCAGGAATAGAATATTAATAAACCTTATCTTAACCTCTATATTGACTAGACTGACCTTAAGGAAGCGTATACGGGATTTATATAAGTTATACTTATCTATAATACCTTCTTAGGAAGAACCTTCCCATATTTTATAACAACGTATGGCAAGGAAAAGGAGACACTATAAGTACTTAAAGATTTTATCTAATAGATTCATCTAAGGTATAACCTTAAGGTTAACACTATTAGGTCAGATAACGAGCTAGGGAGAAAGAGAACCCTCAAATGGCTACGGACCTAAGGGATTACCTTTAAGCCTTTAGCGCTATATACCTAAGCACAGAACGGTACCGCCAAACGCTCAGGGGGTGTAATCATTAAGAAAGGACGTGTAATAAGAATTACTGCCAATCTACCACACGACCTATAGAACGAGATAGTTAACTATACAGTTTACCTTTAAGATTAAACGCCACGGGAAAGTAATAGATGGAAATTGCTATATAAAAGGTTTTATACCTACCTAGTAAATGGGAGATTAAGAAAACCATAATTAGCGCACCTAAAAGCCTATAGCTGTAGGGCGTACGCGATAACGTCGGATGCCTAGCTAAAGAAGAAAAGACTAAGCAAGCTAGATCCGCGAGCCCATATTAGCTACCTTGTTGGCTATAACTCTACCAATATCTACAGGATCTGGATCCCGCATAAAGGTATTGTTATCTCTACTAGGGATGTCATCTTTAACGAAAAGACGTTCTTTAATGGCAAGCGAACAGACATCTTAAAGGATCTACACGCCGAATTAGATACGCTAATTAAGAAGATTTAACTCCCTAAGACCTTAACTAAGAACGAGGTTCTTCTGAAAGATAATAACAAAGTATTTAAACCGTTAATTTAAGAGGAAGATGACAACGTTAATAAGCCAGTTCAAACCTTTAATAAGTTAACAGATCTTAAGCTTATAAGAGCTCTCAAAAACATGTATTATACGCCACCTCTAACAGAAGAAGACGAAGAATCTCTATATACCTTTTACATTAAGTATTCTACAAAGTTAGATACTAATTAGGACATTATCAACCAAGTAGGAGATAGGTTTTATACTTAGGGGGTATTTAACAACTCAGTTAAAGACTTGTTTAAGGAAGCCGGCGATAATAGGTTTAAAGACTTTGTTACTAAAAGGATCACCTTAGCCTATTAAGGCGCCTTTGTAGCAGGAAGGAAGTTCAACTTTAATAGTTAACTTAACGACAGCAAGCTGAAATTAGGTAGAATACATAATATTAAATTATATAGGAAGAACTTACCTCCGCCACCTCAGTTAATTAAGGACCTTAATATATACCCTCTTTGAGATCAGTTCTAAGAGGCTTAACAAGCTTACCTCCAATTCTATTATCAAATAAGGTCGTTTTAAGAAACAGATAAGAAGTATACAAAGGGACAGCAGGTCCTCAGCTTAATATAGGTGTTCGTCTACAAGACAGACAAGCATGGATTTCTCCAGAAATGCAAGGCACGCTTAATAGTATGCGGAAATTAATAGGCCCCAGAAGACCTACCTATAAGAGCTACTATATTAGCTAGTATAACCTTCCGAACCCTTATGGCAATCACCGCAAAATTCGACCTAGAGACGACACAGATAGATATAGTCAATGCGTTTATCTATTGCGATCTCAATAAGGTCGTCTATATAAAGCTACCGCTAGGGTTTAACAAAGGAAAGACAGATAAAGTACTACGCTTAAGAAAAGCCTTATACAGACTATAATGATCACCACTGTTATAGCAGAAGAATCTCACGAGCTTGTTAAATGAATTGGGCTTCAAAGAGGTACCTTAGGAGCCGTGCGTTATGCTAAAAGGTGGAATAGTCGTCTTCTTCTATGTCAATAATATCGTCTTCTGCTATAGAAAGACAGATAAAAAGAAGGCTTAAGAAGCGATTAAGGAGCTAAGCAAGGAATACTAGATAAGTACCCTTAGCAAGCTAAAATGGTTCCTAGAAATCTATGTAATACGCAATTATAGCTAGAGGCTCCTATGGCTATTCTAGGAAGCCTATATTAAGAAGATAGCTAATTAGTATAAGATAGATCTTAAAGGGCGTCTTCCAGACACTCCTATAGTAGAATTAGAACTCCTCCCTACCAATCACCGTATAATCTGTCCGATGCGTCCGTCCCCTAATACAGACCTATTAGTCTGTCCTATATCCCTACCAGCTTCTACAATGCTATATTAGAGAAAACTGGGTTTAGTACTCTATGCAGCCACTATAACGCGTCCGGATATTGCTTTTGCAGTATTATAGCTGGTAAGGTTTAACTAGGACTCAGGCCAAGAGCATTATTAAGCGGCAGACAGAGTCGTCTAGTACCTATATAGTACGAGAAGCAGAGCAATCTGCTATAGAGGAGATAAGGAAGGAATAAACAGTAGAGGGAGAGACAAAGGAATACGCGACAAAGGACAAGACAACAGAAGAGACGGTAGAGGTAAAGCGCAATCATTTATCTATACCAGCGATGTATTATTCGCGGACAACTCTGTCAACAGAAAGAGCTCGTAAGGATATATTATAAAGCTATTTAGGGGGCCGATCGCCTGGAGAGCAAACAAGTAGGGTACGGTAACGATGTTAAGCATAGAAGCCGAGTTGTTAGCCCTATCACAGACAGCAAAGGAAGCTATCTTTATCAGCAGGCTATTTAAAGTAATAATGTTACGCCTAAACGAGCCCTTGATTATTAAATGTAATAATACGCAGACGCTCCAACTAATTATAGAAGACACGGCAAAGCTAATTACGAAGCTCCAACACGTTAACATCTATTAATACTGGCTATATTAGGAATACGTAATAAGACAAGTACGATTTTAATAAATAGTAACAAAGGAGATAATTGCTAATGGACTTATAAAGGCCCTACCCAAGCAGAGGTTTCAAAGCTTCGTTAATATAATCAGGATGGTGGATATTAAGGAGCAGCTAGATAAGAAGAAGTAACTAAAGGACCTAAGGGACAGTATTAGAGCAAGACGGAAGGATTTAGATAAGATTACGGTTTAATTGACTTATTAACGGACACAAGAAGGTGGCTAGCTTTGACCTTAAAGAGCTTAAAGCTAAGGGGGTGTGTTAGATAATCTATATTCTCTAAAGGCGTGGGTTACGTGCACAAGTCACGTGCATAAAGACACGTCACTAAAGACACGTCAGATCAAGGTCAAAAAGAGATAATATAAGATTATCAATCTATTAACCCATTTCATCAATGAACTGCTCTACACGAATTTCGTGACAGACTCTTCCAGAGCCATCGTCAAGGTAGAAAAGGGGAGAAGAGGAAGCGCGCGTTAGGCAACTTCTAAATTGCTTCAATTCAATTCTCCTAGCCAACCAAAGCGATTCTTGCGTGCAGCCACAGCCGTTCGCTACAATTACTCCGTACGGTTGGTGGCGATTGAGCGAAGTTGGATGCGGTGGCGTATTAATGTTTAATTATTACCTCTGCGATAAATCAACTTTCCACGCACCCCTACAACAACGCTCCCTGGTAACTCTACAAACTTTAAGATATATACAGAGTCTATCGATCCAGAAGCAACTTGGGCTCAATAGTTGAACAGAACGAGAAATTCTCAGTCGAGCCGACCAGCCTATTCAGGGGGGGTGACAGAAACTAGTTCCTGACCCTTTGAGCTTTTTCTTGGCATATCGAAATTTAATTGCCCCTTGAAGAGAGTGAACTTTTGCCTTGTGGGAGCTGAACTTCCCCCCTGCTTACCGGAAGATCCCGTCTTTCATATCCACGTGCTTAACCAGAGTCCAAACCATTTGGTCAGCCCCTTTTCCAAGCAAGTGATGTGGCGCTTGTGTGGTACTATTCTTGTAATCAAAGGGTGTGATCCAGATGCTACCATTAACGCGGCGGCCTTTCAACTTCCACATCACCCGGTTGTTTTGCTAGAAAACATCGTCAGGGTCTGTTGACAAAAGTTCAGCCTGATCTAGGAATGTTCGAATGCTCGAGCAGCCACCAATAAAGAAGCCGCCGAGGCTTTGTTGCCCACCCAATGTGCTGGCACACCACGCGAGGAATCTCATACGATGGCGCACGGCAAACTCGTGGTGGCCGTACGCCCTCCTGAATGGTACAGAGGTGGTCGTCTATATGACCGTGTTGGGGTCAGAATCGAGGAGCTGAAGAACAGGCTCAACGGCCAAGATCCGGGCAGTAACACTTGGCAGTAACTTTACTGCCCGAATCTTTTGATCAGCGGCGGCTTAGCAGGCGGTCAAGGTAGCCAAGGCACTACTTGGGCACCTATTTTACTAGTAAAAGCCATATAAATGCAATGTTTATTAATACCCCCCCACCCCAGAATGCCCTATAGGCTGCCGCACGGTAAAACGGAGGTGTATATACTTTTGTTACTGCTAAGATTTATTAATTAACACCGCTTAGTTAATTACCACCCAAACTTTATATATGTGGCAATAGCTCCCTACACTCTATACTAAGATTCTCATCTAAAATGGACGCTCCTATAGTTACTCCTACTGCTATGCCTTAGGAAACTTAGTTAAATAGAAGGCTTATAAGAAGCTAAGAAATAAGAACGCGATTATAGTAATATAGGCTACTATTTAATTAATCCTTTCTAAACACTTGCTTAAGCTAGAAGCTAGTAAGTACTCTAGCCTTCTAAATAGGCATGTTTTATAGCTTTAAAGAAAGAATAAGAAAGGAATAAGCTGCTATAGTGGATTTAGGTCTATTGGATAAATAACCTCCCCTAAATAACCTCCCTTAGCCCCTTTCCCAATAGTATAGATAATGTAGCATTTTTTAGTATATCTAAATTATAAATTAGTATTATAGGACCCACTAAATATAATAATATAACTATGCGGTGGTATATCTTAGAGTACTTTAGTGTTAAAGCGCCTAGGATATTTATTATCTATTACTAACTTACTCTTCTCCCTACCTCTTAAGTCTTTATTTAAGTAATAATAACACTAGTAAGACAGTTCTAATTATATACTTAATTATTCTATCTAAGGCTAAGCAGGTATATGTAGCCATTTAACTATATTTAGTAACTCTAGTAAATGCAACTGTTCCTAACTAATAGTGCTTATTTATAACCTCCTACCTTACTTTATTAAAGCTGTTATCTTCTACTATGCTTAATATATATATAAAGGAGTCCTCTATAACTTAATTAGGCTCTACTATTAATATTAGTAATATTAGTAAGAGGTAGTTAGATTATATTCCCCTAAATTTAACACTATACTAAATATTATAACTTTTTTACAGTAACTAAGTAACCCTAAATATTATTAGGCTAGCTTTAAATTTAAAGCAATTATAGAACTTATATTTCTATATGTAACACTATACTAAGAATTATAATATAGATTGCTTAAGATATAGCTTAATTACAATATAATGGCTTTATACCAATTAATTAATCCATAGCTCTAAAATCTAGATCTATAACACTAAAAACAAGCTTAAAGCTACTGATTTTATACTAGCGGAATGAAACTTGGCAAGAGATTCGGGTAGTAAAGTTACTGCCAAGTGTTACTGCCAGGATCTTGGCCGCAGGCTCAAGTCCGCTTCGGTAGCCTCTTCTTCAAATCACCTCTCCTTCCTTTCTATACACTACTCTTACAAGATACGTTCGTTAAGATATTGCATTACGTTAATCTTTTTAACATTTTATGGTGAATTATTCCTTCTTTTATCATTAGAATGTCTGATACACTCTCGTTAAACTTCAGGCCTTTTCATGCGGTCATTGTGACCCTGTTCCTCCTTGCAATTCAATCTTTGGCTTTCATGCCAACCGACAACAAAGAGTTCGCCTTTGGAGATGGCGGCATTTCCCACCAGAGCCAGACCCGGGAGGCTTATAAACAACTTATTTAGAAGTACTTTGGCGATATAACGACTTCGAATACCATGGACAGTGCTCGAAAGGATTTCGAGAATGCAAACATAGCCGTCGATGACGACCAGGACCACTCTGCTTTACATTTCGACGGTGAAAATTTCGATGGCGGCCAAGCACGTCTCGTGCAACAGAAGAAGCTTGCGTACCAGGCCATTCTCGCCAACGACGGGGCATCTGCGCGCCAGCTACTGGGAGGTGCTCCTCATACTGTCCAAGACTTCTATGCCCATACCAACTGGGTTGAGCAGCAGGCCGCTGCCGGCACTTTGGATATCAATCTCATCCTTGGTGTAGAGGGCGCCGAAATCATTCATGCCGATTTCAGCACTGTGACTTGCACCGACTGTGTCGGCCTAGACGACCAAGCCAATCTGCTCAAACTCTGCAAAGACTGCTCGGACAATGTGCAGGTGGGGCAGCTGACTAGTGGCTATTACTACGGGGAGGACTCTCCCTTCGCGGATCCTGTGACGGGAAGCAGCGTGTCAATTCCATCGGCCAAGATCCGGGCAGTAACACTTGGCAGTAACTTTACTGCCCGAATCTTTTGATTAGCGGCGGCTTAGCAGGCGGTTAAGGTAGCCAAGGCACTACTTGGGCACCTATTTTACTAGTAAAAGCCATATAAATGCAATGTTCACTAATACCCCTTACCCTAGAATGCCCTATAGGCTGCCGCACGGTAAAATAGAGGTGTATGTACTTTTATTACCGCTAAGATTTATTAATTAACACTATTTAGTTAATTACCACCGATGCTCTATATATGTGGCAATAGCTCCCTACACTCTATACTAAGATTCTTATCTAAAATAGACGCTCCTATAGTTACTCCTGCCGCTATACTTTAGGAAACTTAGTTAGTTAAATAGAAGGCTTATAAAAAGCCAAGAAATAAAAACACGATTATAGTAATATAGGCTATTATTTAATTAATTCTTCTTAAATACTTACTTAGGCTAGAAGCTAGTAAGCACTCTAGCCTTCTAAATAGGTATATCTTATAGCTTTAAAGAAAGAATAGAAAAGAAATAAGCTACTGTAGTAGATTTAGGTCTATTAGATAAATAACCTTTTCTAAATTACCTCTCTTAGCCCTTCTCCCAATAGTATAGATAATATAGCATTTTTTAGTATATCTAAATTATAAATTAGTATTATAGGACCCACTAAATATAATAATATAACTATATGGTAGTATATCTTAGAGTACTTTAGTGTTACGGAACGGGGGCAATGGCTACAAAGCGTATGTATTTAGGGAGTCTACAAGACGTTGCGCGATCGATCGTAAGGGTCGAGGGCGTAAGGAGGTGATATACCCTCGCGTAGCTGACATAAGCTATACGCGAGGTTTATGCGAGAGCACGGGGTTCTCCTATGGAGGCCCCTGCGGTCGGGTTCCGTAACACTACCCCCCCTCCTATTAAGGCGGAGCTCTGGCGACGCTATGGTTGCTATATATATATAGGGGGGAATGCTTAGGGTATTTAGAAGAAGAAATATCGTTATAGGTATAATGGGCTCGTATAGGTACTTCTAACTTAAAGCTTGTAGGCTGCTACTATGCGAAGGTACTAGGCTATAGAGGGGAAGGAGGCCGTTGGGGACTTAGTAAGGTATAAGGGTGTTGCTAAGGCGCTAGTAGTAAGCAAGCTAATAGCGATTTTCCATCCTAGGGATAAAAAATCCTAATTAGCTGGCTTTTTTTTAACGTTTAGAATCTAACTAATTAGATAACTTTAACTGCCGGTTAAAGTTCCTTAATATCTTATTAGAGTAGTTACGTAATGGTAATATACAATAATTTAGCTGTGACGGCTCCTATAGGGGATTAGGTATAAAATCTCTGCTTAGGCCTAGTTTCTATGGGTTTGCGTAGTGGAAATTACTAATTAGATCTTTTATATTTTTAAAATCTTCCTATGGTTGCTATTTTGGCTAATCTATGTTAAATCCTATATAGGTAGCTTTATAGTAGAGCCACCGTCCTCTGCCTTTGCTAAAGTATTTAAAGTTAATAATTTATTTAATAGTCCACTCCTTGTAGTTCTTATCTTTGTTCTTATCTCGAATTAGTACTAGTAGGGGTTTAGGCTATATTTATCCTTGTAGAGGGTTAGGCTGGTAAAGGTATAGTAGCTATAGGTAAAACATAGGCTATATCCTATAGGTAGCTAAGGTAGGCGGGAGCTCTAGTTTATATACAGCTCCTCTATTAATGACTTATTTAATCTAGTAGGGGCTAAGGTTCTTATAATTAAGTGACTTTATAGGTCTCTATATAGAGATATTATATGTATCTAACTATACCTAGTTACCAACACGCATCTTAGGTGGTGGTATTCTATAACAGTTAGCGAAGTAAGCTTGTTTTGCTTAGGCCCAGGCCATCTCTCCTTTATAGTAGTTAAGTAGGTCTTTTATATAGTCTGTATATTAATTAGCAAGTAGTATCTTAAGGCGTTTTCTATATAGCAGTTTCTTATTAATAGGCTCTAATAGTTCTATACTGGATTATAGGTGATATCCTTTATTTGCGAAGAATGGGGTAAGTCCTATAGTAGCTAAGATATAGTTATTTGCTGCAAATTTACCTAGCAGAAGGTGGTCTACCTAGTTGTCCTAACTATAGGCAACTACCTATTATAAGTACGCCTTTATACTAGCGTTAGCGTTTTTTGGTTATCTTGCAGTTTTATAGTAAAAGGATATAGATATCTTAATAGAGATACCAAGGCGTTGGCAGATCCGCCTCTATATATTAAAGTTAAATTATATGCCTTAGTTAGATGTAATAGAGTTAGGTAACCTATATAGTTAATAAACTTTATAGAGGAAGGCGTTAGCAACGTCGCTTATAGCTATGCCTTTAGTTAGGACGTAGTGGCGTTCTTTTATAAGTTGGCATATTATTATAAGGATGTTCTTATAGGTTCGGCTATGTCATTTATAAGGTAGTAGGTTAATAACAAAATCTATAGCAATATCTGCCTATTAGCGTATAGGTACTAGTAGAGGGTGTAGTAGTTCTTGGTACTTTATATAAAATGCTTTAGTATGTTTATAGCCGTAGTAGGCGCTTATAAAGCGTTTAACTAAGTCTATTATTTTAGGCTAGAAGTAGTATTGGCTGAGGAGCTTATAGGTTCCTTTTTTGCCTAGGTAGCCGCTTAATTAGAGGTTATAGGCCATTTAGATTAGTTGCTGTTATAGGTCTTCTAAGTTAGGGATAAATAGATAGCCTCTATAATAGAGCCTGTTCTCTTTTACTTCTAAGGCTGCTATATTAATCTAGCCTAAGCTTTAGAGATTGGTAGGTAGTATACGGGTACTAGTAATCTTTGTGGTAATTAGTTAATATAGTAACGGGTTAATAAAGGTGTTATATACTACGGTAATAAGTTTATTAATTTTAGGGGGTAACTTTAGTTCTATAGTATAAAGCTAAGGGGTGGTTGGTTTTGTCTTAGGTAGTATGCCTAGGGCTAAGTTTTGTGCTTTTAGGATTATTTATTATTGGAATTAATTATAAGTGTTATCTTCTAACTAAGGAAGGTCTTGCAAATAGCGTGTTAGGCTATTAGGCTTAGTACCTTATACTTCTAGCCTATATATAATTTTAAAGTTAAAACTAGAAAGGAACTCGTTCTAACATACTTGGCGTTAGTTTAGTTATTTTATAGTTATAAAGTACTTAAGGTTGCAATAATCTGTAAGGGCTTTAGTTGGCTAGTTAGGTTCTGCTAAGGAGAGTTCTAGTTAGAATTTCTTAAACGCTTATATAATTATAAGGAGTTCTTTATTATAGATCTTATAGTTATATTCTTATGGTGTAAGCTTAGATAAGTAGAATATGACTAGGTAAAGGAGACTGTTATTACCTATCTAAAAGAGGACGCCCGCGTTAACGTAGTCTAAGGAGTTAATCTTAAGATAGAGTTATTATTCTGGTATAAAGTAAGCTAGAATAGGTGCTTTAGTAAATATATCTTTTAAGTCTTGGAACGCCTTTTTATATTTAGGCGTCTAGATAAAACGTAGATATATTTTTCTTCCTTTTATAGAAAGGCCCTTTATTTGCATTATTGCTATAAGTAGTGCTATAATACCTAAGAAGTTATATATAAATTTCTAATAGAAGTTGGCGAAACTGAGGAAGGCTTATACGTCTTTAATGCAGGTAGGGATTTGCCATCTGGTAATTATGTATACTTTTTTGGGGTCTATATGGACACCCTTAGTAGTAATAATTAGTCTAAGGTATTTTACTTCTATAACTAAGAATTTGCACTTTTTTAAATTAATATAAAGTCCTGCGTCTCTAAGGCGCTGTAGGACCTTTTAAACGTGCTTAGTATGCTTAGAAGGGTTATTGCTATAAATAAGTATATTGTCCAGGTACGCGGAGCAGAAGTCGTTGAGGTAATCCTGTAAGGCGTTATTAATATAGCTTTAGAAGCTGTCTAGGCTGTTATATACGCTAAAAGGTATAATGGTGTATTTAAATTGGCTAAAGTGTAATGTAAATACGGTTTTCTATTTGTTACCTTCCTGTATTTAAAGGCGGTTAAAGGCGGCAATAATATTGAGCTTGGTATAGATTTTGGCTTAGCTAAGCTATTTAAGGGTCTTATATATAAGCGGTATGGGGTATTAGTTCTTAATTATAATAGCGTTAAGTCCTCTGTAGTTAATGTAGAATTAAATACCTCCTTTTGGCTTTTTAGTAAGGAGGATAGGGGCGGCTGCTAGGGATATACTAGGACGAATAAACCCTTTGTTAAGGTGCTCGTTAATATACTTTTTAATAACTAGAAGTTTATCTTTTAATATTAGGTAGGGTCTTTTATAGGGCAGTGTTTTTCCTTATTTAATATTAATGGTATGGTTGTTAGGTTAATGTGGGGGGAGTATATCTGCGCTCTTTTATAAGCATATATTAATAAAGTTATGGTATCTCTTAGGGAGGAGCTTGCGGAGTTCCTTATTAGTAAGTCCTTTTTTAAGCTTTATAAACTTCTTAAAGTCTAAGGGTGAAAGTCTATAGAGTTCTATAGGGGTATTATTTTCTAGAAGGTTGACTATATCTATCCTATTACTATAGAGGACGTAGTTCTAATCTTTATTAAGCTTATATAGTTGTAATTAGGAAGCTATGGCAATGGTCTAGCTTTTCCTACGTGCTATATGGTAGAAGGCCGCAGCGCTTATATGGTAGTAGTTGGTTGTGGGTAGGGTAATAAGGGTTTCCTTAGGTTGATATCCTAGAGAATAGATAGAGGCGGCTAGGCCATGCCCTAGGTAAGTCTCTCTGCAGTATTTAGAGTTAAAGGTTACTTCTCTCTTTTTCTAGTTAATAGTGGGGTTATATTATTTAAGCTAGTTTATTTTAAGGATAATAGGGTAGTTTGTAAGTGGTGTAATATAGGCCTAGAGCTCCTTCTAGTGTCCGTTTATATTTAGGTAAAGTTGTGCCATATAGGTAATCTTTTGTGCAGTATAACTATTATTAGCGAGTTGTAGGGTACGGGCTTTGATAAGGGGTAAGGTAGGTAGGTTATAAGTGCGTATAAATTGGGTATCTATAAATTTATTAGTAGCTTTGTAGTTAATTATAGAATAGGTTTTATATTATTTCTTAGTGGTAGTTCCCTCTATAGGTAAGACTATTTGCTTTTATCCTTCTATTTTTACTAAGCTATCTATTAAGCAAGCCAATATATAGATCCCTCTATTGTTGGAGTGTCTTAACCTGTAACTTAGGGCTGGGACTTTACGTTTTCTGCTTCTACGTTTGATTTTATTACCGTTACTACATCTTTGTCTTGTGCGGTAGTGGTGTATAGTAATGTATTTGGTGTCTGAGGTATAGGGTTAGGTGTTTAATGGTAGCTACTAAACCTGGCTATTGGGCAGTTTAGGCTATAGCTATAACAGCCTTTTTAATGGTATCTATAGCAATGCCTTAGCTTCTGGAGTAGCTTGCGCTCTCTGTTTAGTAGCTTCTTTAGGAAGGCTGGTATAGAGAGGTTAATATTAGGACCAGTGGTATTGCTTAGGGTAGTAGGTGTCGGTGGTTTAGTAGGTTTAGAGGGCTTTTATAGGGAGGTCTTTAAGTAGGGGTTTATAGTAGTGATCTAGTTTAGCCGTTGTTTAATCTTCTGTAGGGCTGCTACTATATTATAAACGTTGTTATAGTTATAGCTGGCGGCTGTGTGATTAAGGTAATAAGTGACTTTTTTAAGAAGATCTTCCTAGTCTTTAGCGTTGTCTTGAGTAAGGACTTTAGTATATTCCTAGAATTTAATATAGAACTCATTAAATAATTTAGTAGGACTTATCTTTAGGGCGCGTAGTTTAGCTTAACTAGTGGCCACTAGGTTATAGTTGCGGTATATTTAGTTAAGGTTGTTAAGGACTTTTTAGTGGGACTGCTACTTCTAGGGACTGCTAGTCTCCTATTAAGCGAAAAGCCTATTAAATGGGATGCCCTTTGTTTGTCTAATAATATAGCCAATCTTAGTATCTTCTGTGGGGAAAAGGTAGGCGCTCTAGGTTAGTTTTTTATGGATTTGTATCTTCTAGTAGCTATATTCCTTATAGTCACCCTTAAAGATTAGGGGATTAGGGTAGCATATATTAGACCCTATAGTAGTAGTTTAGGTTTAATTATTATGGCTTTTGTTGTCGCCGCTGCTATAGTAGGGGTTTCTATTAGGTAAAGCTGCTTAGCGCTAACCTTCCGTTAAGTGTTAAGTAGGTAAGGTTGCTAGGGGCGTAGAGACTTGGGTGGCGTTATATATAGTAAAGAGGTGTCTGGTATTGTAGGTATTTAATTATACCCTCTCTTTTAGTAACTGTAGTAATAAGTATAATCTTGGCCTTTTTTAATTGTTGGACGTCGCGTTTAGACGCGTAAAGGTTATCTTTAATCTCTTAGCGTATGTTATTAGCGAGCGCCTTATAAGCTTATAGGTCTTAGATAATATTATAATCTTAGGCAGTACGCATCTTAGCTCGTATAAGCTTTAGATAGTAGTTTTATAAAAGGCGGTAGTATTTATTAGGTTTTTATGCTACCATTTTTATAAACATCTTGGCGTCTTATATCTTGATCTTAATGGGTAGTAGCCCTTCGGCTTATTTATCCGTGGTTGTATAGTTAATAAAGGATAAGACATTATTAATATCCCCCTTATAATTATTATAGTCTTTTAAGCCACTAGGCTTCCCTTTAGGAGTTAAGGCTAGGGCTAATAAATTAAATCCTCTTAGGACTGATTAGTGTTGTGGTTTCGATATAGGTATTAGGTTGTTCTTTAAGTTTAATATAGTGGCTAGTAAGGAATTTCGTCTTACTATCGTTAATTCTTTAAGAGTATAAAGTAAGGTAACTTGTGGACACGCTACTTCTGGCAGCGTCTGTGGTATTATAGAGACGTAGAATTAGTTGTAGGCTAAGCATTAGTGAAGAAAAAGGTGTAACGTAATATTACGGAATGGGGGCAATGGCTATAAAGCGTATGTATTTGGGGAGTCTACAAGACGTTGCGCGATTGATCGTAAGGGTTAAGGGCGTAAGGAGGTAATATACCCTCGCGTAGCTGATATAAGCTGTACGCGAGGTGTACGCGAGAGCATGGGGTTCTCCTATAGAGGCCCCTACGGTTAGGTTCCGTGACATTTAGTGTTAAAGCGCCTAGGATATTTATTATCTATTACTAACTTACTCTTCTCCCTACCTCTTAAGTCTTTATTTAAGTAATAATAACACTATTAAGATAGTTCTAATTATATACTTAATTATTCTATCTAAGGCTAAGTAGGTATATAGAGCTATTTAATTATATTTAGTAACTCTAGTAAATGCAACTATTTCTAACTAATAGTGCTTATTTATAACCTCTTACTTTACTTTATTAAAGCTATTACCTTTTACTATACTTAATATATATATAAAGGAGTCCTTTATAACTTAATTAGGCTCTACTATTAATATTAGTAATATTAGTAGGGGGTAGTTAGATTATATTCCTCTAAGTTTAATACTACACTAAGTATTATAACTTTTCTATAGTAACTAAGTAACCCTAAATATTATTAGACTAGCTTCAAATTTAAAGCAATTATAGAACTTATATTTCTATATATAACATTATACTAAGAATTATAATATAGATTACTTAAGATATGGCTTAATTATAATACAATAGTTTTATACTCTATTAAAAAAGAAAATGAAGCTCTGACCACCGGTTTGGGAGGGTTTTGTCGCTGTTTTTGGAGGTTGCGTCGCCAAAATTCCCCGCCGCCCTAAGCCTCTTGCTTACTGGTCTAACGTTAAGCCTCTTACTTACCGCCCTGTGCCGTAGACCTAGTTTATCTAGAAACATAACCCTTCCACGCGCCCAGTACTAAAGCTATATATATTCTATAGCTCCTACCTCTAATCCGTTTAATCCAGGCCCTATTTCTCTTATTTTTTACCCTCCTATCTCCTTAACCCCATATTACTTTCTAGATCTTTCCTACCGTTATTACCCTCTAGATCCTTCCCGCCGTTATTGCTCTAAGTTCTCTTCTAGCTCCCTAGAATACGGCGCGCTCGACTATTAAATTGTAGCTTATTATCTAGCGTTACTAATAATAAGTATATAGACATGGGTAGTGATGGTGATAGTTACTATAGGACAGAACCGACTGTCGTCAATAGTAATGCTAATAGTAATGCTAACAGTGACGCCGATAGCGGTATTAACTATAACGCTAACAGTACTACTAAATCTAAAGATGCTTGCAAAGCGTCTGCTTAAGTATAGCTTAATAAGGATTAAGACTATCTGCTATAATACTACCTTAAATAGTTAAAAGAGTTTAAGGAATCTAATTTTACGACGTAGGACTATACTAATGGCACTACTAATCTCCTTAACCGCACTAAAGAACACTAGTATTAATAAGTAATAACTGATTTAGCGGCTTTCTTTTAGGCCTAACCTAGAGCTGATAATTTCTAGATATAACGAAGCCTTGTAGGAAATACCACGGTTAACTCGCTAATGGGCTCGGTATATAGGTAAATAGGAAGTTAACAACGTAACAAGTACAAATAATAACTAGGTAGAGTGGTCGCCTAATAGATTAACTCTAATTGTATTCTAAGATTCACTATAAAGAAAGAACTATCTAGGTAGGGACTATGGTCCTTTAAATACACATCCTAACTCCTAAGAAAGTCCTTGCTCTATCCACTCTATCTACTCTACTTGCTCTATTACAGATCTTATAAATTATATAGATTACACAGGTTATATTATATAACCTTAGTTACTATTCATTATTATATAGTTCTACCAGATCTATCCTAAATCGTACCTATATTAACTAACTAGCTTCCTCCAACTCTTCTCTAAGTAGTTGTAATATTGTACTTAAAGCGTCCGTAACACTATCTCCCTCCTCTCTATCTTTGTCCTTAAAGATTCCTAACATCTCTAAGTTGTCTACTAGAGGTATAATATCTGCTTAATTAATTTGGTTAATATTGTTGCTTATTATACCTAAGGCTCCTTCTTCTTCTTCTATAGTTCGTTAGTCTTATACCATTGCTGCAATACTGTCTCTTGGTAAAGTAATACCATCTCCGTATTTTTATTGTGCAAAAGAGGGGTTAGTTTATATTATATTAGTAAGTCCTTTATCTCGGCAACCCTCTTTATATTTAGAGTATACTAAAGTAAATATTTAATTATCCTATAATATTCGCTTAGTTTCTAACACTAAGTGTGCGCGTCCTATTATTTTTAATAGTCTTTAAGTACCCTTATTAATTGCTGCTAAGGTCCCAGGTTTAATCTGCCGCTATAAAACTTAATAATAAGCTTTTAGTGGCGCTGGCTAAACTTTATTATTTCTATAACACTAAGCAAGAGGCTACCGCTGCTTAATAACATACTCTTAACTCTTAACTGGCTACGTCCGCTTAGTTAATCCATCTTAAGAAGGTATATAAGAAGGTGCGTTCTAAGAAGTGGAAACTTATAGAATAAGGTCTTTAAGAACTTAGTAATAAAAGAACGGATTCTCTTCTAATAGAGAGGGAAACAACTCTAAATACATTAGTAGGTGCTCCTCTTAGGTCCCCCTTAGGTAACTTATTCTTTAGCAACTTTTCTTTATTAATGCTTCCTAACCCTTTTTCTTCTAATACTCCTATACCTTTTCTATAGCATTTTTTAAATTGTCTAGTGGCTCCTAGGTAGTCTTATTATAGCCTATCCACTTAACCTTATACTATATTTTGTTATCAACGTCCTCATAACTAATAATCTTTAAAACTTCCTATTTGTCCTCTTTTTAACCTCTATATATATCTGCCTTATAGACTGGTAGCTTAATATTCCCGTGTGCTAGCTCTAGTATTACGACGTGCTATATAGGGTAGATTCTTATTTTCTTTAGTAAGTTAAGTCTATATATAACTTCTAAGATTTTTACTTTAACTATAAATGGTCCTAGTCTAACGTGGTCCAATTTCCTACTTAGTTATTAACTCTTAAAATTTTTATATAGCAGCTATACTTTATCTCCCTCCTTAAGATCTGGTCCCTTAGATCTCTTAGCGTTATAGTACTTTTTCATTCTTTATTATACTAGTTTAGCTGTTTCCTTAAGGTGTATATAAAGATTTATTAAGTTCTCCATCCTTTATTTAGCTGTGCTACTTATTTTCTTTACTTATTATAGCGATTACAATATTCTTAGTTTATACCCGTAATTCGCCTTAAAAGGTAATATACCTATCCCTTTCTATGGTGTTATATTATATGCAAACTGTATAACTAGTAATAATAATACCCAATTATTTTACGCATAATTAATATAATGCCTTAAATATTATTCCAACGTTTAGTTTAGTCTCTCTGTTTAACCATCTGTCTATAGGTAATATGCTATTAACGTTACTGCTTAAACCCCTTATTTGGCCAAGAATACCTCCCAGAATACTGCTATAAATCTTAGATCTCTATCCAATATAACCTTTATTAGTGCTCTATGCCTTATAAACACTTCTTTAATATAGATTTTAGCTATATCCTTCGCGAAGATTTCCTCTATACACGCTATAAAGTAGCCCTACTTAGTTAACTTGTCTACTATTACTAAGATCGCGTTATAATCTTATCCGGTAATAGGATCTTTTAACTTTGGTAACTTTATAATAAAGTCCCATAATATAACCTCCTATAGTCTTTCTGGTATTTCAATAGGTTATAGCTCTCCGTACGGCCTATACCTTATTAGTTTATTTCTCTAACAATCTAAATACTCTCTTATAACTTATCTTGCTAGTCCCTATATTCCTTAAATAATATACTCCTCTTATAGTCTTAACACTAAGCCTATAGCTCTATTTTGTTCCTAAGTTATTCCCTTATAGAACTTACTAACAAACTCTTTTACTACTGCTCTTGGCACATATATAGCTTCTCAGTGCTTATACTGCTCTAAGTCTAGATCCTTACTTTATACTTTTTAGATCTTTTATAACCACATACTTTCTAGTATTTTATAAACTTGTTCTAGTCCTTCCACTATAGCTGCTAGCTTTAGATAATTATACCTAATTACTCTGTCTTAATCTCTTCTTAGTAGAGCCCCTAACAGCTTTTCTTTGTTTTGCAACTCTGCCCTTCTACTAAGTACATCAGCTCTTGCGTTTTTAGTACCCTTAGTATACTAAATTTTAAAGTAATATTCTGCAAGCATTTCTACCCATCTAACTTGTCTGTAATTAAGTTCCTTTATTGTTAGGAACCCTATTAGGTTTTTATAATCTATTTTAACTATAAACAGTTTCTCTATGCCTTGCAAGAATGCTCTCCATTTCTTTAGCGCTACGACTATTCCTAATAACTCCTTATTGTAGATATTGTAGTTTAGTTCTAGTGGTGTCATTTTCCAACTATAATACGCTACTAGGTGCCATCTATCTAGATGCTTCTGTAGTAGACACGCTCCTAATACAAAGTCTAATACATCTATTTCCATAACCGTATCTAGCTTTAGTTGGTAGATCTTAAGGATTAGATCTTAGGTAAATAACTCCTTAAGTTCTTTAAACAACTTCCTTTATTCGCTACCCTATATCCATAGTTCCTCCTTCTTTGTAAGCCTTATAAACGGCTCTATGTTCTTTAACTACTATACTATAAACCTCCTATAGTAATTACAAACCCCTAGAAACAACCTTAACTGCGTAACGTTTTCTGGTTCTTACCACCTTACTATAGCTTCTACTTTCTTTAGGTCTATACTAATCTTGCCTAGCTTAATAATAAATCTAACAAAATTAGTCTTCCTAGTAAAGAACTCGCATTTCTTAATTGCTACTAGCATCTTTTCTTCTTATAGTCTCTTTAAGACCCACTTAATATATTCTCTATATTCTTCTTCAGTTATTAAGTAGATAATAATGTCGTCAAGGTATACTATAATAAATTTATTAAGGTGTTCTTCTAATATACTATTAATTCTTTTCTAAAATATTACTAGTATGTTTATAAGCCTAAACTGCATTACTAACAGCTTATATAGTCCTTCCTTTAACCTAAAGGCTACTTTCTACTTATCTCCTTCCTTAATCCTAATCTAATAGTACGCCCACCTCAGATCTATCTTTATAAAGATCTTCGCATTACCTATCCTATCTTAGATTTCGCTAATTAAGGGTAAAAGATATCTATCCTTTCTAGTAATGCTGTTTAACTATCTATAGTCAATGCACATCCTAAGCTTTCCGTTTTTCTTTAGTATAAACAATACTGGATATCCTACTAATAACTATAACGGTCTAATATATCCCTTTTATAAGTTCTCCTAAACAAACTCCTTAAATGCTACTAACTCTACTTCGGTAAGCTTATAGATTGGAAAGAACTTTAAACTTACTCCTAGTTCTAATTCTATTTTATAGTCCCATGCTGCATATTCTAATAGCTTTTTACTTTCTAGGCTCTACAGCCTTTTGCCATACTTATGGTATTTTTTTGGTATGTAACTTAAGCCTTACTTAGTCTCCTCGTAAGTTACTCCAACTTAGTACTATACCATCTTAGTTTACTATCGCATTTTGCGTTATTATATATCTTTAATATTAACCTAACCTGTGACCTAATTAATCCTTAAATTATATTCCTATAACTAAGGCATTCCTAATATTACCTTATCCTTTCCTAATGGTAGGATATTAAAAGACATCTTAACTGGTTTTCCTTTAATAGTTAACTGAATTAATCCTATTTTAAGGTTAACAATGCCTCCTCTATAGTCTATTAGATCTCCTAAAATTGTTATTAATAGGTATAAGTGTTCTTTCTGCCTATGTAGTAACCCTATCCTTTTTACTGCTACTGGTAATATATGGTTTCTTATTACTCTACTGTCCATTAGTGCTTTAAACTTCTAACCTTACTAACTAACTCTTAAATTTAGGTATTGTTTTATAATTCCTTTAAGGGTCTAAGGCTCTACTACTAGCTCCCTCTAGTCCTATAGGCCTCTGCTTTTCCTAACTATTAACTATTATTCCTTAACTGTACTTGGTCCTTCTACGGCTAATACTTAGTTCTTTTCTTTTCCTCTATATGCTATAGACAAGTGTTCTCTAGGCACTCCCATTACTATTATCTATTTAGGTATTATTCCATAAGGAACCTTCCTAGTTAAAGTATTAAATCTCCTAGTTCTTAAACTTCTACTAGGTGCTAACTATATATATACTTGGCATCCCTATACCTTTTTTCGTCTATTATCTAATATATTCTTGTTAGATACTTATAGTACCTATCCTTAGGTGTCCTATATATATTATACGTATTATCTATATATGCGATCCACGCCAATGTATAATACGCTAGGTGCTTTAGGTCTACTCTTGGCTTATCTTCATCCTTAAGTTTAAACCTCCCCCGCGTTATCCTAAATATTGCCGTGTTATTTACTAGTACCAATACTTGCATTATCTCTCTCTAGTCTACAGCCTATTCCTCTAGGTTTTTTAATGTTATAACTAACGCCCCTTTTATATAGCTCATCTGTTTCTCAGATATGGCTTAATCTAGTATAACTTTTTTATCCAGCCACATACAAAAATCTTCCTACTTATTATTTCCTCTTTGCTTATACCACTTTTAGTATAGCTCTATAAGTGTATACAATCTGTTTATAAGAAAGTATCTCTTTATTACTATATTGCTGTAACCTTTAGTGTATCGTTTTATGAATCTGGTTAGAATTCTTAGATCCTCTTCTTGTTCTAGTTTATCTAACTACTTAGCTCTTAGTATTCCTACCCTTAGCCTGTTTATAACTTTCCATACTAGTGCTCTATTCCTTATATATCCTAGTATAGCTAATCTCTAGTCTAGCTTTTGCTTTTGCTATATAATAATTTATTGCCTAAACTTATCTATATTTTCTTTTTGCTTCTATCTTTTAAAAGGATCCTTAAAGTCATCTTGCTTCTTAATTATTATATTAACTTTTTAACCTTTAGGCTAAACACAGTGTTCGCCTAGAACTATTATAGACCTTATTCGTTTTTTAAAGTCTTGGCTCCCTAGGAACCTTCGTCCTAAGCTTATTTATTTATTACTAAACTAAGCTGCTGCCCTTTCCTATTGGTTATTATCTGTTATAGGTTCTTAGGTATGTCTTATCTCACTTTAAGAATCTTAGGCGTCTTATATCTCTTCCTAAGAATCTTAAGCCTATGGCCTTTTACCTTTACCAAGTAGTAAGCTAGCACTAGCAGTCGTCTGCTTGCTTAATTGTCTTTAGATATTGCTTCTTCCGTCTTATAAAGTAATGGATGCCGTATCTAACGGTATTATAATACCCATTACTGATCCGCGTTCTATAGTGGTCTTAGTCTCTACTTCTATTATATTATTAAGGTTTATATGTTCCCAGTTAACCGCCTTATTATTCTTATTGCTATTAATTAATAAGTACTCTAACTCTATTGTTATTATTGCTAATCTTTATCTATATATTACTATAATATCTTAATCTAGCTTATAGAGTTAATCTTATTCTTTATCTAACTCTTTAGTTCCTTTAAGTTCTTTTAACTCTAGCTCTTACGGCCAATAGCTTATACCATACTTAGCGTCCTTATAAATTTGGTATACGTTGTTATAACAAAACACAAAGTGTCTAATTAAACACTCCTTGGTCTCGCGCAACATCCCTATATTTATGTTATTATACTCTAACAACCTAGTGCCCTTTACCGCGTGGTTACTCTAACTACCTCTATAGTCTCTAACAAAATAACCTTATTTTCCGCAATTTATGCAAGCTCCTTTTTTAAACCATTCTTCTTATTATAGAGTCCGCCTAAACGTCTTCTACTGCTAAGATCCCTAGTTTAGCCTTTGCTCCTTGGTCCTATAATTACTTAATCCTTAACCTTTAGGTTTCTATAGTTTTTTACTCCATCTTCTAGATTCTTTAGTACCGCTTAAGTCCATTAGCTCTGGCCCACTGTTCTATAGTTTTTAACTCTATGTCTATTAATGCGTACTCTATGCCTTATATAACTATGGAACTCTGTCTTACCCCTTCTTAGCTTATTTCCTTTAATAGATCCTATTATTAATCTTTATTAACTAATCTACTAAGTCTCTTAGAGTCTCCGCGTCTTCTATTAGAATGATTACGTTCTGGACTTTAGCCTTAAGTCCCTGTTTATACTATACTATTAGTGCCTTATTATTCTACTTAACCTACGTTATAAGTGTCTAAAACTGTGTTATATACTTAATTGCTAAACTATGTTGTACTAGGTTCTAAAGCTTTCTCTTTGCTATAGTTATTGCTTCCAGGTCTTTAAATATTTACGTTAGCCTTTCTGTAAACCTATTTTAACTAGTAAATATAAACCGTACTTCTTAGTTAGTAGTTATTATTTTGTTTATCTAGATTTTGGTAAGGTTTAAACCACTTAAGTGCTCTTCTGGTTAAGAACAACCCTATATACGCTATTTAGTCTACTAGTATAGCCAGCTTTGCCCCCTCCTATATAACCTTAAAATGCATTTATATAAGGAACTCTTTAAGTTTTAACTTCTCCCCTAAGAATTGTTTAATTAAGGGTAGCTTAACCTTAGCCGCTCTAATTCCATTAATTCTTTCTTTAAGTATTTAATTATTGTCTGTTAATTAGTTAACTATTTCTTATAACTGACTTACCGTGACTAGCTGCGAATCTGTGTCCCTTATACTAGTGTCTCCTCTAGACCCTAAGGTCGTAGCTGCCGTAGATAGCGTTATAACTGGTGCTTTTGGTGGTATATTGTTTAACTTTATTAATACTATAACCTTAGTAGTGAATGTATAACAAAGCCTTGTGGGAAATACCACGGTTAACTCGCTAATAGGCTGGGTATATAGGTAAATAGGAAGTTAATAATGTAATAAGTATAAATAATAACTAGGTGGAGTGGTTGCCTAATAGATTAACTCTAATTGTATTCTAAGATTCACTATAAAGAAAGAACTATCTAGGTAGGGACTATAGTCCTTTAAATACACATCCTAACTCCTAAGAAAGTCCTTACTCTATCCGCTCTGTCTGCTTTACTTACTCTGTCACAGATTTTATAGATTACATAGATTACACAGATCACATTACGTGACCTTGGTTACCATTTTTTGTTATATAGTTCTACCGGATCCATCCTAGATTGTGCATGCTATTTCCTATAAGGCTTTGTTATATCTCTTATATATAAGGCGATAGTACTTCTAGTATACGCCAAGCAAGTTAGAAAGCTTTATCCCGCGCTATTTCCTACCCTCCTTTCCTTATTTCTAATTTAGAAGCTAGTTAAAAAAAGCTATAAAGCAGCCAAAGCGAGAGGACTTAGTACGTTTTCTTAGGGTCTTTCCTTATATAGGTATAGTATCTAGTGTTATAGACGCTTTAAGTACAATGTTATAACTACTTAGAGAAGAGTTGGAGAAAGCTAGTTAGTTAATACAGGGTAGACTCGCTAATAGGCTAGGTGTATAGGTAAATAGGAAGTCAATAATATAACAAGTACAAATAACAACTGGTAGAGTAGTTGCCTAATAGATTAACTCTAATTGTATTCTAAGATTCACTATAAGGAAAGGAACTATCTAGGTAGGGACTATAGGTCCTTAAATACACATCTATACTCCTAAGAAATCCTCCTTATATATAAGATACGCAATATACGTGTTATATATACGTCCTGTCTATACCCTATATATACCGCGTATAATATTATGTAAGCTTAGTTACTATTCCTTATTACCTAGTTCCACGGGTTCTATTTTAGACTGTGCCCTTATTAACTAACTAGTTTCTTCTAACTCTTCTCTAAGTAGTTATAACATTATATTTAAAGCGTCCGTAACACTATCTCCCTCCTTTTTATCTTTGTCCTTAAAGATTCCTAATATCTCTAAGTTGTCTACTAGAGGTATAATATCTACTAGATTAATTTAGTTAATATCTATACTTATTATACCTAAAGCTCTTTCTTCCTTATAAGCACAACGCCATACTTGCACTGTTGCTTTTATACTATCTCTTAGCAAGATAATGCCATCTTTATATTCTTATTATGCGAAAGAGGGGTTAGTTTGTATTATGCTAGCAAGCCCTATATCTTAGTAACCCTATTCCTACTTAGAGTATACTAAAGTAAACATTTAATCTTTTTATAATGTTCGCTCGGTTTCTAACACTAAGTGTACATATCCTACTATTCTTAATAGTTTTTAAGTACCCTTATTAATTACTACTAGGGTCCTAAGTTTAATCTACTACTATAAAGCTTAATAGTAAACTAACTTAAGCTCTAGCTGATCTTAAATAATCTTATAACGCTAAGTAGAGGGCTCTAGAGGCTTATATTACTACGTCTACTTAACTACTTTGTCTAAAGAAGGTTTATAAGAAGGTTTATTCTAAGGAGTAAAAACTTATAGAATAAGGTCTTTAGGAACTTAGTAATAAAAGAATAGACTTTCTTCTAATAGAGAGGGAAATAACTCCAAATACCTTAGCAGGTGCTCCTTTTAGGTCCCCCTTAGGTAACTTGTTCTTTAGCAATTCTTCTTTATTAATACTGCCTAACCCTTTTTCTTCTAATACTCCTATACCTTTCTTATAGCGTTCTTTAAGTTGTCTAGTAGTTCCTAGGTAGTCTTATTATAGCCTATTTACTTTACTTTATACTACATTTTGTTATTAATGTCTTTATAACTAATAATTTTTAAAACTTCCTATTTATCTTCCTCTTATCCTCTATATATATCTGCCTTATAAACTAGTAGCTTAATATTCCTATATACTGGCTCTAGTATTATAATATGCTATATAGAGTAGATCTTTATTTTCTCTAGTAAGTTAATTCTATATATAACTTTTAAGATCTTTACCTTAACTATAAATAGTCCTAGTTTAATATAGTCCAATTTCTTACTTAGTTGTTAACTCTTAAAATTTTTATATAGTAGCTATACTTTATCTCCCTCCTTAAGATCTGGTCCCTTAGATCTCCTAGCGTTATAGTACCTTTTTATTCTTGCTTATACGAGTTTAGCTATTTCTTTAAGGTAATTATAGAGATTTATTAAAGTTTCCATTCTTTATTTAGCTATACTACTTATCTTCTTTACTTATTATAGTAACAATAATATTTTTAGCTTATACCTGTAGTTTGCCTTAAAAGGTAATATACTTATCCCTTTTTATAGTATTATATTATATAATAATAACTCTTTAATTAACGTCTAATACGGATCCTATCTTGGCCCACGCAGACTACTCTGTCATAGGGGGAAAACTTATAATTTACAGGAAGAAAACCCTGCAGTTAGGGGAGGAAAACCCTATGAGCCACCTTAGTAGGATAAAAAACCCTAATTTGCCATATCCGTCCATAGCGGCGGCCCTACGGGCCTACAACTACGTCCTATCCTCCTTGGATGTTCGAACTCCTTAGGAACCACTGCTTTCTTCTCTAGCTTATCTAAGCTGGGGTTCACTACGTCCCAGTAGGCCTTGCCAATTAATTGCTATGTCTTGTTGTTGTTTCCCATATCTTGGCCATCCCCTGTGTGCTATCTCTTGTTTAACTATTGCTATATACGCCATACCTCCCCCCCCCCTAGGGCCTATTAAAGGCGTAAGGGGGATTTATCCGTTCTAACTACCGTGATGCTAAGTAGCGGGATATTATATATTGGGTATCTTTTATGCCTAGGCCCCAGCTAGGCCCTTTTAAAGGGTTACCACTCCGTTAAAAGGAGACAAGGAAAACCATAGGTCGCAATCCAGACTGCTAGGCAGTACTACGGCAGTAAAACGGTGAGTGACCATATGCTCCGCGGGCGATCGCCCTAGGGGTTAGGAGGGGCCGTATATTTGCTTGTTCGTCCGTTTATTCGTTTGTGATTATTCGTTTGTTAATATAAGAGGTTATTAATGCTTTCTATCAGGGGTTGGGGGATGCTATCGAACACCGTATATCTATGTTGGATTGTATAGGTACCTTAATAGGAGAACAGTGTAGTAGCTGTTATTGTGAAGGGGTACCAACAGTGGTGGTTTTCGAGATCTCACTATCCTATGTGAAAACTTTTTACTACCGCCCATAACGCTTACAACCACCACCAGGTCCTATCACACGCTGTGCGACGTCTCTGCGTTGGCTCTAAGTCTGAACTTCAAAGACCTAGGTTCGTAGCCGTCACCACGTACAGGTGCAGAGTCCGATTTCGACGGCCGTATTATATTATATATAAACTGTATAATTAGTAGTAATAATACCTAATTATTCTGTGCATAATTAATATAATACCTTAGATACTATTCCAACGTCTAGTTTAGTCTCTCTGTTTATCCATCCATCTATAGATGGTATACTGTTAACGCTACTACTTAGACCCCTTATTTGGCTAAGAATACCTCTTAAAAGGCTGTTATAAACCTTAGATCTCTATCTAATATAACCTTTATTAGTGCTCTATGTCTTATAAATACTTCTTTAATATAGATTCTAGCTATATCTTCCGCTGAGATTTTCTCTATACATGCTATAAAGTAGCCCTACTTAGTTAACTTATCCACTATTACTAAGATTATGTTATAATCTTAATAGGATCTTTTAACTTTGGTAGCTTTATAATAAAGTCCTATAATATAACCTCCCACAGTCTTTCTAGTGTTTTAATAGGTTATAGTCCTCCGTATAGCTTATACCTTATTAGTTTATTTCTTTAACAATCTAAATACTCCTTTATAACTTATCTTACTATTTCCCAGATTCCTTAAATAATGTACTCCTTTTAAAGTCTTAATACTAAGCCTATAGCTCTATTATGTCCTTAAGTTATTCCCTTATAAACTCCTCTATAACTGCTTTTGGTATATATATAGCTTCTTAATGCTTATACTGTTCTAAGTCTAGATCCTTACTCTATACTTCTTAGATCCTTTATAACTACATACTTTTAGGTATTTTATAACTTTAACTTTCTTCCCTAGTTGCTATAATTTTAGGATAATTATACCTAATTAATCTATCTTCGTCTTTGCGTAACATAGCCCCTAATAGCTTTTCTTTATTTTACAACTCTGCCTTTTTACTAAGTGCATCCACTCTTGCATTTTTAGTTCCTTTAATATATTAATTTTTAAAGTAATATTCCGTAAGCATCTCTGCCCATCTAACTTGTCTTCTATTTAGTTCCTTTGTTATTAGGAATCCTATTAGATTCTTATAATCCATTCTAACTATAAATAGTTTCTCTATGCCTTATAAGAATGCTCTCTATTCCTTAAGTGCCGTGACTACTCCTAGCAACTCTTTATTATAGATGTTATAGTTTAACTCTAGCGGTATTATTTTCTAACTATAATATGCTACTGGATGCTATATATTATTATATCTTTATAGCAAGCACGCTCCTAGTACAAAGTCTAATATATCTGTTTCTACTATTATATCCAACTATAATTAATATACTTTAAGGATTAGATCCTGGGTAAATAACTCCTTAAGTTCCTTAAACAGTTTCTTTTACTTCTTGCCCTATATCTACAGTTTCTCTTTCTTTATAAGTCTTATAAACAGCTTAATATTTTTTTTAACTATTATACTATAAACCTTCTATAGTAGTTGCAAAACCTTAAGAATAATCTTAACTGTATAACGTTCTCTAGTTCTTGCTAACTTACTATAGCTTCTACTTTCTTTAGGTCCATACTGATTTTTTCTAGCTTAATAATAAATCCTATAAAATTGGTCTTTTTTATAAAGAACTCGCATTTTTTAATTGCTACTAGCATCTCTTCTTCTTATAGTCTTTTTAAGACCTACTTAACATATTCTCTATGTTCTTTTTTATTTACTAAGTAGATAATAATGTTATTAAGGTACGCCATAATAAACTTATTAAGGTATTCTCCTAATACACTATTAATTCTTTTCTAAAACGTTGTTAGTGCGTTTATAAGTCTGAACTATATAACTAATAGCTTATACAGTCCTTCCTTTAACCTAAAGGCTGCCTTCTACTTATCTCCTTCCTTAATCCTAATCTAATAGTATGCCCACCTTAGATCTATCTTTATAAAGATTTGCGCATTTCCTACCCTATCTTAGATTTTGCTCATTAAGGGTAAAGGATACCTATCCTTTCTAGTAATACTGTTTAACTATCTATAGTTAATATACATCCTAAGTTTTCCGTTTCTCTTTAGGATAAATAATACTAGATACCCTACTAATAACTATAACGGTCTAATATATCCCTTTTATAAGTTTTCTTAGATAAACTCCTTAAGCGCTACTAACTTAGTTTCAGTGAGCTTATAGATTGGAAAGAACTTTAGACTTATTCCCAGTTCTAACTCTATCTTATAGTCCTATACTATATATTCTAACAGTTTTTCACTTTCTAGGCTCTATAGCCTTTTGCTATACTTATAGTATCTTTTTAGTACATAACTTAAGCCTCACTTAGTCTCTTCATATATTGCTCTAACTTGGTACTATACTATTTTAGTCCGTTATTACATTTTATATTATTAAGTATTTCTAATATTAACTTAACCTATAACCCAGTTAATCCTTAGGTTATATTCCTGTAAATAAGGCGTTTTTAATATCGCCTTGTCCTTTCCTAATAGTAGGATATTAAAAGACATTTTAATACTTCTTCCTTTAATAGTTAACTAAATAGGTCCTGTTTTAAGATTAATAACGCCTCCTCTATAGGCTATTAGATCTCCTAAAATTATTATTAATAGGTATAGGTATTCTTTCTATCTGTACGGTAACCCTATCTTTTTAACTACTGCTAGTAATATATAGTTTCTTATTATTCCACTATCTACTAGCGCTTTAAACTTTTAATCTTGCCATTTAACTTATAAATTTAGGTGTTGTCCTATAATTCCTTTAAGGGTCTAAGGCTCTACTACTAGCTCCCTCTAGCCCTATAGGCCTCCGCTTTTCCTAACTATTAACTATTAATCTTTAACTGTACTTAGTCCTTCTATAGCTAATACTTAGTTCGCTTTTTATCTTTAATATACTATAGATAAGTGTTTTCTAGGCACTTCCACCACTATTATCTGTCTAGGCATTCTTCTATAAGAAATCTTCCTAGTTAAAGTGTTAAGTCCCCTAATTCTTAAACTTCTACTAGGTACCAACTATATATATACCTTATATTCCTGTACCGCTTTTTACTCGTTATCTAATACATCCTTATTAGATACTTATAATGTTTATCCTTAGGTGTTCTATATATGTTATATATATTATCTATATATGCAATCTAAGCTAATATATAATGCGCTAGGTGCTTTGGGTTAACTCTTAGTTTATCTTTATTCTTAAGTTTAAACCTCTCCAATATTAACCTAAATATTACTATATTATTTGCTGGTACTAATACCTATATTATCTCTCTTTAGTTTATAGCCTATTCTTCTAGGTTCTTAGATATTATAATTAGTGCTTCTTTAATATAACTTATCTATTTTTCTAATATTGGCTAATCTAATATAACTTTCTTATTTAGCTATATGCAGAAGTCTTCCTACTTATTGTTTCCTTACTACTAATACCACTTTTAGTAAAGCTCTCTAAGCGTATATAACTTATCTATAAGAAAGTATCTCTTTATTGCTGTATTGTTGCAACCTTTAGTATATCTCTCTGCAAATCTGGTTAGAATCCCTAGATCCTCTTCTTATTCTAGTTTATTTAACTATTGGCTCTTAGCGTTCCTACCCTTAGCCTGTTTATAACTTTCTATATAGGTGCTCTATTCCTTATACGTCCTAGTATAGCTAATCTTTGGTCTAGCTTCTGTTCTTACTATATAATAATTTATTACCTAAACTTATCCATACTTTCCTTTAGTTTTCTTCTTCTAAAAGGATCCTTAAAGTTATCTAACTTCTTAATTACTATATTAACTTTTTAACCTTTAGGCTAAATACTATATTTATCTAGAACTGCTATAGACCTTATTTATTCTTTGAAATCTTAGCTTCTAGGGAATCTTTATCCTGTACTTATTTATTTATTTACAAACTAAGCTACTGCCCTTTCCTATTGGTTTTTATCCATTATAGGTTTTTAGGTATATCTTATCTTACTTTAAGAATCTTAACTATCTCTTATCTTATTTTAAAAATCTTAAGTCTATAGCCTTTTACCTTTATTAAGTAGTAAGCTAGCACTAGCAGTTATCTGCATGCTTAACTGTCTTTAGATATTACTCCTTCCGTCTTATAAAGTAATGGATGCCGTATTTAACAGTGTTATAATACCCGTTACTAAACCGCGTTCTATAGTGGTTTTAGTCTCTGCTTCTATTATATTATTAAGGTTTAAGCGCCCCTAGCTGGCCTCTTTTTCCTTATTACTATTATTAATATTGCTAATTTTTATCCATATATTACTGTAATATCTTAATCTAGCTTATAAAGTTAATTCTATTCTTTATCTAACTCTCTAGTTTCTTTAAGTCCTTATAACTCTAGCTTTTATAGCCAATAGCTTGCGCTATACTTAGCGTCCTTATAAATTTAGCATGTATTATTATAATAAAACGCAAAATATTTAATAGAGCATTCCTTAGTACCTTATAACCTCTTTATTACTAGTTCTAGTTCTCCTTACTTAGTCTCTTTTACTATATAGTTGTTCTAACCACCTCTATAATCTCTAGTATAATAACCTTATTTCCTACAATTTATATAAGCTTCTAATTTAAACTAATCTTCTTACTATAGAGTCCGCCTAAATGTCTTCTATTAATAAGATCCCTAGTTTAGCCTCTGCTCCTTAGTCCTATAATTACTTAATCTTTAACCTCTAGGTTTCTATAATTTCTTATTCTATCTTTTAGATTCTTTAGTGCCGCTTAAGTCCATTAGCTCTAGCCTACCGTTCTATAGTTTGTAACTCTGTGTTAGTTAATATATACTCCACGCCTTATATAACTATAAAACTCTATCTTACCCTCTCCTAGCTTATTCCCTTTAATAGATCCTATTATTAATCTTAATTAACTAATCTATTAACTCTCTTAGAGTTTCCACATCTTCTATTAGGATAATTATATCCTAGACTTTAGCCTTAAGTCCCTATTTATACTATGCCATAAGCGCCTTATTATTCCACTTAATCTAAGTTATAAGTGTCTAAAACTATATTATATACTTAATTGCTAAAGTGCATTATACTAGGTTCTAAAGTTTTCTTTCTGCTATAGTGGTTACTTTTAGGTCTTTAAATATTTACGTAAGTCTTTTTTTAAACCTGTTCTAGTTAGTAAACATAAACCGTACTTCTTAGTTAGTAGTTATTATTCTATTAGTTTGGATCTTAGTAAGGTAAGGTTTAAACCACTTAAGTACTCTTTCTATTAAGAACAATCCTGTATATACTACTTGGTCTATAGGTATTACCAACTTTACTCCCTCCTACATAACCTTAAAGTGCATTTACGTAAGGAATCCTTTAAGTTTTAACTTCTCTCCTAAGAATTATTTAATTAAGGGTAACTTAACCTTAGCTGCTCTAATTCTATTAATTCTATCTTTAAGTATTTAATTATTATCTATTAATTAATTAACCATTTTCTGTAACTAATCCACTGTAACAAGCTGTAAATCTATATCCCTTATGCTGGTGTCTTCTCCTAACCCTAAGGTTATAGCTGCCGTAGGTAGCGTTATAACTAGTACTTTCAGTGGCATATTATTTGACTTTATTAATACTATAACCTTAGTAGTAAATATATAACAAAGCTTTATAGGAAATACTACAGTAGACTTACTAATAGGCTAGGTGTGTAGGTAAACAGGAAGTTAATAATATAATAAGTATAAATAATAACTAGTAGAGTAGTTACCTAACAGATTAACTCTAATTGTATTCTAAGATTTACTATAAGGAAAGGAACTATTTAGGTAGGGACTGTAGGTCCTTAAATACACATCCATACTCCTAAGAAATCCTCCTTATACGTAAGATACGTAATGTACATATTATATGTACGTCCTGTCTATACTCTATGTATGCCGCGTACAACATTATATAACCTTAGTTACTATTTCTTATTACCTAGTTCTATGGGTTCCATCCTAGACTGTGCTCTTATTAACTAACCAGCTTCTTCTAACTCTTCTCCAAGTAGTTGTAATATTATACTTAAAGCGTCCGTAACAAGAGAGTAACTAGGTGGAAAATTGCTAGTAAATTAAACCGCTAGATATATAAGGTAATTACGTTTCTAGTTAACCCTTTAGCCTAGTAAAGTAAGGCTAAGCTAAGATAGCTTTTCTAGAAACTAGTAAAGAAATATAGCTTAAGTAATAAGAAGCGAGAAAAACCTACTATGGACGTAGAGGATCTCGCCCTAGTTCTTAAAACCAACTTAGTTATAATAAGGAAGAGATATATAGTTAGGCGACATTAAATGTAAGTCTATTTCTTGCTATAGCTAGGCCTTTATACTATAAGCTAACCTAAAGCTCTTCTTAACCTATACTACTAATATATAATAATTACACTTATTTATGATCTAGAAGGCGGGCCTTATAAGATTATGCCTAAGTTTATATTTAAATTTACTAAGGAATATCTTAGTATAAAAGAAGTGTATATTCTCTTTCTACCTTATTCCTTTCCTTACGCTTATAGAGAACTAGTAATACTTTCCTAATTACTAAGGTTATCTTTAACCCTTTATTTATTCTTAGCCCTTATATCTTTCTCCTAGGCCTTCTTTTTGCTAACTAAACTTTTACAGCCCCTAATCTAACGTCCGTAAAGCAGCTTAGTAAGCTATATATTAAGCTTAGGCGTAATAAGTTACCGTTACTACTCCATTTAGACCTAGATAATATCCCTATATTTTAGTAATTAATTAAAACTCTTTATAGCTATAAGATCTTACTTAACTAGCCTTTACTATACTTAACTCTTTTACTATAAATTAAGAACCTTGGCGTAATTACGGGATTTTAGCAGGTTGCGCGCCTATATAGTCTTTGTTATGGCGTAGGTAAGGCATTTAATAAGAATAGTAAGTTCTATTATATAGAGCTAGTTCTACTAAGACCTAACGCCTATAATACTTAGGTAATATAAGTGACGCCCTCTAGAACCTTATAATGTAGTACGCGGACACTTAAATATTCCTAAAGCACTACCTTCTATGGCGTACTGGCGTAGATACGCAGGCAATTGTTTAAAGCTTAGAGCCTTAAGAAAAGTTAATAAAAGCAGTATACTAAATAAGCCGATTAATTGACCCGTGGTGGCCATAGGGCCTAATAATAGAATAATTCTTATTAGTAAACAAGGACCTGCGTATTTATTTCCTAGTTAAAGCTTAAACTAAGCTAAAGTATAGCCTTAAGAGTAAAGCTATAGGGAATATAGAATACTAAAAGCTTAGCTAGGAGATTATAAATAAAAGACGACGTTAAAGAAATGCACTATTGGAAAATATTAAGAAGAATTAGGATAATAAGTAAGCTATTATTAATATTAAGCGGCAACTTTCTAAGGTTAAATTTAGCGAGGATATTAAAGTAACTTTAGAATTTAATAATAATAGATCGGTTAAACACAAACGCCTTATTAAAGTAATTATAACGCTTTCTGGCATATTACTAGAAGATAAGATACACAGATGCAATAATGCTATTAGTGCGGATATAGACTACTGCAGTGTTAAGGAAGGTAGAGTATATTAGCGGAATTATTACTAAAGACAGTCTAGGATAGATGTCGCCCTTAGTAAAGTTAAGGTTAAAGAAGATGCTAAGATTTTAGAAGCGGCTAAAGCGCTAGAGAGGGTAAAGTTATCCTTATATAAGGAGAAAAGACTAAAAATATACTTTATCTGCCTTAGGAATAAAAAACTTATAATTAGCAAGCGTATATATAAGTTCCACACTCTAGCTACTCTTATAAAGCATTTCCGATAAGCGTATTTCTCTAAACTCCCATAGTAGGATAAGATTAAATGTAATGTTTGCGAAGTGACCCTTTAGTATAAAATGCATCTTTAAAACTATGTATTCCTTATATATAGGACCTTTTCCTAATTACTGCGCACTTATCTTATTATTCTTTGTCGCTTTTTATTTTATTTTATTAGTTTATTGTTATCTAATTCTATTCTAGTATTTAATAGAATAGATATAATAACTAGGATTTTATAATTTGTTTAGGGGGGTAAAGGGTAATAGGCGAGGTAAGGGTAAGGTAAAGGGTAAGGGTTAGTTATATAGAATAAACATCTTTCTTTATTTATTTGCACTAAATATAAGATTCCCTGCAGTTATCTAGTATATAAGGAAAGCTATATAATATTAAATGGCGTTCTGCGCTTTAAAAGCTATACTTAGACAGTTTATAAAATTAAGCATCGAGTTTTAAAGACTAATTCTATATAGCCTTTCTACCTTTATTAGGAAACAAGTATATTTACACTAGGAAGTTTAGTAGGGCTAGGAGAAGAGATAGGTGTAATTTAGTAGGGGTATGGTTTTTAGTAGGGGTAATTTTTAGTAGGGTCCATTTTTAACCTTGTAATAAAATTAGATATTCTATTTTTAGTCTCCTAAAAGCCTTAGGCTCCTAAGGTTAATTTTCTAAGGAGCTCTAAGTCTGAGTAGTAGCTATACAGTCCTTTGCGAAATATTGTAAACTCAGGCCGGAGTAAGCCCGCGCACCACCCACCACCAAATTTTGTATGGAAATCGATGGAATTAATTATTCCTACCTACCCACGCCTTTAAACCTCGCTGTCGCTACCCAAAATCGTGCTCTAGTCTAACCTGATTAGACAATTTGTATAGAGCAGTTGTTGTTTACCTATAGATTCAGCCGCACGTGTATCAGCTCGTGCCAACAAGCGCCAGAGACGTAAACGTACATTATCCAACACCTCACCGCCGCCGCGGGCCTCTAAAAGAGCTCTAAAAAAAAGACGCGGCGTCACCCAGCACGGCGTCCTACGCTGCCGCCAGCGCTGCAGCCACCGTCACCGTTATTTATACACTCGTCGCCGCCGTTATTAGCACAACCGGATACTATAGAGGAGGAGAATAACGACAAGGACGACGAGGATAAGGACGACGAGGACGACAAAGACGGCGAGGACGACAAGGACGACGACGAGGAGGACAAGGAGGAGGAGGAGGAGAAGGAGGAGGATTAAACGTCGCCGTCACCAGTTCCTGTCAGCTTTATAAGTCGTTGGAAGGCAGTATCTAGAAGGGAGGCCTTACCTAGTGCAATGTCTTCAAAGTACAACACTGAGAACCTCTTTTATAGCTCAATTAAGAGCTGGCGCGATAGTATAATTACAAGGTGCTTACCATAGATCTTTAACATTAATCGCCTTAAAGCAGCTGCCTTATACAAAAGGCAATTAAAGGCTAATAACTTCCTTTATAAGGCTAACAATCGCACCAACCTCTATTAAGTACTTGAGCTATTAAAGGACCTCCATAAGCAGCATCTAACAAAGTTATTATACTTAGATCTTACTTTATACTTAACTAAGAAACGGCCTTAAGAGACGCTAGTACTATCGCCGGCGCCTCTCTTTAGTTAAATAGTAAGATCTGGTAGACAAACTACTACCCAGATTTAAGAGGCCAATCTCCCAAATATCATTGCCGCTAAGGAAGCTGCTAGAAATAGGGTTCCCGCTCTAGCAAGTAGATGGCCTTATATTAATTCATACTACTTAAACAAAGGAGATACCTGCTAGCAGAATAGGCGTTAAGGTAAAGCTAATTGTGTTAAGCATTACTATCCCATTAACGCTTATATTCCCTAATAGTGGAGTAGAGAGATCTAAAGTGACGTTTTAATAGTTAAGGGGCTGTTACAGAATATTATTTGCTAGCTATTAGCGTGGAAGATAAGGCGGCAGCTTCCAAAGAATAAGAAACTAGAGGCTAAGGATAACTTACTAGCAGACCAAGTTAAGGACCTAGTTCAGCTAATTATTATTAGAGAGTTACAAGCGATAAGGCGTCTAGATTATTAGCAGCTGCTAGGTTAACCTCTGCCTTCTTCTAGCATTAAGCTACCTTCTAATTTAAGCCTAGTGCGTTTAGAAATAGACCACTATAAGATTCTCTTACAGTTCTTTAACTGGCTAATAGCTTAGCTAAGCCATTCTAGTAAGCGCTAGAAGAATATCCTATAGCTAATTAAGTGTACTTTAATGGCGGATAATTGGGATATTAATAGAATAAGATCTCTAAAGGATATAATAATAGAACTTTAGAAGGAGTATGGGTTTCTAGTTAGCATACTACCGCAAATTAGAGAGAAGGTGGTAGAGTTTAAGCACTAGAGGATAGCCTATTATAAGTAGAGGAATATATTATAGAAAGCTATAATCTACTATATAGCTAGCCTTCTTAAAATATGCCTCTATATATACTCTATAAGCTTAACTAATCGCAACCTCTAGAAATCTATTAAAGCTCTTAAACTTAGACGCTAGTATATAGTTCCTCCTTATCTAAGCTTTTAAATCCTTAAATATCGCCTTAATTAGATTAAAATCCAGTAAGTATAGTAGTAGGAATTTAAGTATAACACCTACCTACTTACAGAGCTTTTAAAGTTATACTAATTTATAAATAGATGTATTATCTAATATAATAATTAAACGCGGCCCTAGGTATAGTGTATAATTTAGTAGCATCTAATACTTTATAAAATCTTTAAAAAGCTTACTAGTAAAAGCTCCTTAGAAGATAAGGTAGCTTATATAGCCCTTAAGCATTAACGCCGATAGTATACTCTATTATTTAGATCTTTTATATAGTATTAACACCTTATAGTCTATCCCTCTTAGCGACTAGCCCTATTTTTAATTACTAGTCCTTTTATTTAAAGCCGACTTATTAAGGAAGACAAGCTGGTTAGTAAGCCATTATTTCTGCCTGCCCTGCTAGGTAGTATAGAGGGGGGTACTCTACTAGGCGGTATACTTAGAGACTGTCTTTTTAGACCACTAAGCGGCCTTAAGAATACGGCAAATGGTATATATAGAGGTTTGGATATCAAATTTATTAAAAAAAAATCTTGCATCTTATTAAGGTAGACAGTAGGCCTATTACTAAGGTACTTAAACAGTCTCTATCTAGTAGGAATGTTAGTAAACCTTAACACTATACCAAGACTACTTACTAGCTTTTAATACTCTAGTAAAGCGCTTAGTCTACCTAATTTAATACTAGGTAGAGTATATAGCTAACCCCAAAGGTTCTAATTTAATTAGAGCTTATAAATAGTCGTCTTTAAGAGCTTTAAGGCCGCCACTATTTTAGGTATATCCTCATCAAGGTTAAGACAAAGTTTTATTTGGTTTATAACCTTAATTAGGAGGCGCTAGCCTATTGCAGTAGTATAAGTAGGTAAAAATAATTAATTCCATCGATTTCTATACAAAATTTAGTAGTAGGCGGTGCGCGGGCTTATTCCGGCCTAAGTTTACGATATTTCACAAAGGACTGTATCCTAATAATGGTCTCTTAGTAGCCCTAAACTCCTAGGATTAAGCTAAGGAGCCTTTAGGTCCTAGAAGAATTGGTTTTTTAGAAACCTAAAGCTCCTAAAAAAATTAGTTTTTTAAAGCCTTAAGTTTCTAAAAAATATATTCTTAGAAGTTCTATAGCACCCTATAATAGAATAATTATTTCTCCTAAGATTATATTCCTCCTAAAATCGGCCCTTTTAGACTAAGAGCCCTTCTATGATTAAATCTCTTAGACATTAAGCCCTCCTAAAAGCTCTACCTAGATAATTCCTAGTGGCCTTAGGTGTAATAGAACTCTCGTTATAAGCGCTATACTATATATATGGCTGGTTTCCTTTTCTTATTTAACAACATTGGTAGATAGTTTATCCGCCCTAACGCCCTTATATAGATTTAGCCGCAGCTATATTCCTATTAGGTTCTTTAGCAATCCTTTTAAATCTCTACAATAGCCGTATATAGCTATTAATTTAACAAATCTAATGCTTGTTTATCTAGCATTTATATATAATACATTGTTATTATAATATTAGGATTGCTTACCCCCAGCTAGCTAGATGTTAATAATAGCGCAGAGCTATTACGGACTCTCTATATAGAGTCTTTAACATATTTAGTCTAGATTTTTTCTTCTTTCTTTTTAAATAGCCACTATATCTAACCTAGCTCTTCTCCTACTAGTATAGCAGCTATAGTAGGAACTTTAGAACTAACGTACTAAGATCTAGTCGCTTTAATTAGGCCTTAATACATCGCGCGTTAATATCTACTAGCTCTAGCTCTAGCTCTAGCTTTAGCTCCAAACCTACCTTATATCTGCCCTAACTACTCATCTATATCTCCCTAATCTACTATACTTTAATGGTAAGCCTCTTATATTTTATATATAGCTCCTATTAATTAGGGCAAAGCTCCGATCTAACTAGCTCAATAATACTAATACGTTTAACTATATATAGGATTGCCTTAAGCAGCCCTAGTAGGCTTCTATCCTATACCTTCACTAGTTAACTAAAGATACCCAGTCTTAGGACCCTAAGGATATCTTCTCTTTTTTTTAGCGCCTTTGCTATAACCTAAGAGAATAATAGGAGGCTATTTAGCGCTTCTTATTTATACACCAGAGAGAGAAGGAGTTACTTATTATATACCTTACTTGCTTTAAGCGATTTATATATAAGGCTAAGGCTTCCTCCTAGCTAGACGTGTTACGCATTATGGCGCTCTACTATAGTTTCCGTCCTGCCCTCCACCAGTCTCTTAAGGAGTTAAGTAATACCCTATTTAGCCTATTATACAATAAGTACGTTAAGCTTATTTAGCGCTTTAATTGCTACTTTTATTGCCTAGTCTAGAACCCGCTAGTCTAGAACCTATTAGACTAAAAACTAGCCTAGAAACCCGCCGCCGCCTATAAGCCTATAGACGTTAACCTCTAGCTCTATACTACTAGTTTTATCCCTACTCCCTAGTTTAAAAATAAGTTAAGAGCCCTATTTAGCTTCTGCTCCCGCCTGCTATCTACTACCTTATCGCAATTGCGATTATCCTCTACTAAGTCTATTAAGCGTTGTGTATATTGCCTAAAGAATAGATTCTGTCTCTATTATAGCGTATACAATTACTAGATTGTTTAGTATCTACACTCTTGTAATAACTCCTAACCCTGCCCTATTAGTTCTATTACCCCCTAAAAGGGGAGTACTATAATAGAACTCCTATTATAAGCGCTATGCTATATATATAGCTGGTTTCCTTTTCTTGTTTAACAATGTTAGTAGATAATTTATCCGCCCTAACGCCTTTATATAGATTTAGCCGTAGCTACATTTCTGTTAAGTTCTCTAGCAATCCTTTTAAGTCTCTACAACAGCCATATATAGCTATTAATTTAATAAATCTAATGCTTGTTTATCTAGCGTTCGCATATAATTTATTATTATTGTAATATTAGGCTTCTAAGGTAAAGCTCCTAATAGCTTTAGTCTTCTAGAAAAATTAGTCTCTTAGAAGCTAAGTGCTAGTAATAACAGCCTCTAAAAATTATATGGCAAAAAAAATATGCTGTCTATAGAAAGTGTGTGGCTATAGCGCCTGGGAGCAACTAATAGCCTAGGAGTATTACTTAAGAGTAATTTATTTCTAGTGGCCTTTTCTATTATATAGCTTTGTTATTTGTAGTAGAATATCTAATAGTATTTAAGCTCTTGGCCGGGGTATCTAAAAAGAAATATCTTTTTAGAATAGGGTAACCTATTTAGCGCCGTGCCCTATTATCTATAGTAGTTAAATAACGTACCCCTAACTAACTATTAACAAGAATAAATATAAAGAGAAAGGATAGCTAAATTCTAAATGTATATCTGCCTATGTGCTAAAAGGGCGTGCTTTCTATAGAGCTAAGTATAGGATTACAAATTATTAAACTAGCCTCCTCCCATAAAATTATATTAAAATTCTATATTTGTAGTGAAAAGTCTAACTGGTAAAAGCGTATAACTAGCAAAAAGTTTGACTAGTAGAGAGTTTAACTAGTAAAAAAGCTTAACTGGTAAAACCGCGAGACTAGTAAAACGTTTAACTGGTAGAGAACTCTAAATAGTATAAAGGTTGGACCAGTACTAAAGTTAGACTAGTATAAAGGTTAGACTAGTATATAAAACCTTGCTAAATTATAACTAGGTAAGTATAGCTAACTTTTAGGTTCTTGTGCTTAAGGGGTTACATAGGTCTAGTTTTAGGCCCCTGTTTTAAAAGATTGGTCTTACAGTAACCATAACGTGGTGCATAATAAGAGGATATAATAATGCATACCTAAAAGTTTTGTAGTGTATATATAGCGCTAAGTATATCTAGCTTAAGATAAGAAGCGACTTACCTTAGCGAGTTTAGACGCGATTTTTTAGCTAGTATTAAAATAACCTATACCGTCTTCTAAATTGTAAAATTATGTTTGAGTTATCTTAGCAAGCTTAAACATAATTCCGTTAGTGCGGATTTTTAATTAGTCCGCAAGCGGACTAACTACGTTTGTACTATACTATTAGAATTATATCTAAGCCAGTTTTATAAGGTTTATTAATAGCTCCAACTTTTTTTATAATTCCCCCTATACTTATAACTAAATCGCTTAACCACAACGGCTTAAAATACTACTAAAGGTTTATTAATTAGAGAGACGGCCCAATATTTTATAAATATCCGGTCTAAATCGGCCTATAAATGCCTAAAGTTAAGATCATTTTCGCTAAAAAAAAATTCCATTATTAAGAAATGTAGAAATAGCTATATTGTTATAATAGGTATATATATAAAGCCTAAAAATTAATTTATTATAGAGCTAGTTCTTATAATTATTTTAAGCCTATATATAGCCCTAGAGCTTATGGAGGTAGCTTTATTAACTTTGTTAAAGATTATATATATCCCATATAAATTTAGGCAATAGACTTCGCAACAGACGTTATAATGGACGTCGCAACTAACATCGTAATAGACGTCGCAATAGGTGTATATATAAGGCCTAAAAGTTTATCGATTATAGAGCTGCTTCTACAGATTAATTTAACGGTATTTCTGAGATAATAGCTGCTATAGGGGTGTAAATTAATTTTGTTAAAGAAGGTAACTGCTCTATATATAAAACAAGTCGCGTTGCTTAATAAATCTTGTAAAAGTCTCTCAGACTATAGAATCAACTTTTTAACAAAAAAGGTTAGCGATATCCGCTTGCAGATATACATATATCCACTAATTAATTCTATAGTCTAAGCTTGCTAAGGTAAACGTCTAAGAGTATTTAGCGCGTTTTATTAAAATTATAAATAAAATCCGCTAAGCGGATATTGCAGATATCTAATTTATTCATTTATATAACGCGTTATTATTACTATACGTAGTTACATTTTATTTAAGACTTAGGGCTTCTAAATAGTATAAATTTTATTATACGGCTATTGCTTAGTCCTAATATTAATTTTGTTAAAGTTAAAAAACATATTATTAAAATTATAAGCATATATTATATTTTATTAAATAGTCTGCTAATATAGATAAAACTATACAGATCTATAGATATCTACTACTTAAAGTTATTACAATACCTAGTAGGTACTATAGCTAGGTCCTTTTTTAAAAATATCCTCCCTTGGCCTAGAGCTACTAGGGGGTAAGCTTTAGGTAGAGCTTTATATAGAGCCTCCATAGAGCTTTGTATAGAGCCTCCATAGAGCTTTATATAGAGCCTTTATAGAGCTTTATATAGAGCTTTATACAGAGCCGCGTATAGGCGTGTAGATGTATAGATATAGATATACAGACGTGCAGATATTTATACGGGCGATCAATTCCAGACATTTATAGGGACGATTATATAGGCAATTAATCGATTAATTATATAGGCGTTTATATGGCGTTTATACAGGCAATTATAGAACCTTCCTAGTATATTAGTGCTATATATTAGTAGAGCTTTAGAGCTTTATAATTTTAGCTAGGTAGGTATTACAAAGAAAAATATAAGCTAACTAATAGGTAGAGATATAGAATTAAATAAATAATCTATTTTATTTAAGGTGGCTCTAAGAGCCCTAATATAATAATAATTATTATTATTTATTGCTTAATGTCCGATTTGGATCCCTATTGGGCCTACGCGGACTACTCCTTATATATATGTAGGGATTAAACTCTACTTAAGAAAACCCCGTAATCTATCTCCCCGCCTTTTAGGACTTGCCTACTTAGCGCCTATAAGTTGCCTATGGTGCTCTTCTACCTTACTTTTTAACCTTCTTAGGAACTATTGCTGCTGTAACAAGCCTATAGACGCGCTAGTATTATAAACTTTACTCTACTACTATAGAGTTAACAGGGGGCGCCTATTGCTCGCCCCTTTATCTTTTATTGCCATTTCCTTTATAACCTAAAATTGGTCTAGCACATTTTAGCTAATAAGCCATTAGGTAACCGCCTTAAGGCCATTTTGTGTTAAGAGTAGTGTATTATAGTTCTCTATACTAGTTACTAAGAGCATTACTTCTTAGTTGGTGCGTAAGGGGCATAGCAGTATTACGTGTTTTGGTGTCTGTCTTAGCTAGCTATATTTACATCTTAGGCTACCTACTAGGATACCTACCCAGTAGAGCCAATCTTTTAGTCCTATTATTCCTATTCTTAAAAGTGTTGCTATTATATTTTCTGCCTTTATTAGGCCTTTTTAGAGCCCTTAAGTATTTACCCCCTATAGTATTAACCATGCTATGGCTTAGGTTTCTCTTACCTAAATTAGCCTCTGTACCTTTAACTCCTATTTACCTCTTTAGCGTTAGTCCAACTAGTATTATATTACGGTAGATAGTTTTCTAGCATTCTTTTATACTCTACTTTAGCTGCTTTCTCTCTCTTACTATTATCTTTACTAGCCTTTTATATATCTCCCTTTCTCCTCTATATAGGCCTAGGCCCTAATATAGCACCATTCTTCTTCTGCTTTTTTTTACCTATTTCTCTAATATATCTTCCCTACTTTAGGGTTGTTAGTTTATTCTCTTACGGGGCGCCCTAGGGTCCCTCTATAGTTTATTTAGGCGTGTCTTAATATACTTTATAACATTAAAGTTGCATTTATTTTACGCCCTTTATATTACAGTGGCTTCAATATATAGTAATAAGGGGGGAATATTGGCTTCCTTTTTAAGCAGTGCTGTAGCCATACGCTTATACCTACCTATTATACTCTAGAGGCAGGCTGTTTGGACCTTTTAGAGTAGTTTAAGTAGTAATTTAGGGGGGCCTTTTTTAGTTTCTTTAATGGCCCAAATACTAGATCTATACGTCATAGTTAGCCAGACAACTACTATATATAGTAGGCGTAACTTCTAAAAGTATGGGCCCTATATAGAATTAACGATCCTGGATAATGTAATATACTATACTTAGCCCTTATAGGCCGCTTATACCGCATATATGCTCTACTAGAGCTTACTATCTACCTATACTCCTAATACCCTTAGGCCCTAAACTAGTTAACCCCCAAAGCCTTAAATATAAATTATATGCTAAAGATCTACAGACTAGTTGCGTTTTCTTATAAAATGGATTAGCTGGTATTTCTCTAGTGAGAATTAGACTCTATATTGTCTTGCCTATTCTATATAGGTATTATAGGCTCTCTCTAGTGTTCTATAATTCTCTACGGCTATTGGCCTATATATAATTAGGTTTATATTATTAACGAAGCCTATTCCCTAGGTCGCCCCTTCCTTAAAGGAGTTAAGTAGGTTGCTTATAAAGAAGAGGAAGAGAATTAGCAAGAGGGGTAATCCTTATAGTATTCCTGTTATAACTGCTATAGGGGGGCTCTAGTATCTGCTAAAGACTAGTAATATTTCTTTCTAGCTTATAAACCCTAAGATAAATTATATAATCCATTCTAGGAAGCCCTTTGCCCTAAGGATATATAGAAAGCGCTTATAGGATATATTATTATAGACACCACTAATATCTAGGCTAAGTATTAATACTATAAAGTCCCTTTGCATCGCCTATGTAGTTTTAATGGTAGTAGTAAGTAGTATAAGTGCTAATAGTGTTAAGCGGTTCTTTCTTGCCCCTATTTAGCTTTATAGTAATAGGGTATATTTCTTAGCTATATTTACTATATAGTCTGCTATTACCCTTTCTAAAATCTTGCTAAGAGTATTTTCTAAGGCAATAGGGCGGTAGCTTCCTGGGGTTAAGTAATCTACTTTGCCTTCTTTTTATAGAATAACCATTATTATAGCTCTACTAAGTTATGGGTAGTAGCCTATAGTAAAGCATGCTTTAGCTACGTCTATAAGCTAGGGTGCTATAAGTGGTCTATAGGTCTTTAAAGCCTTATTTAGAATTACATCTAGTCCTAGTACTATATTGTTTAAAAGGCGGCTAATAGTTCTGGCTATTTCCTCTGCTGTTATATTGCTGTTAACCCTTAGGCGAGTTACTAGTATTTTACCTGTGATATTACTAAGGTCTGCTAGGGCTGGTTGGGGGAAGAACCTCTTTATAAGGATTTTTGCCTTCTTATTATTGTTATTAGTGGCCTATAATTCCCCTACTCTTTACAGGGGCAGTAGGTATAGATCTTCTGCTAAACGCCCTACCTTTTTCTTTGCCTATTTTGCTATAGCCTAAAGGCCCTTATTATAGGGGAGGCTTAGGTTAAAAGTATGCTTATTTATAAACTGTCTCTAGTTATTTCTTACTTCTTTTTTTAGGGTATTCTTTAACTAGTTTTTTATATCTTTATATTATCTCTTATTTTTAGGGTTATAGCTGATTATATATTTCCTTCTTGCTTATTATTAGCTGGTAATAAGTACCGCGCATTATACGGACTATATATATTACGTATAGGGGCCCGGTTTTAAGACTAGGTAGTACTCTTCTAGCCCATTTTTAATTGCTGCCTAGATCCTTTCTAGTCTTTGGTTAATTTCCTTAAGGGTAGCTACTAAGCCTTACTTATTTAGTATTGGGTGGATTTCTTCTAGGTCTTAAAGTTGTTATTTAACTATATTAAGGAAACTATTTGTCTTAAGCTTCCTTATTGCGTATCTTTTACTATTTAGTTATGCCTTAATATCTAGATCTAGCTATATCTAGATAGGGATATAGTCTAACGCAAGTGCCTATTCTTCTTTAGGGTTATACCTTTTAAGTCTCTGGTATAGGCCTTCATCTATAAATATAAGGTTAATTATACTTCTAGCGGTACCTTATTGCTATATAATTGCTCCTAAGGGGGTGGCCAGTTTAAGGCTCTAGATATCTATAGCTCTTAGTAGGCACTCTGCCTATTATTTAGCAGCAATATAGATACCCCCCTACTATAGGTGGTGGAGGTTTATATCTCCTAATAGAATAAACTCCATGCCTTTAGTTTCTAATAAGCTTATTACTAATATAATGTTCTCTATTTATGGGACTCCTTTAACCCTAAGGTTATATATATTAATAATTTATACCGGTCCCCTATATGTCTAAATTATTATAACTATAATATCTAGGTTAACTGCCTGCTATAATTATAAGAATAGGCTAATAGCCTTACTGATTATAAAGCACATATATATAGCTGCTTTTGGTTTGTATAGGAGCTGGAATCCTTAGGGGCAGTATGTTAATTATATGTAGTTATTATAATACGGCTCTTATATGGTAAGGATATAGTATTTCTCTAGGTCTAGACTGTCTAGTAGGGGCCTTACTAGGCGGTGGTTTATATTGCCGCAGTTATACTATATAATAGATAGGTAGCGGACCCTTAGTAAGGGTCCTTTATCTCTCCTTTATTCCTCGCTTCTTCTATTTCTACTTTCTTTAGGATTTTTAGAACTTCTGTTTCTTATATCTACGCCCTAGTTGCTACTTATTTTATATAGAGCTTTTTATTTTAGTGTCTTGTGTTCCTACTAGCGCTTCTATATCTAAATCTATTATTATCTCCAGTTCTTCCCCTAATCTTACTAGTTAGCTATATACCCTTTATAGGTTGGCTGCAAATATTATATTTACCGTGTTAAGTCTAATTCTTAATTGTCCTGGTCTTAAGCTTGCTGTAGCTGTCTATAGGGGTCTTCCTATAGGGCGTTCTCTCCCTTAGGTCCCCTGTAACCCTTATGTCCCTATTTAGTCTAGTAATATCGCGCGGCATTGCTTCTGGCCCGTTAAGGCTTGGGATGGCTGGCCTAGCCCCCTAGTATTAAAGGTAGGAAACGCTAGGAAGGTACCTACGTCCCCCTAGCTTATTGCCTGTTGTTTCTATTTATATAACCTAATATACAGTTATTCCCGCAGCTATTAAGCCCTTGCCTTTTATCTCCTATATTTAATGCAGTCCTCTCTCTCCTACGCCTTATATATGCTTTAGTGGTAGTTTACGCATTTTATTTAGTCTTAATTTAGGTAGTGTCTTATATTATAGGGGCCTGCATAGTGGCCACAGCATACCTATACTGCGTATGTGGATTAGGTGTGACCCTATTATGCGCAGCGATAGCATCGTTTTAGGTATAGTCTATAGTTATAGAGCCTTGTGTTGTATATAAGGCCATTTATAATTATTCCTTTTTGGATAAAGAGTTTTTACATTCCTAGCGTATATATACTGATAATAAGGGAGCTATGCATTCGACTAGTGTCTTTCTGGCAAGTCTCTGGCGACCCTTATATCCTCTTATTATTCTTATTATATGCTTGGTTTGCATTTTCCTGACAAAGCCATTGGATTTAGGTAATCTTAAGACCTGGTATAAGGCGTTCCGTTTGTTAAGAGCCCTAATATATATAAGAAATTGACCTCCTATAAGGGTCCCTAGAAAATAATAATATAGGTTAAAAACTAGACTAATACTATCTAATATGGATGTTAAATAGCACCCATTGCACCTCTATAGTAAGGCTACCTCCGTAGCTAACATACCCCCTTAAATCTAGTATAGATTATTAAAGCTAGATTACCGGATTAGGTAGTTAAAATAGATAAGTTAGTAGTGAGCTTTAATATAGCTAAGTATCTCCCTCTATAATTTTAGTTCTGGTAGAAAGTTGTCTTAATATCTATACGTCTTTATTATAGCAGCATAAAAAGCGTAAGCCGATGGTATCATATCTAGATTAATAAGGTTATTATTACTATTATTACTTTTAATTATAAAGGCTTATTATTATAAATCCTAATTAGGTATATCTTTTTTTTTTTACTATAGGCCGCTTTTTATGGCCAGAATATCTCTTACCCCCTAATAATAAGCCGACTATTGTCTAAGGTTTGGAATAAGGTGTAGGATCTATAAATAGTGGTTTGGTAACTTTAAAAGATAACTAAGTGGTAGATAATATCTATAGCGTAGATATTATAGTAGATGGTAATTACTAAGACGCTAAAGATATAGATAGTTTAGATGGTTCTAAAGTTAGCTTTAGGGTAGGTAGCTAATAGAGTTCTTCTGTTAAGATCTAAATGCTTTTTAATGTAGGAGTAACGTTAATATTTACTAAATATGGCAGTCCTATATCTAGTTCTTTATTAAAGTTCTCCATCTAGTCCTTGCTTTTTTAAAGATTATCTAATAGATTCTAGACTTGTTAAAGGTAATTTATCTTATTCTGCGAGATAAGATATTCTAGTATTTTAAGAGTAGGTAAGCTAGTAATAGTATTAATAAGGTAAAGACCTCTATACTCTATAAGGTTAGCAAATAGGCTTCCATTATCTTTATAGCGTAGATGGTTTATAAATTAGTTAATAATTACTCTAACCCTATCCCTTAACCCGTTGGGGTCCTTAGAGAATTCGCTACCGGATTTGATTGGGCACTTGGGTTGAACCAGGTTTTCCAATTAGCTGGTCCCTTATCGATAACCGTAGGACCCAAATCAACGGGTTAAGGGATAGAGCTTTATTATAGATATTAGATTAGTATAAAAATAGGGAGAGTATACTATGTTTCTTAATATTAGATACCAAATTAGGCGTTATTTGCCTACCTTAATGGCTAAGGGGTCGTTCGGTTGCAAAAGCGTCAGATTGAATCTGAACTGAAAGTCCGGCAGAACGAACGCGTTCTTTCCCGATATGACACGCGTCTGTGGCTCTACGGGTTGCACGGACGTGTGCAATCTGAAGCCTTCAGATTCAACTGAGGAGCTTGAAGCTCCTTATTTGAACTGACGCCAAGACCTTAGTTTAGATTCTGTATGTGGTAAAGTTGCCAACTTTTTAGTAACTTTTAGCGTGTTTTTTGGGCGGTTAGAGGAATATTAAAAATTTGTGGCTGAAGTCAAGTTGAACTGGAATTCAACTGAACAGTCACCTTAGAATTAGATTGGAGCTCCAGATCAACTCCATTCTGAAGCCCTCATTCTGATCTGAACTTGCAACCGAACGACCCCTAAGTTAATATTACTATATCTATGGATTTCTGCCCTAATATCTTCAGCCATTGCTATAAACATGCTTAGCTTAAAATTATGGAAATATCTAATATTGTTGCAGAAGTAGGTGTCTGCTATAGTATTATACCCCTAGGTATTTATTAAAGATATATCCGGATAATCCTATAATAATTTTAATAATAAAAAGGATATTATTATAGCAGCTGCCGTAGCTTGGGGCCTGTCTAAATCCTTAATCTTTTTAGTAGTAGACGAAGCTAATAGAGACGTCCTTAACCTAGGACCTTCCTACTTAATCTGCTTAAGCCTTTTATTATAGTACTGCTTATTTTTTAGGACCTTAAGCCATTCCTAACAACTCCTTAAATAATTATTATTTAGTATAAAATTTGGACCTTAAAGAGATTAAAACAGCTACTTACAATTCCTTAGTTTATAGGTTAAACTATCAGCAGGATACTTTGTCTTAGATAGATAAAAAGAAGTTAGAATAATAGACGTTGTCTAATCTACAGATGGCTGTCCTAAAAGTATAGTATAGGCATTATAATTAGAATTCAGATGCTTATAAAGTAGATTAAACTCCTTAATTATTATTGCTATTTTAAGCTTCTTTAACCTCTTTACTACCTTTTAAATAAAGGCATAATATAGAGCTGGATAGATCTCATTATAGTCCTAGACAAAAGCTTATATAATACTGCTTTCTATTATCTTTATTAACCCTTTCTCTAGCTCTTTGCTATTCTATATAATAGTAATATAAAGCTAAAGCCAAGATTTCAGAGTCTAATATTTAAGCCCTTATTTCTATTTCTTAAGATTGTCTAATACTATTTACTCTAATATAGCTTAAGATGGCTTTGCTACCTTCTTTAGCTATCTTAGAATTAAATATAGTATGGTAAGGTTTTTAAGATACCTAGAGAAGTTGGTGCCTATAGTGGTATATAAGAGTGCTATAAATATATAGAGCTTCTCTTTCCGCTTTAGGTAGTCTTATTATTAAAGCTTATAGAGCTTAAAAAGCATTCTTTATATCTTTACAGATTGCTGAGTTTGTTATCCTTACTAACTTAATAACCCAAGTGTAGCTATTCTAGTAGATAATGGAGTTACTACTAGAGCTATAGGAGCCGCTACTAGTGCTATAGGAGCTGCTGCTATTAAAGGTATATCTAGCTTAGTATTTTCCTTAATTTTGTTCTCCGTCTTATCTAAATCTATATAGTCCTAGATCTTCGCAAAACTTGCTTTTTAACGGATAAATTAAAACTATAAAGGCCAGTCTTTTTGGGTCAGCAAAAGAGGATTAGTAGAGTCCGTGGTTGTGGGTGCTATGGTGGCTTTTATCTTAAGGTTTAAGAGAGGTTGCGTAAAGAGACGCGCTTTCGCGTAAAGGACGCGATATTTCGTGACGAACTATGCTCAAAGAGGCTTAGTGGTATTTGTCTGGCCACTAAGATCTCCCTAGTGCTTAGAAGGTTACTGGGCTTATAACTTTCAGCTAGGTAGGTATTATAAAGAATAATATAAGCTAGCTAATAGGTAGAGATATAGAATTGAATAAGTGATCTGTTTTATTTAAGGTGGCTCTAAGAGCCCTAATATATATAAGAAATTGATCTCCTATAGGGGTCCCTAGAGAGTGATGATATAGGTTGAAAACTAGACTGACATCATCTGATACGGACGTCGAACAGCACCTGTTGCACCTCTGTAGTAAGGCTACCTCCGTGGCCAACATGTGATAAAATATACAATGTTTTGATTTTGAAGTTCATTACGTGATTTTTGCCACAACTTACTGTAACGTCTATCCCTGCGTAGCGCAAAACCCGCCATCCCGCAAAATATGAGGGGTACTTCGACTTTAAGTGACCATAACTCTGCGCAAACGTCAAAGTTCACAGTAATTCTATATAGTTCGTGTAGTGCAGCCACTTTTAAGCATATAAAACCTCTACTAACTATAAATTACATGCCCATCGTCTCCTTCGCGCCTGATCTGCAGAGAGCCTCGTTCTATTGCATAATAATCTGCCTTCTCTATAGCACCACTGTTAAGCTCTTACCACTCCAAAATACTCATAACCGGTCCTTTCAGAGCCTTATTAGCTTGCTATTATGCCAGAAAGCCATTATCAGGCTTGTGTCTGCTATGGCGCGCAAATTCGTGCGAGATCGCCACCCCGGTCGGCACTAGCGATTCTGGCTAGTGCATAACAATCACTCGCTTAAATATCAAAGGTGTAATTTACTTATATGTCATTCGGTAAGCCTAGCAATGTTGTGGCTGTCAGGTCTATGGCTGTGCGGACAACTCCGGAGCGGGACTCTAGAGCGTTTAGCAACACTAATAACTGCTAACATATATTAAAGTGGCATCTGTATTGTTAAAACCTTTATCTTCTCTTTCTATGTAGTAGCTTACAAAACCGATGTCATCATTTGTACACGAATTAATTCTTTTAAACCTCCTTATGCAAGGCCAAATCCCCAAGCCCTTCAGCCATATCTCTAGCCAAGGCGCCAGTGTCGGTTTGCTCTGTCTCCCATTCCTCCAACAATTCTAAGGAAGAAATGTAATTAGGATGGTTAAGCCCTAAAATCCGCTGGTGAAGCCGTACACACTCCCTTATTAGATCTACAGCTTCTCCGTCCCAACTTTGTTCTTCCCACGTGAATGCTAGATTGGCCATACTGGTCAGCGTGTCTGGGTGGTCCGCTCCAAGCTTCTTCTTAAAAGTCTCCATCACTTGCACCTCCAGCTCTTCTACTGCATCCCATTGATCTGCAAGTCTGTATGCCTATCTTACCATGCCTATACTCCATAGAGCTTCCTCGCGCTCTTTGCCTAATACTCTCTTTCTTGCTTTTATTGATTTTACAGCGAGCTTTTCAGTGTCCACGATATTGCCTATTTCACATGCATACCATGCTGCACGATAGAGAAGTGTAGCACATTGTGCTAGCGAGGATTCATCTTCTGGCTGCTGCCCTGCGGCCGATTTAGCGTGCGCGAAAAGTGCTTGACATGCTGCCCAATTCTCGTATCCTCCTGTTGGAAACTATACGCATAGATTGCTGATAAACCGCTGTTTCTATCGCTCAAGCTTGCTGTTAGCCTGCAGCCACATCCGTGTTGCAAGCTGCACCAGCGCGTGCATTTCAAAGGTTGTTCCATCAACATTAACTGATACAAAAGAGAGATTGCGGAGTGCAACCACGTGGTCTTCAATTTCATCATCACTCGTGCTAGACTGCGATGCAGCGTCTTCGTTGTCGCTGTCTGCATCATCTTTCTTTTCATCTTGCTGAGTGCCCTGCTCGTGAATCTGCTTGTTTCGAGTCCGTAGCAGAGTTTCAGGAATCCCCTGCCGGTTAAAGAAGCTCATCAGCGAGAGTAGGTCCGCTGCTGACGGCCAGGTCTGCTGTATGTGCTCGAATGATATCTGCCACGTAACAATAATTGAGTTCTTTGCCTCCCAGTCTCGTCGAAGCTGGCCCTTATCGTGATTAAGGAAGCTTGTCCGCTTGCGCTCGCTCTTCTTAAATTCCTCGAGGTGCTATGCCACTGTGCATCGAAGTGCCCTTTGATAGACGTATGCCGCTGCTTGTACAATTGCGAGCGGCATGTACTCTAGTGTTGCTGCGAGCTCGGCAACATCGCCACTGTGTCCCTGCACTCTCAGCTTCTTCCCAAACAGCGCTTGCGCCTGCGCCTCGTCCATCGGCTCTACAGTAAGGATGTCGCGTTGCTCAACCAGGTTCAGCGCCGCTTCCTTGCTGCGCATTATGACCAGGATTGACCCCCGCTCGCAGTGGGGGAGATACTCGCGCAGCGGTCGGGCAGCGGTCTCCAAGTCGGTAATCTTGCCTAGACCGTTAGCCTGACCATCGAGAAGAAAGCGGGCATCGTCCACATTGTCGATAATGAGCAGCCACCGTCTCTTGCGATCGCACAGCCAGTCGTGCACCAGCTTGAAGATGTAGACTTTAGGGTCTCGCCGCCCGAAGATTTTGACGCCGTCGGCAATGTCGCGATAGCTCTGCTCAAACCGGGCAACATTACTTGCATGCACCCAAAACACCCACATCTCCGGCGACCGCTCGGGTGTGCGATAAGCATACTCAATAGCAAGCTGCGACTTGCTTCACCGCAGTCAGCACCAGCCGCGGTCGCGATCAAGTTGTTCCTACCCACCCAACGCCGCCCAGGCCGACGAGCGCAGTCGGCGAGCCCGGTGCAGCGCATTTTGTTTGGAGCTGATTGAATAGCTCGCCTCTCTCAACGAAGTCGGTGTCGCGACTGAAAGGTATCACGGCCGATGGATGTGGTGGAGTCTCTCGTCGTTCTACAGGCTACTATTAGTGCTTGCTCGGACCCTACAGCGGGCCCTCAGACCCTCCCGCGACGTACCGGGCGGAAGACGGAACTCGACGTTGACAGGACCGTCAATGATGCCGGCCTGGAAGCCGTGGTTCACATCGCCAAAAGAGATCACGGAGGCCATGATATTGTCACAGCAGTAGAGTATGCATCAGTAGTGGTGTTTCCAGAAGCGCTAGCTGGACCTCAGCCTAACTTGGGTAGTTGCCTAAATCAAACACAGGGCTGTGGGCTGAAGGCTGGCGCCAGGCATGACTCTTAACGTTGACGCGCTTGCCCTGCCGCAACCTCGTCACTGCTTTCATTCATATTTACTATCACAAACCTTTTGCACATGCAGGGAGAATAACCAACCCGCTCCGGCCGTAGGGTTGAGAGATAGCGTATTCTGTAGGTGTTTTCGTAGAGTTTTAGTTGGCGGCTGAGTTGGGTCGCAAGGCTGCGGGGTTGGGCGGCCCGCTTGCCAGGACTCCGCACAGCCACTAGTCTGACTTGTTCCCATTCTTCCGCGAGATTTATCTCAGTTGACTCATCCGCTTCGCCAAGGAATTTGAGGAGGCGGCCACCCCCCTGCTCCCGCCCCACTTCAACGCCACAGGCCCTCTTATGCAAACTTATGAGCCAATCAGATGGTCG
>Ga0307507_10000259_pt1 | contig 103369 bp, 32 predicted proteins | sample 7_EM_MG_FD_207223 | JGI IMG/M metagenome (GOLD analysis project Ga0307507, IMG submission 207223) | Populus trichocarpa ectomycorrhiza microbial communities from riparian zone in the Pacific Northwest, United States - 7_EM | ecosystem: Host-associated > Plants > Roots > Unclassified | place... | reverse complement strand
CTATAACTTAACTATAATCTAACTAAAATAGAACTTTATTTTACTAAATCTAATACTACTAGATATTATAGATAACCTTAAGGGTAAGAAGTTATTTAATATACTTAAGAGCTATAATAACTAGCTAATATAGGTTATATATTAGATATAGTGTGGTTCTATCCTAGAACTATCCTAGGTCTACTAAATATTAAGTATAGTAATAAATATAGAGTATAGCGTAGAGTATTTAGGTTAGGCTTTCTCTTAGATATTATAATATCTTTATATCTAGGTAGTTACCTTAATATAACCTCTACTCCTTATGCTTATAAATATAAAAATTTATATTAACTAAGTTCTTATTTTAATTTTCTAATTTTATAGTTTAGTTGCTTTTACTTTAACTTCTATATATAGGACCTAGGCTTTTTATTTATAAATATTTAATTAGGCTTATTAGGTAATAGTTATATAAAATAAAGATAATAAGCTACCCTTATATCCTAGATATAGTTAGCCTATAAGCTAGATATATTAAGGATATATTTAAAAAATCTTACCTAATAGTAAAGTAGGCCTAGGAGATAGTAAAACCTAACTATTATTTAATATTATAATAGAGGAAATTAAAAGATACTAGCTTTATAAAACTTAGTAGAATTTAGAATATAATATACTAGAGTAAATAGAGGTAATAGATTATAAGTAAGATTTTAATTACATACTTTATAAACTTTATAATTATAACTATAGGTATATACTAGTTCTAAAGATAATATATCTAATAAAATACATGTGGTGGTGGGATTGTATCCATTTTTAGAGGTTGTTGCCGCCGCTTTTAGCGGCGTTCTTACCTCGCTTAGACCCTGTTATATCGCCGCTTTAAAGAAGCTTTGTTCGCTTAAGCACTTTCTATCCCTATCATACCCCATCCTAGAGGGGTTAGAAACGGAACACGAGCTTTAGCAAAGCTTATCAGCGCTTACGTTAATTTAACAATGGCACAGCCTATATAAAAAGGCCAGCGTCTACTTAAAGGAATAGCCTGCTCGCCCTCTCCCCGCACTCTCTCCCTTTACTATCCTCGTTCTACTTCCTCTCTAGCAATTTAATCCTTATCTATAATGCTTACCTTACCTATTCGGCAAACTCGCCGTCGCCAAAATAGTAGTACACCTATTAAAGTAGCCGCTCCGGCCCACAGGATGGAGAGGAGAGAAGCGCTCTACACCACCGCCGTTTATTAAAACTTAAATTCACAACTCCAAAGTCCAGACTTAGACACAGACACTGATCTAGATATATACATTTATTTAGAAGATGGTATAGATTTAGATTCTAAAGAACCAGACACGGAATTAGATACGGAATTAGATGCGAAATTAGATACGGAATTAGATGCAAAGTCTAATACAGAGTCAAATACGGAATCTAACGTGGAATTAGACGCTAAAGCTAAGGAAATACTGAAAGACATTACTAAATTAGAAGAGGAGGGACCCGCGAAACTAAACCATACTTCTTATACCAAGAAACTATGGAAGAGGGAAGGCGAAATCTAGAAAAGGTAAATTATAAAAATTCCCACTAACTCGTCATTACACCCTCTAATTGCTGTAAACTAGGTACTGCCTAAAGATTAAAAAGATAACTAAAAAAACCCTAGACAACTAGCTGCGCGAATACGCCCTAAAGATATTTAAAGCATATCTCCACTAGCGGAAGAAACATTTTCAAATTAAGAAGGAGAGCTTAATATAGAGCTATTAGAAACAAATTAGCCAGTACTATATAGACCTTACAGGCTATAAGATAGACGGTAATGTCCTTAATAATATTTATAATATAAGTTCCCACCCCTCCTTTAAGGTAGACTAATAACTGTTAAAGTAGATCCTAAGCCTTAGGCTTAATAAGTCAGCAAAGGAAAAGTATACTATGTTTGTTTAAGACCTTTATACTATCCTCCACGCTCTCTAGATTAACGATACTAAGCCACTCTATAGCTTTATTTAAGTCTAAATTTCACTTCTTCTTCTACTCAGCGTAGCTATAGCCACAAGACCAGGCGCTCTAGTAGAAAGCGCTAGTGCTAAAGGCAGCAATAAAGCCGTCTGGTTTAAGAATATTAACGCTATAGTTGTTTGCAGCGAGAAACACTCTAATAAGAGTATAATTATAGTAAATGTGAACCTGGAACACATTAAGAATAAAGAAAAGGATAGTAAACCATAAGCTTTATACTGTGTCTAAACAATATATCCTACTAACTGTAAATCTATAGAAAGAAATTTACCTTCCATCTTAAAGACCTTCTTACATTCTATATTATTTCGCATATCTTAGCCGTCGGCGTTAATTAAGATGTATTCCTAGATAACTTTACAAGTGTCTAAGATATCTTCAACCTTAAGGTACCGGCGCACCGCGACGTGCTATACATTAAATAGAAGAACAAAGTACTAGATTGGCCATTCTTTTACAACGTTAGCCATATGACTAGGGGTGGTAATATTATAAAAGAAAAGGCCTTTTTATACGCCAAATACCGTGACATATTTGTACGCCTAGGGCTTATTACTGGGTTTAAGGAGGAACTAGAGCTGTACCAGCTACAATAGGCTTTAGGTAAAAATATTAATAGTAGGTCTACTTAACAATTACCTCTAAACCTAGTTGTATGTTAATTATATAGATAGACACTCTTACTTTAGAAGAGCGGAACCAGACCATAGGCCATCTCGGTAGTACGTATAAGAGATATTATATACCAACGCATATTATACGCGATTACCAGAGCATCTATTTTAGAAGTCCTTTATAGGATCTCCTCATTAAATCTATTGCAAGAATGGGGCTGTTATAAGATTAACGAGCGCCTATAGAGCTTAATAATAACCAGCTAAAAGAAGTCCGCAATAACCCTAAGCTTAGAGTACTTTATAAAGAATAAAAAGAATTTAAGAACCGTATCTATAATAAAGGCCTCTACCCTATTACTAAGGCCAAAGGCACTAAATTATACTAGCAATATAAAGAGACTAAGTGGAATATTGGCATAACGTATTAAAGGTTGCAGAGGGAACAATTAATAACCACTATTCACAAATTCCACGACTTAATCGACATAATTAAGATAGCCAGGTAGCTTAATAGAAAGCGCCCAACTAAGGTATTAACACTGCCAAGTATAGCATTTAAACTTCAAGAGCGGGCTACCATTGTTAGAATGCTCTTTGCGCCTTTTAAAAACGAAAAAGCCTAAATTAAGTTTATTAAAAACCTAGCTCAACTATATCATTAATAAGAAACGGCTCGACGCAAACCTTTAAAATAGAAGAAAATAGACTTTATTGTCTTTAAAAGCAAGAAAATATCTTACGTGTAAAAGCGAAGGGATATTGGTTTTAAGAGTACCTTAAATTACTAAACTCCCAATTATGCGTCCCTAAAGAAAGAGTCGCCGGATAATAAAGATTATGGGACTATTTAACAAGAGCTTGGCACTTTAGACGCCGCTTAAGCTAAAACTATTTAGTTATATCCTATAGAGCTTCCCCACCCAGTATGCCTTATTTATATAGGTAATAACGAGTTCTTGTACAAAAAACGGATATACTATATACCGCGAAAAGACGTCCTAAAGAAGCACGTAAAAACCCACTTTTAACGCCCTAAATATTAGAGAGAGTTTTAATATTACTACCCTAAATGTTCCACCAAGCTGGTAAACATAATGCATTTTATAAGATATACATTTAAGAAATATAAAGTCTCTTACTAATACACACAGACTCCCCCTCCGCTAGTATATATTATAAGGGGAACGCATCGTCATTGCTATCTCCATATTTAAGATGACGAGCGAAAGAAGAGAGGAAAGGAAAGAAGGGAGGGAGGAGGGTAGTAGTAGGTAGCTCCTTCTCTCTTTGGTAATAGATTATATCATATTAAGAAGTTTTCCTTTAGAGAGAATTCTTAATTAAAAGGAGCGGTGAGTGCAGAAAAGTAAGAGAGATAGGGGTAACTTAGCCATAAGAGTCTATAATAAGGTCCTCTTTATAGCAAACGGCATTAGTATTGCCACCTATTTACTGTCCATTCGGCGCTTGCTTATTACCTATAATAAGCAGACAGCTTATATACGACATTTATCACTTATCTGGTTCTTTATAGGAATTTTAATTACTAGCAAGCTAGCAAACTTAAGTATATATTAAAAAGAAGAGCGGATTTATATCATAACTAAAACTAGCCTTATGGTCTAACGTAAATATATACTATCTAAATAAGTGGATCGCCTCTCCTACTCTTATCTACTTCTTCGTATTTTAACGGCCTTAAACGCCTCGTAGTTCTTGTTCTAGGTTCTTATAAAGGTCCTATAGATCTCGCTTTACGCCTTTAGCTTATGCCACCTTGGAGAAGCCTTATAGCCCTATACACACAAGGTTAAGGGAGAGTCGCTTATAAATCAGCTTCCGGTTTTTGCACTTCAGAAATTCTCAGCGCATAGTACTTGGTACAGCTCTTGGTATACACTAAAATGAGATTTTTAGCTAACCGGAATTCCCTATTATACGCATACATAAAAGAAAAGAGATATAAATATAAAGATTTTTTTTTTAAGAGAAAACAAAAAAAAGCAACATTCTAGGTAACCTAGACAACTTAATAGATATAAGAAGATCAGCCTAGGGTTTGCTAGAAAGCTATATATATAGTTTATAAAAATCCCATTTAGCTCTAGGTAATAGAAACTGGTCAATACCAATAGAGGAGTAAGATAGCAATTAGAGGCTTAAACTAAGCAGAACAAAGAGGATCTAAAACTTGTTTTAGATAAAACCAGCCAGCAACTGCAATAATAGCATAGATTGCTATAATAAGAACGCCTTTAAGCCAGTCTATTTCAGTATTAGTTAGAGTAGATTACCTATATAGAAAGGAAAACTTACTAGATTTACTATCTTGGATAAAATAGTTTACTAGGAGCACAGCAACAAATAAAACAGCGATTAGAAAGGTATTAAATAAAAGTGTTATATAATCCTGGCCTATAGTCCAACCAAGTATAATAACAAAGGGGAGAACTAGAAGAGCGATTTATATACTAGATCTAATAGCAACATTAATTACTAGACTTATTTTATCCTTATAAGCTACTATAACCGCTATTACATGCTTAGCAGCATTCCTAACAATTAGGAGTAGGATAAGACCGATAAAAGTAGTAGAGATAGTGCCGCTTGCCATAATATCACTAATGCTGTTAACTATAAACTTGGAACAGAAGGCGACCAACGCAGTAGAGAATTTAAGGGTTATAATTACACCCCAGATTATTAATTTGGGCTCTTTAATCTTATTATCTTCCTTTTCTACGTTTAAATCCTACTTAACTTAGAAGGATTTACGCTTAGGAGCCCTTTAGCTTAAAGCATTACACATTTCGGTATATAACTTTAATTGAAATATAAGGTAGCAAATATATATAATTAGGAGGATGACAGCTGTTCCACAGGAAAGCTCCTAATTAAGTGTAGAGCTATTAAGGCTTGTGGCTACGTGGGTTAGTATCTATTATAAATCTAAAGCTGTTATTAAACTTACTTAACAGCATAGAGTGGAAGGTAGTTGGAATAATTAGACTGCTAATAAACAGAGCTAGAAGACTGGCTATAGTATTTACTACTATTATATTAAAATATTGTTCCATCCGGTTAATGCCTCCAAAGAAGAAGCATATACTAAGGATAAGGAGTAAGTTTAAAAGTATACTGCTAATTAAGGAAGTTTTAATAATGGTAATCTGGCCCTTAGTTAGGGCTAAAATAGAGATAATTAATTTAACAGCATTTCTGCGCGCTAAATATTAGATAATATTAGGATAAACAAGAAGCAGAAAAACGTACCTAAAAGTTACGTTTAAAAGACCACCTAATATATTACTGGCGCGGAGTGTAATCTCTTTAGTAGCGTAACTAAGCATTATAGCAAGCGGAATAATAGCAATAAAGTTAACAATAAATATGGTAATACCGTTAATGTAAAGATAATTGACCACAAAGCTAACAGGAACGGTAAGAAGAAGTATATTTATCTATAAGCTAAATAAGACGGCATAAACCTAATCCTTAGTAGGTATATTACGCTTTAAAGCTGCTTTCTACCTTTCCTTAATTGTTAGCTTAAGATATAAGGGGTTTTATAGGCCTATACTAGCCTCTTTGTTAAGTGTTACTAGATCTAAATATACCATTATAAGTACGGTTTTTAATTATTCCTAAAAAGAGTATAATAGAGAAGGGCGATTTTATAGTCTAGAGGGCACCCATATATAGCAAAGACTAAGAAGTCTAATAGTACTTAGGCTAATACCAACGCCTTAAATCTATAATAGTGCTTTTAGCTTTTTTTTTTAGTTAATTTTATAAGCGGGGATTCAGAGCAAATTCCAGAATAGTTGTTATAGAGGATAGGAGGATTAACATTAATAACTAGGCAGAATAGTTAGTAAAAAAAGGAGAAGATGGAGTGTTCTAATAGATAAATAATAAGTAAAAAGTAAACCAACTATTTATAGAAATAAGGACGCAGTAGAACGTATAAATAAGGGTATAAGTCTGTGCCTCTAAGTGCCGGCTGCTTAGTATCTTAAATATAAGCCCTCCCTTAACGCAAGGCAGATTAATAGGAGTTGTTATACCACCTATATAAGGCGGAGCGCTTATAAAGGGCTTAGCTAGAATGCTAATTAAATTATCCTATAACATACTAATAGCTCCTTTGCTATAGATGGGGAGTGAATATATAAGATTAACTAGCTACAATAAGTCTACTGCTTAAGCAGTATTCTACTCCATAAAGGGTAGGCATTAGGAGTGGATTATATAATACTATTCCTACTAGGTAAAGCATTATTAAGGGGTCATTGTTAGCTTCTAGTTCTAGTTTATAACTTTATGCAAACGCCTCTAAACCCTGCACTATTAGGGCTATCTAAAAGCTAAGTTACCTATTTACCTTGTCTTAACCTTAGGCCAGGCTCGTTAGCTAAGGCGATAGAAAGTTACATTAAGGCGTATAATAGGGCTTGAGTAAAGCCACGTAACTGGGTAGGCATTAATATGCAAAGTAATGCTTAACTGGCTACCTCCATATCGCCGTCTTAGAATGATTGGAAGAAAGGGGTTAATACTAGCCCTTATTATTTAATATAACCCTCCTGTGGAGACACAGCAAAATGGGGTATAGATAGGGAATAATTATGCTCCTATTATGGCTGTATTATAGCGCATTTATAATACTGTGCTAGTATCCCTAAATTAGTAAATCGGCTCAACTTTCAAGGTATAGTTGAAGCGGAGCCTACCATTAGCTCTCCTATTAGCCAAGCGGTAGAGAGGAGCAGGATATAAAAGGCCTCTATATCCTTTAACCAGACCTGCATTAAGCACAGTATCCTTTAAGGAAATCCCTCCTTACTTTCTTATAAAGACACTTAAGCTATCAGCTGCCTTATCTCTTTAATAATAAGCGACTCGGAAGCCATAATAAAGGATACCATATTATATTAGATTAAGGTGCGCTCTAAACATTAAATCCTTTATAGGATACCGCTGACGGAGCTAGGATATACCGATTGCTTCCAATCCCAAGAGCTCTAATAAGGCCGTTGGTACAGTAGGGCAGGTATATAATAGTTACTTCCCTATGGTTTTATCTATTTGCTAGCTTATTAACATAAGCAGGATATCTAATTAGCACTAAAACGCAAGAGTGATTCAGAGAACAACGAGGCCAATATAGAAGGAACTATAAGGAAATATTCACCCTATACTAACGAGATAAAGAAGTCGTCTTAATATAGTCCGCTTAATAACTCCTTCTAATAAAGCTTATTGACCCCTAGCTTACTCTATTAGGGCTAATAGAGAGACTAGGTAGCTTAGTTAATTAACTCAGCTACAAGCTTAGCTAACTTAAAGGGAAAGTTAGCAGCCTTAAAAAAAACAACCTCTACATTATACGTTATTTAGGTAAGGTTAACAATTAGATTAACAGCCTAAGAAGTAACTAGGAAGAAATAGAAGATACTATTAAGCGGTTTTAAAACGAAATCCACACTCTTAAGGGAGGTAGTGATAAAACTTTAGGTTATAGAGGTAAACGGGTTATAAAGGCTGGAAACGAGATCACGGCACCCAAGAGGAAAAGAGCACGCGTAGCCTAAGAATAGAGAAGTCTGCAGAATTAAGGAGGAAATTTATTGGCTTAAATAGTACGCTCTTTAGTTATTGTATCGTTTACTTATTAAAGGAAATTTATATATTAAATTTAAGCTAGAACTAGCCCTGCCCTTTATAGCGAGTGTTTGCCGCATTTATATACTTAATTAGCAATAAGTTAGTAGATCTAACTAAGCTTAGTGTCTAAAGCGAGCAGAACCACGTTCTTCTATTATATGTTTAAGTCTAGTTGCTCTCTACTAGCGTCTTCTTTACTAGTTAAGGATAGAATTTGTCCTTAAAATAGAAGTTAGTTCGTAGAAATAGAAGTATCTAAACGGCTTTACTAATAATCCGGAACCCGCAATAAATAGCCAAGCCAAGGACGGATATAAATTTTAAGCTCTACGCTAGCATCCTCTTATAAATCTAAATTAACAAAAAGCAAATGTTATAAAAATCCTAAAACTAGAAATAAAAGAAATATATAAGACCAGATTAGAAACATTAAAGAAGTTCCCATATAACGACTCCTATAAACTTTGCAATGACTTAAAGCCCCCTTATATATACTTAAAGAAGTTCTTACGTAAACAGCCCTATAAGCGTAGCTATAAGTCTAAGCCCCCTCGCGTAACCTAACCACCCCTCCCCACTATACCGGAATAGATAAATAACAGCTGTGTATAATAAGCAGAGAAATGATTTAAACAAAAAGAAAACACTATAAAATAATATATTTATACCCTTAAGGTATAAATCCATAAGTACCATAGTCTTAAACACGACTAATAGTTGCTAAGGCGGCATATATTCCAGGTCCCTAAGAAATTTAAAAAATCCTAAGTTGCTAGCATAGATTTGCCTTCTATTATCGCTTTTAAGGTAGTAAATAAACTCATCCAAGGGAAGGTATAGATTATCGCAAATACTTTGTAGCTTGCTATAAGTTAAGCAGGCAGAGACTCTGGTAGAAATAGTAAAATATTATTTTATTTCGCGATAGGCTAAATAAAGAGAGGCTAAAGTTTTAACCCTTTTACCAGCTTTTATTAAAACTCTTCTTTACACTTATATCCTATACTTATAGATTTAGGACTATAAAGTTAAGGCTACTATATTTAATCGTCGTCTATATGGCCTTGTCGCTTAATATCTCTTTATTACTATCTACCCCTATTTCTTGATCTTTAGTGCTAAAACGATTTTCTCCACTATATAACGTCTCTGCGTCCCATTCTTAATCCTTATTGCTAGAGTCACTCTTCCAACTAGTTAACGCCTCTACGTTGCCGTTGCTATCTCTAAAGTTGGCTTCTCTATCTATAAACGCCTACTTACTAGCTGATAATTCAGGGACGCTGCGCTTATAGGTACTTAGGGTTACGGGATACCACTTAAAGAGAAATTGTGGTTAATGTTATTGGGATATAGAATAAGCCTATAGACCTCTAAGTACCAGCTACTTAGTGCCTTAAGTAAAAGATCTCCCCTAACGCAAGGCAGATTAACAAGAGTTAATTACCGCCTATATAAGGCGGAGCGCTTATAAAGGGCTTAACTATAATGCTAATTAAACTACCCTATAGGCACTAACAGCTCCTTTGCCACAGATAGGGGTTTAATATATAAAATTAACTAGCTAGGATAAGTCTACTACTTAAGCAGTGTCTTGTCCCGGGAAGGATAGGCATTGGAAGTAGATTATATAATACTATTCCTACTAAAAGAGGCGTTATTAGGGGTTATTATTAACTTCCAATTCTAGTTTATAACTTTATATAAACGCTTCCAAACCCTACTAAGGCATACGGCGTCCGTTAGGGTTTATTAGCTATTTAAATTTAGTAATAGATTAGCTAATAGCTACTCCTAATAATACCTTACTTATAGATTACTCTAGGCGCCTATAGTCTTAGGCGCAGACAATATATAAGCTAAGAGTAATTACAGCCACTAAATATTATACCACAGACACCATATAAAGTAGAAAAGGGCGGCTAGTATACTCCACCTTTCCCTTCTGCCTTCTGTCCTAACTCAGCCCTGGGAGAGAAATGGAGTATAAATATTATGTTCTTATATACCATTAATTTAACTTACTTTTAAATTTGACCTATTAACTATACATCCCTTACCATCCTTATAAGAATACTAGATATTATGTATATTGCCTTAACTAAATTTGGATACGTTGCTAATATAGCCTATAGGCCCTTAATTAGTACTTATAAAGATATTACTATATACTACCTCCCCGAAGCTTACGAAAAGGACAATAATATAAAGGGCAATACATAAGAGGATACGGTTTGGGCAAGTATATAAAAAATATACCTTAATTACTTTAGGGGTTTGGAAGGCCATGGCAAATCCAAGATAGACTTACCTAAGCCAATGGAGGACCATAGCGAGGCTAAGATAGACTCGCCTTAACCAGAAGAGAACTATATTAAAGGCTCATCCTAGTAGATAAATACAGTCGTAGGTTCTAAATATATTTCGCTAGTACCTAGAGGTATATTTATAAGACGCCTATATTATTTAGCAACACTAATAATTAAGCAGAGAATGGTTTAGTCCCTATATATCTATCTATAAAGCGGTAACAATTTCCGATGCCAAGATCTTAAGTAGATAAGTAAAGTATCTTATATCCTAGTTACCTACTTGTTATATAATAAAGGATATAATACGTCTCCAAAACCCCAGTTATAGAGGAATTATATCTTTATATAGTCCTATTGTAGTAATATACTAGTATCCTACCTAGATTTCAGCGGTGGCTATACCGCAAAAGAAACTTTTATTATACTATATTAAGAATCCTCGTCACCTCCGCCATTATGCTAAGATATATAAACCGCTTAAAGATATTATAATGGAAATAGCTAAGAGGGGCAAACCATATAAGCAAGGAGATCAACTAGGAGAAGCATTAGAGGATCCATTAGAAGAGATATTAAGGAGAATAGTATAAGATGGAGATTCTAAGAAGTCTAAGAAATAAGAAATTTCCTATAAAGATTTCGCAATTACGTTGATTTCTTTCAGCATTTATTAAGGATTAAGGCGTTAATTAGGATTTCCTTAGCTTGGTATTTTGTTTCTATATAGTTGCTTCTATATCAAGAATCTCTTGTTATTATCCATACGTAAATAAACAAATTCTTATATATTGGATTAAAGTTGGAGACTCGCTTATAGCAAGTAAGCTTAATAAGTTCCTCTACCTTTATATGCTTAGCAGTAATAAGTTAGCTATTTAATAACTCGCTTAGTTCTTAAGGTCGTCGCTTTCCAATCTAGATATTTTAGAATTAACCTTTGTTAACCCATCCTCTTTAATCTAGTTAAAATGTGCTGGAGTCTTCTTAACTAAAACAGGATAGAACCTTTCCTTTAAAACAGTTAGTATATTCTATATGGTAATAGAGAGAAGAGGGCCTACTAGGTCTTATAGGTTTAGAGGCTATAAAGGTTAATCTATAGACGTATAAATATAAAATCGACTATTGCGCTATATAAGGATATAGCAATCTGCGTTAAAGTGTCGCTTTAATCTATTAGCCTTTTCTAAAAAGGTCCCCTTTTACTTTTAAAAATTCTTATTTACGGCTCGCTTTAACCTTAATAGTAATCTTTACTTTAGATATATGACTGTAATAAATAATTAATGGCTTGGTAGCTCTCTAGTGTTTTTATAGGATAACTAGCGTATAGGTTAACTCTAAATTTCATATTAATAAGGTGGGAATGTTAAGAGTAAATACAGGATATATTCCTTAATATTGGCCCAAGCTGCGGCTCTAAAAACTAAATCTTATTTTAAGAACTAGGTCTAATTCTAAAGACTATATTCTAATTCTAAAGACTATATCCCAAGTCTATTTTCGGGACGGGCCAGTTAACTATTAGAAACGTCTACTAAGCCAAACACACCAAACACAGCTAAAAAGGTATAGCGGTTAAGCCAAGCGGCTTAATAATCTTAGAAAAGTAAGTATAGGGCTATTTTTACCCTAGCTTAAATCGCGATCCCAAAACCAAACCCGACCCTAGAAGACAGCTAATTAACTACTATAAAAAGGGCGCGATCCCAAAAACCAGATCCGGTTTTAAGAAACTAGATCCTAATTTCAGGAAACGGGTTAATTAACCGCTATAAAAAGAGGTTAACTGTCTATATTTAGCATATTAGGTTTAGCTTATTTTAGGACCAGCCACGTAATCGTATATAGGCGCTTATGCAACCAACCCTAGGAAACCCTCAGGAGCCCTACTACATTAGAGCCTCACGCGTTACAGAACAAACTAAAACCAGTTATTATGGCTTAGTATTTAACTAAGCCCTACAAAGCCTCAGTCCAAGCCATATTAGGTTAGCTTAACTTTTCCATACCCAATCTTTAATCTTCTGTGTTTGCTTCCACCTTGCTTCCTTCCTTACACTTTTCTCCCTAGTTATTTCCTTATTGCAAGACGCGCTTGACGTGTTTTTAACCTCCCTATATTTATCTGCCATTATACCGTCCTTATATGCTAGCCTCTTTAATCTCCCCTCCTCGCCTACCACATCGGCCCTCCAGACATAGCTCTCGGCGCGTTCTCCTATAATGGCGAATCTCTCCAGATTAAAGATAATTAAAATAAAACCTATTAGAGAGGGACTAAATCGTTTTCGCAATTTATTTAACTTAACTTATAAGAATCTAGGTGTTTCTAACTCTTTAAATGCGTCGCGTTGGATAAGTAATAAAGGTAGCTATTAATTTACCTAGTATAAGCTCCATCTAACGCTCGCAGAACTAAAGGATATTTTACTTAATCTAATACTCGCTCTATAGAGCCTTTCCGCTTCTCATTTATTACCATCCAACAGCGGCAATAAAAGCCTTTTTAGTAATCTATTAAGACTCAATTTAGCGGTTAATTCCAACGGCTTTAATATCAAACAGTTCCTACCTTTCCTAAATACGATCCTTCGTATTAAGCCTAACAAGATCGTCTAGGAGAAGGTATACACTACTATAATAAAGTCTACACCTCCTCCCTAACCGCTGCCACTCCATATTCAACAAACCCTACATCTATACAGTACAGGCAGCTTTACTAACTCGTCCAAACACAGGAGATACGTGGATTATGTTCTAAAGGAGGAGCTAGGCCCTCTTTATATAGGGATTCCTGGCTTATATAAAGCATTCTTTAGGGGAGTAGAAGGTCTTAAAGAGGCAAACGCCACCGTTTTCAAGAAATATAAGGAAGGGGACAATCCACTATACACTAAGGGCGGCTAGCGTGACTGGCCTAAAAGTATAGAGCAAGATAATGTCCTAGAGTGGTTTAATAACCTAATTAAATCATTTCTAGGCTTTATAGAAGAGCACGGGTCCGCCCCAAAGATATGACAAACACTTATCGCACATACTAAGCAGCCCTTATAAGGGTCTATAGTAAAGCGAAAGCTAGATATTAGTTTTATAGATAATCTAATAGCCAGCAAAAGCTCTTAATGCTATTAGTCGCATATACTTATACTAAGAGAGCTAAAGAGTAATCCAAACACCAATATAGCCTCGCAGGCATGGTTTAATTTGGGAAAATATATAAGAGAAGTCTTCGCTGCTTAGGATACTCGTCGTTTTGTCCTAAGCTTTACCCTCTACAGATCTATTATACGGTTATAGGAGTATAACTAGGTAGGAGGTATCGCATCTTCACCATTTAATATTAATAAAGATAGACTACAATTTACCTTAGCAATGTTAGGATTCCTCTAGATAAATAAGGAATAGCTTAGATTTAACCCTACTATTCTAACATTAGACGGCAACCAATACATTAAAATTATACGTAACGGTTAGACTAAGCATCTCATCCTTAATAAAGTCATAAGGTGGGCACACTATATTGCTAGTTAGGCAATAACTTGCTAGAAAGTATACCGTAAGGGTAATATCTTTAAGGCACCCCTTGTTATTAAAGACTCGTAGCAGTACCTAGAGCGCGATAAAGAAGGCCACCTACTGCGTAAGGCAATAAAGAAAGGAGTAGTTAATGTAGCCAGGTACTATCACCATAAGACTATTTACATAGGTGGACAAGATAATAATATCTTTAATATCCGTAAGGGGCTGGATATTACTAAAGCAACAAACTACAAGCTAGAAGGTTTAATAATGCCTCCAAAACCAACTAGAGTGCAAGGCAGTACAAGAATAAGCCAAAGCACTAGTAGAAAAAGATCTTCCAGCTACACTAACGCCCTATTACCGCCCAGCAAGCGCACGTGTTTGACCTCTCTAATTAAGTACCCTATTATACAGAATCAAGTGCATTGACGCGTTATTACTTATAACTATAGAAAGGCTCTTTACAAGGCAAGCTCTTAGGCTGCAATGCTTGCTACGCTAAAGAGTGGCATTAAAGGATATAAGTCTTTATACATATAGGCTGGCATCCTCCAATATAACGTTTTAATAGGCAACCTCTTAATAAACAAGGAAGACAATAATCCTTCTTAGCGATTATTCTTAATTAACCTCAATCTTGCGGTCAAAGAGCGGCGGGAAGGGCCTTTAGGAGCACAGGGCAAGACCAGCATAAGAGCATTTATAGCAATTAGAGTACTTTTTAGCGAGAAATACTCCTTTAGGCATAATCTAGAGTCGTTCTTCTAGGTGCTTTTTTGGATATACGTACACTATAACGGGCCAGGTAAAGATATCGGTACAACTAAGTTTAAGTGCTGGAACTATAAGAATACTATAAAGCTGGCTAAGTTAAAGTCTGGGCTAGTAAGCAGGGAAACGCATTTTCTTAACCATATTAAGATATTCACGCCTTACTACAAACCGCTAATCCCGTGGGTTAATAAGCTGCGAAAGGTAGTTTTCCCAACAGACAGGAGGTAGGAGAAGGAAGATAAAGGGCTTTATTCCTAGATAAAAGAGATTCTCTAGCAAGCATAGAAGGATCCAAAGGTGTCAGCGGGTTAGATAGAATAATATTTCACTCTCTTATACTCTTTTACTGTATACAAGTAAAGTTCTGCTGATTTTTGGGCAGGGGCTTATAGCTAGCGGCTAAGGCGCAGGCCGTCTTATTGCATATTAGAATCTCTACAGAGCATAATAGCAGCTTTACTAAAGCAGCATAGCGAATCCGTTGGCTAGGCAACATAAAAGTCATATTTATTTTAGTCCTTTTAAGAACAAGGCATATCTAAAATAAAACCACCCTACGCTCTTTCCGTGGAATTTACTATCAGCAGGAACCCCAACTGTATAGATTTGCAGAGTTGTATTAACAACTGGCTTACTAACGTGCATAATACCTGCCTATAGGGCTCTATAAAATCGGCCTCTGTACCTTTACGCGGTAGAGCCTGGGAACCTAGCAGTACTATTAGCGTTCTATTAGGATCGTGCTAATAGACTACTAAAGCAAACGCAGAGATATATATACGGCTGCGCAGCACCGGCGCTACGACGTAGTGGTGGTGCGAAGAATTTTCTTATTAGGAGGGTAAGCCCTAGCAAAGGCTTACAAACATGATTATTACGTCTCTATATATACGTCCAGTATACTCGAATTATGGCATTCTATTTATGGCGTCCCCCTTCTTCTTATGCGGCATAAGTACAATATACCGTACCTATATGCAACCGTATATACCTCGTAGGCGGAAGGCCTGTAAGTAGATACGGAAAACGTTAGAATCGACCTCTAAAAATTTAAGAAGACGTTCTTTTAATTCCTTCAAATTATAACCAAATGCGGTTCTAAAGAACGGGGCGCTGGCTCTAATAGTAGGCTCCAATACCAGAAAATCTTCTTTACCACTCCTCCTACCTACTTAAATCATGACCTCCTTTTCACTAAGTCTAACATAAAATTAGGCTAAGCTTTGAAAGAATTATAGGGAGACTTACCGGCGTCTTATGGCATCGGCTCTGGTTATCTAGGGAGATTTATTATTTACGTAAATTAGTAGTCTGGTTAGTTAAAGCAGTGCCCGTCCTAGTTATAGGCTTTTGCTAGGGGCTAAATATAGATACAAGAGTGGTCTGCAAACTTATAATGCCTGGCAAACCTTAATATGTTAGGAGAGGTAGTTATAGAGGCTAGTATCTATTAAGCTAGGAAAGAGACTAAATAGGCAATATTCCGCCGTTAAAAGGTGGAAAGCCAGCTATTTATATACAGAGGGAAGGCCAGTAGAGCGTAACGGCCAACCGGCAAACAACGCTGCAAATAGAATAGAAGGAGGATCAGTATAGATAATAAGTGTTATAGCTAGGCCTAGGTTAAGAAGACTAACTAATTAAGACTAATAGTTTACTAGGGCTTTTATATATCGCCAAAGAATCAAAATATGTCCTATATATAGGTAAAAGTTGTTATCCCACTTGCTCACCACCTTTTGCGTAGAAAATATGGAGATTTAGATACTAATAGCTAACGTACAGAGTTAGAGACAGAGCAGATAATTCTTTATTTAATCCCAATTATTAAGCCCCTATAACAAAACAAGACCAAAATATAAAGGTCTAAAGCATGGGCTTTAGGACCAAAAGTATAATACCTAAAAGCCTAGTCTAGCCGCCAAGTCTTATAAGGCATAACGACCACAATTAATAGGTCTACACGCACGGGCACTAGGACTAAAAACAAGACACCACAAAGTATAGGCGCCTAAACAAAATGTAATACTACAAAGCACGGGCGCCTAGATAGAAAGTGACCCTAAAGCACGGGCTCCAGCCTAAAAGTAATCCAAAGTTTGAGCTCCTAACCATAAGAATTCCAGAGTATAAGCATCTAGGCCAAAAACAAGACGCCCTAAAATGTAATACTCTCTAGTTGGGCTACTAAGGTTTATCGTAGGGGACTAACTAAACATTATCCAAAGCCAACTATGTCTAGTTTAAGCGCTAAGCAAAGGAGTAAAATAAAGCAAAACCGTATTCTAAAAGTATGCTGGCCGCGTACATATATATATATGTCGCGGCCCTCGTTCGTTTATATAGATACTCTTCGCCGCTATTATAATAAAATTAATAACTCTCCTTTAGTATATCTTAACTGCTTATATATTTATCTGCCCAAGTTTCTGCTTCTATCTTTATTTTTATAATAGAAAACAGAAAGTAATATAATAAGCTTTAGTGCTAGCAGCCCTCCTTTTATTACCCTAATTTATTTCTGCTATCGTTTTAGTTATTATTAATGCATTTCGGGATTATATACACTATATGTTGAACTATAGTTGATTTTTAGGCCAGAAACAGAATTGACATCCTATTATAGCTGACGCAAGATTACCGCTTATTATTTTATGTGGGTTTGCAACTATTCCTCTAATTATTAAAGTAATTTATGAAGTAAATTTACAGAGGGGCAAAGCTAATGAATATAGTATACGTCGCTAAACAATATTCTTTTTAAAGTTAATAGTGGCAAGCCAATTTTTATGGGGGTTGGGGCAGTAGTGTTCTTGTTAAGGATAGCACTCTTTAGACTATAGGTTTTTCCTATACACTCTCCTAACCTTTCCCTCTAACCCATATCTACAGTTTAGTTGCCAAAGCAGGCTATATATCCCTCTTAGAAAGTTCCTACTTTTGGTTTATATTAGAGGTTGGCCTTATTAGCCTTAAAAAGATCTTTATTGCCTGCATATATTTAATTCTCCTCAGAAGCCGCATTAGAAAGCAGCCCGATTTTATAGACTATTAAGGCTCCTACCGCCAAGAATTGCTTAATTTGTTTACTATAGAGCGTAATAACCCTATCTAAAGGCTCACCATAATAGTCCTTATAAACGCCGTTATAGTACTCCCCATCCTAGCGTGTGCGGTACTAGCAGCTACTTATAAGGACTATAATATCCCTTTTATAACGGTAAACTTCTCCTTATAGTATATCCGATTTGTTACTAACTAGCTAAAGTTTCAAATTGCCTATATTGGCTGGAGAAGACCCTAGTAAATTATAGCGTAAACACCTTCCATTACCCTAACCGGTCCATTGCCCTCTTATCCCTCCTACTATAAAAGGTCGGATAACGGCCCAGTAATCTTCTTAGACTGGAGTGGAGTGGATCTAAGCTCAAATCCACTCCATCCAGCTAGTAAATTGTTTGACTCCAAGAGCTCCTTAGAGCTCCAGTACATTTATATACTAAAAATAGAAAGGCTTGGCATCGGCATAGTGTTATAAAAGGAAGAGTAGATGTAGGATAGCTGACTAAAAGCTACCTATATTACTCCTCTCCAATAACCTTAGTCTTGTAGTCAATCTCAATAGCCGCATATTGCTTATCTAGCTCCCCTTCCTCCTTACCAATCATGTCGTCTTCTACCTAAGCAGAGGCCTCTGCGGCAACCACAGCAGCAAGCCAGGCCTTTGCCACTTCCTTAAGGGACACCCTTTTGCAAGGCTCTCCTTCCAAGTCATCTACTTCCTTATTATCAAATGTACTCTTTGGCGGTGGCCTATACGCATGCCAAAGAACCTCATTTGCCTTAATAATATCCATTTGTAATTGGGAGCGCCGGTTATTAAGAATCTTACAGCCAAAAGAGTCGTTCGCATTCGTCGCTTATAGAAGGCACGGCCAATATATCAAGCGCAAATCGGGCGAGATCCGGCTGGCTCTCATAGCGATCCTACTAGTATTGTGCGCAAGGATCACGTCGTCAGACGCAGGGGGTAATTAAGTTAACAAATATCAATCCATGGTAGCAGTAAGAAAGAAGATAAGGATAAATCAATCAAAGCAACGACGACGACGACGACGACGGGGGCAGGAGGAACAACACTTATATACACCAGAGTTTTTAGATTGTATGGCTTGTACACCCAATTAAAATCGGATCTTATTATTGACGTCGCTAATTGGCTCTATCCTTATATAACACCTACCGAATTGGGTTAGAGAATTGGAGCTCCAAGACCTCTACAGCTTTAAATCCACTCCATCTAACCAATCAAATTGACAGGATCCACTCCAATCCAAAGACGGCTCCGCCACAGAGCTCCAGAATTAACCCAGTCTAAGAAGATCACTGTAACGGCCAAACTGCTCTTATAGGCCCTTTGCGGTTTTCTTACTCTTTCTCGAAAGATAGTATATGCTGAGATTTTTATTATGCGCGAGACAGGACAAAAACAATTGCAATATAAGGAGATTAGTATACACTAGGCTTAACGCCGCTTAATTAGGACTTTTAGTATCTTTGGTTATTAATATCTTATTAGATCTATATATACCATTTCTAATGGCTTTCTTGCATCTAATGTGTTAGTCGCATATTAAGATATAACAGTGTAATTATTTCTGTTAAAATGAGGTTATGGAGCTAAAACTCTATATTATTGCTTATTTTCTATATAGGTGGTTGAAGAGATTTCAAGGAACTTTAACCGACGGTTAAAGTTATCTAATTGGTTAGATTTCTGCCAAGAGATATCTCCCATAAGTCTCATTACGTGATATCGTTGCGGGCTTATTTTTCAACAGTTTCAGCCTTACCTGCTTCTGTTATTAAAATGGATTTGGCATATAGCCTCTAATAAAAATATGCGGTACCAAATACACGTCTATCTAGGGCTTGCGCCTCGCCCTTATCCCTTATCCGTTATCCACTTTACCTACATTCTCTGATCCTTACTTACTAACTAAACAGGCATATGGAAGAGCCCTACAAAAATCACGCTAGATTAACTTCGGGAACGCCTAAAAGCTTAGGGGTCATTTAGTTGCAAAAGCGTTAAATTAAATCTAAACTAAAAGTCTGGTAGAACAAACACATTCCTTCCCAATTTAACACGCGTCTATAGCTCTACAGGTTGCATGGACATATATAATCTAAAGCCTTTAAATTTAACTGAGGAGCTCGAAGCTCCTTATTTAAACTAACACTAAGACCTCAGTTTAGATTCTATATGCGGTAAAGTTGCCAACTTTTTAGTAACTTTTAGCGTGTTTTTTAGGCGGTTAGAGGAATATTAAAAATTTATAGCTAAAGTTAAGTTGAACTGGAATTCAACCGAACAGTTGCCTTAGAATTAGATTAGAGCTCCAGATTAACTCTATTCTAAAGCCCTTATTCTAATCTGAACTTGCAACCAAACGACCCCTTAGGTTCTTTCACGTGTACGTTATTATAACTATCGCCACTAGCCTTGCCTTAAGAATATAGGACAATTAATTGCTATAGTGTGGCTATCTAAAACCTGTCCTAAGCTACGAAAACAGTGCATTGCCCATATTGGTAGGTAATTGGAGAAGAAGGATTTCTTTATAATTCCCACTCTTAGATATATCAATTCCATCTTACTATATAAAGTAATGTAAGAGTATCCTAGCTACTGTTAAGTTAATTTCGTAGTACACCTTAACTGTGTTACTTGAATTTTAGCTTACTAGATGCCTTAATTAACAGGCACCTTAGCTAAATTATATGGCCGCTCTAATTTAACAAAATCTTCTTCGTCCGCATCGACTTGGGATTGGTTAGAGTTAAACTTAAAGAGGCTTTCCTAAGGAACACTTTAATACGCCAGAGGTAATTAATAGTTAATATGCCGATTTTCGTCCCCCTAGTTAAACGCCTAGTTAGTTAATTATATAAGGTAGCATCTTCTATGTCTAGGGTATGGGCGTCGTAGTCTAAGAAAGTTTAGGGGGCTTCTTATAAAGATAAATATGCACATTTTCCCTAAACAACTGTATAGAGATAAGGAGGCTTTGTAATGGAGTAAGGGGGATCTATAAGGAAGTAAGGGAGCCTTATAAGTAAGCGAGGGAGTAAAAGAGCTGTGTAAAGAAGTTAGTAAAAATGGCTTAGCTAGCAGATATATATATAAAGTTAAGCCGTTTAAGAAACTATATTCTAAATCCATTAACTAAGATCTAGATTTTATTTATAGAATATATTCTAAAAACAAAATTAATAAATTTAGAAACTGGGATATAAATATATTTTTATTATAATTTAGGTTAAGTAGGAATATATAGCGAATAATTATAAAGTAAAATAGTATTACATTATTTAAATGTCTAATAAATATTATATCTTGCTAGCGTAAAATTGTATATCTCCTCCTCTATCATTTCTCTCTCTTTTATGTTTTAGGCTCTTTCCTATACCTATAGAATAAACTCTATAGATTTTGTCTAAGTGACTTCGTAACTTATAAGGATTCCAGGAGGTATACTTACACACTAAACAGTCTACTGGCCCCTTAGGTAACTTATTTATATACTAATTAATATATGTGTTGAAGTAATACGGCTTTAGAAATTGTTAATATTCTAATTAGCTAAAGCAAAATAGGCAGCGCCTAGCAACAGCGACAATTCTATAAGCATATACAAGGCCGCAGAATATAGGAGGGGTTTAAAAGTGGCCAGAACAATAATTAGCCCAATTTAAGTCTAATTTTATCTATAGAGAATATTTATAGCAGAAATATACGCTTATCGGTAAAGTTAGCTTATATAGAACGCTATGGTTTTGGAAGAGGTGTAAGCTAAGCTTAATATGGTTTTCTATAGGGCAAAGGCACCCGTTCCATAAATAATACTTTGGGGCCGTAGATAGCAAATGGCTGGTAATATAAAATGCGACCTATTTGGCGACATTAATGCCAGTATACTTAGATAAAGTAGAGCAGCCAGCCCAAAGGCATTTTAGCACGTAGTCTTTGAGTTATATTATTAAAATTTCCCTAGTAGCTAAAGCTTTGCTCTCTTAGCAGCAACGAAGTAGATATAACTTTATTAGAATCCTGTTAAAAAGATAAGTAAACACCTTCCTATACCAAGCTAAAGTCTTACCTTAGGAGGCGCTTTTTGCACTATAGACAGCAACCTATAATATTAGGCTCAGCCTCTAGGAAATAAACGGTATATTATACACTATTTGCCATTTCCACTAATGGTTAAATAACTTCACTAAGGGTATAATGCCGATTACAATAGAAGCTGTAAATAACTTCATATCTTAAGGGCTTATATTTTAGTAGATATTTAAGGTTTTAAGGCAATTCGATATCCCTAAGCTTAGCTTTAAAAGTTTAAGTACTAGTAACCTCTGTAGGAACTAAGTTCGACTATAAAAGGCTTAAAATTTGCTCTTCTTATCCTCTTATAAATATAACTGGCTTAGTAATGGCTTGTCTAATAGCTTCTATTGGTTTTAAAATGTTAGCGTAGAACTGCATAAATAATATATTGCCTTACTTTTCTACACGTTTGCTTCTTTCCTATAGGCTCTATAGTTATTCTTTAGCAAGGCCGTTAATATGCGCTTATAGCACCTGTGTTTTACGAGCTCTTTAATTATATCTTATAGCACTACTGGTTTTATTGCAGAGTTGGCCACTACACTCCCTATAGGGCATATCGGTTGCAGTATAGGAACCTTATCCATGTCCGCATTAAAGGATAATTAGAAGAATCCATTTAAGGTATTAAATTGGAGCAGAGATAGATCCGATGCACTTCAGATTCCCTTAATAACGCTATTAGCAATTGCAAGGGCTAGAAAAAGGGTAACCGGATATATATCTCGTTTGGATAGATTATCCGTAAGTACCATCGTGACCCTAATCACGGTGAGGAGCAGTTATAGGTATATTTTAGATAAACCTACTTGTTTAAACGCTTTTTTAATTCAGGTTCCGCACTGCGATTTAATAGTAATAGAAAACGTATATTATGTTAATACATAGTTGCAAATAAGCTAAAATCCCAATAGTAGAGTCCTTTTGGGAAATGGTGGGTCGCCTATAATCTATAGTGAATTAAAAGTAGAAGGATAAATGCTAATTAAATCCGAGATTGAGGATGCTTGTAGGAATATTTATCTTGCGCCTAAAGAAAGTAAAAAATGTCTCTAATAGCAGATGTTAAGGCTTTAGGCTTAATCTAATAAGCAAGCACTTTAAAGGACAGTTAGTAAAGGTTTAGAGGTAGCTATCAAACCGCGGAGTTAGCGCAGTCTGCTATAGGTAAAAAAAAAATAGAAACTAAAGGAGATGGCGATAATAGAGAGAGCTGATAATAATTCCTTTATTAATTAAAGGCAGAACAGGCCCATTAAAGGCCTATTAGAAGGGCTATTGGAACGCTTAAAGAAACAGTAAACAATAAATTTAAAAGTTTAATTGTTGGCGGCAATAGCATTGCGTAACTTCCTAAATTTTGAAAAAAAGCCCTATTATTCCGGTCTTAGCGAATATAGTAAGGTATGGGGCGCAGGTGGGAATAATATAGGCACTACGGCTTAATCCTTTAGTGCTGCTTTAAGCGCCAAGACCATATAAATTAGGATCTTAAATGCGGCATATTTACTTAAAAAAGGACAACAAATAATAAATTTTTAAAAAGGGATGGTGAGTAATAGAAATAGGCGGTGAATTTTTAATAAACAGTATAGATATGCAGCGTTTTTAGGTCTATAACTAATTATACCTATTAGTTTTAGTTCATTTTATAACGCGTAAGGTTCTAATACAGCGGGGCTCTTACGCGATCTACTAAGAGATCACCAGATATCTCTTAGATGAGGCTACGCCCCCATAACTTAATACAATGCGAAATTGGGAGGCAGCTAGCACGAAGATAGGTAGGGAAAGGACAAGGGAAAAAACAATGCTAGAGTCAGCGACAATAGTTTACTTAGCATAAGGAAGTTAACCGTAGCCTTTGCTCTTTCTTAGTGACTAGTCTTCTAATAAAAGTCAAGTATATATAGTGTCGAAGTCTACATCGTTATCCTTTCTAAGCAGTAGCTAAACTACTAGCTTATATATCTTATCTATTAACCCCACTAGCCGCGTATTTGATGAATATATTTCTCTTATCTTATGCCAGCCCTCCGCTGCCCACCACAACGGCGTTTTACTATATTTATCCTTAGATTTCGCGTCAACGCTATCCTTAAGCAACAGTTTTACTACAGTCTTACATGCCCATTAAGCAGCCCATAAGAGCGGTGTCCGACCATTACTATCCTTAGAATTAGAGTCAACGCCTTTCTATATAAGCAGTAGCTTTACTATCCCCTCTTATCCACTCTCTGCAGCCTATAAGAGCGGAGTCTGACCTTTAATATCGGTAGAGTTTAGGCTAATGCTATCCTTTATCAGCAATAGCTTTATTATTGCCTTATACCCGTGTTCCGCAGCCGCTAATAGCGGTGTTCAATTGTGGAAGCCTTTAGGGTTTAGGCTAACACCATCCTACATAAGCAGTAGCTTTACTACCCCCTTATACCCATTTATCGTGGCCTATAATAGCGGTGTATCTTTAAGAGCGCTCTTAGGATCTAGGTTAACGTTATCCCGTATAAGTAGTAGCTCTACTACTGCCTTACTTCCATATTCTGCAGCTAATAATAGTGGCGTAGCCCTAAATTTATCCTTAGAGTTTGGATTAATGTTATCCCGTGCGAGAAGTAGCTTTACTACCGCCTTGTGACTATTACTCATAGCCAGTGACAGCGGCGTCCGACTAAAATTGTCTATTGCTTAGATGTTAGCTCCTGCTTCTAGTAGAATATAAGACTCCGCTTCTTGTCCATATTCCGCAGCCTATAATAACACTAAACTTTTAGAGCGCTGTGGTAATTTGTTTATTAACAAAAGCAGTAGCATTTCTAGACAAAGAGAGATATGTATATTAGCTCTATGCTATTAGGATCCAAATAATTAATAGAAATCCGGTAGTAGAAGGCTTACTATCTAAATAGCTGGCTGTGTGGTAGTATTAAAGTATGTTTTAAGGATATAAGTCCCATAACTTAACCTGGCGAATATAAGGTAGATTACCCTTTACTATAAAAGGATTTAAAATATGTCTATAGAAGAAGAGGTAGTGTAAGAGGTATTTATTCTATTAGACCATTGTTACTTATTTTTACTAAACATTAAATATAAAAAGATATTTCGAAGTTAGGATTGGGGATTTAGGAAACCGAAAATGGAACGGAAAAACAGGAAAACAAAAAGGATTTCTTTAGTAGGAGGGCGTGCACGTGATACCACACTTAAGCTACAAAAGGGCCTAGCAAAGAGATATAAACAAAGACCACTTAAATGCCGATATCTAATTTATTAAAGACAGCAATATATCGTAAGCGACAAGGGCGCGGATGCTTACGCTACTCGCCGCTATGCGCCCATGCTGACTTGGTGCGTCAATATTAGCACCTGCCTTAACAAGCAACCGAAGCACTTCTATCCCTTATATTGATAGTGTACTTACAGATATGGCCTATGCACGTGATTAAAGAACATTAACTTCCTTATGTCAACTAGAGAATAGATAACTTTATTAATTAATTATACTATTATAATGGTTTGTAACTACATTTCTAATAATATAGATCTTGTATAGCTTACTTAATATCCTACTTTCAAAAGGGTCGCGAAAAAGCCACCGCCAGCCCCCGGACCACGAGGCCTTGGTTATCTGGCAGAATAATTAACTAGCTAAATATACAGCTTCCTAATTAGTGTGCACGGAGCACGGCTCTAAGGACGCGTTTATTAATATAAGGGATATGTCCGTTGTTGGCCGTATAGTGCAGTGGTGTATTAGCACCTCGATTAAACAGGTTTATATCCTAAAAGTCCCTCCCTAGATCCCTAATCTGATTAGCGGAGATGTTATCTTAAGTATAGCTAATGTTCTTAGGATGCCTTATAGAGCTTAGGGCTCGTACTCCTCCCATAGTAAGGGTGTTAGCTCGCATATGTTATTTAAAGAAGAATTAAATTAATTAAGTGGTATTATTATAACTCGAAATAAATCCTTAGTCTATAATATTCGAAGGCTATTTTTACGTGTGGCGTAAATATATGTTGGGCGGAGTTTAAAAAGCCCTCTAGAACAGTTTCGTTAACATCTAGTTTTGTCAACCGTCGAGGTCACCGTCAGGTACTACCTTATAATTTACCACCCTGTTTCTTGCCATCTTACCTACCCTTTGACTCGGTTATTAATATGGTCACCAACTTAGTTACTAACTTAGTCTACTACCCCTTCTTTACGTATATAGAGGGCTTCTAGAGCTAGCTTTAATGGACAGAGTTCTTATAAGTGACTTGTCCGTCCGACACCACCCTTTACACAAATAGGCGAAGATATGCCGTAGGGTTTCTACAGCCTAAGCTTGGTTTAAATTAATAGATATATAGTATCTAAGAGCGACTACCTAACATTTAAGCCTTCCCTAACACGCCGCCGTAAATTTTCCTAGTTTTCCTACTAATACACTTAGCCTACCTCCTTTACCCCTAAACCCCTTAAGTTGCTACCCACCTGAAGGCGCCTAACGTTTACCCCCTTGTGAGACGTGATATAGTCTTATATATTCCGACTTGTATGCATATACTGTCCTACCTAGAAGCACACTTAGTATATCTTTCCAATTGGTCCCGCTACTACGGAGCTATAAGAGAAGTCCCTTTTCATTATCTTGCCACGGCTGTTTCTTGACTTTGATATTAACAAGTTTCATATTGGGCTTTTTTTTGAGATGCTTAATTTAATGGTAATATGCACTTCTAGTCCTGCCTTCTATCCCTTTTGCGATATTATAGAAGGAATTCCCTGGAAGATAGTTGGATATAAGTTTCTGGTCTTCCTCCTCTGTCTAATCACTATTGCGCTTATTAACAGAGCATGTTAGGTATTGAATAAGGGAAGGAGGAAGACTAGGTCTTTTAGGGCTTTATATACTGTGGCGGTAGTAAGTGTTGGCCACGGAGGTAGCCTTGCTACAGAGGTACAACGGGTGCTGTTTGATATCGGTATTAGTATAGTTTCAACCTGTATTATCACTCTCTAGGGACCCCTATAGGGGGTCAATTCTCTTATGTATATTAGGGCTCTTAGAGCCACCTTGAATAAAATAGATCACTTATTTAATTCTGTGTCTCTACCTACTAGTTAGCTAACGTTATTTGTCTTAATACCTGCCTAGCTAAAAGTTATAAGCCTAGTAACCTTCTGAGCACTAGGGAGATCTTAGTGGCTAGACGACTACCACTAAGCCTCTTTAAGCATAGTTTGTCACGAAATATTGCGTGCTTTACGCGTAAGCGCGTCTCTTTATACAACCTTAAAAGAACCTTAAAATAAGAGCCACTATAGTAACCAAGGACTCTACGAACCCTCTTTTGCTGACCTAAAAGGACTGGCCTATATGGTTTTAATTTATCTGCTAAGAAGTAAGTTTTGCGAAGATCTGGGACTATGTCGACCTAGATAAGACGGAGAACGAAATTAAAGAAAATAATGAGCTAGCTATATCTATAATAGCAGCAGCTCCTGTAGCTCCTGTAGCAGCACTAGCAGCTCCTATAGCACCTATAGCAGCTCCTATAGACCCTATAGCACCAGCAGCGGACCCTGTAGCTCCTATAGCACTAGTAGCGACTCCTGCAGATCCAGCAGTAACTCTGTCTACGGGAACAGCTACACCTAGGTTATTAAGTCAGTAAGGATAACAACCTCAGCAATCTCTAGAGACATAGAGAATGCTCTTTGAGCTCTATAAGCTATAATAATAGGACTATATAAAGCGGGAGGAGAAGCTCTATACCTTTGTGGTATTGTTGCATGCCACCATAGGCACCAATTTCTTGGGATATCTTAAGAATCTTACTACACTATATTCGATTTTAAGGCAGTTAAAAAAGGTAGCAAAGCTATTATAAGCTACATTGCAGCAAATAGTATTAGATGATTTTAGGAAAAGGAAACAAGGCCCTAAACGCCAGACTCTGGAATTATGGCTTTAGCTTTATATTACCATTATACAGAATGGCGAAGAGCTTAAGGAAGGACTGATAGAGGCAATAGAAAGCAGTATTGTATGAGCTTTTGTCTAGGACTGTAAGGAGATCTATCCAGCTCTATATTATACCTTTATTTAGAAGGTAGCGAAGAGGTTAGAGAAGCTTGAAATATTAACAATAATTAAGGAATTTAACCTCCTCTATAAGCATCCAAATACGGGACGTAACGCCTATGCTATACTCTTAGGGCAGCCAGCTATAGATCCTATAATGTCTACTACCCTAGTACCCTCTTAATTGACTAAGTTAAAGTGCTTTGCCTATAGTTTACCCTATAAGCTAAAGAATTGCAAGCAACTGTTTTAGTCTCTTTAAGGTCCTAACTTTGTACCAAATGACAAGTATCTATAAAGGTGTTAGGAATGGCTTAAGGGCCTAACAAACAAGCAGTATTATAACAAAAGGGTCAAGTAAATTAAGAAGGAAGGCCCTAGGTTAAGGACGTCTCCAGCTTCTGCTAAAAAGATTAAGGATCTGGACAGACCTCGAGCTACAGCGGCTGCTGTAATAATATCCTACTTATCGTTATCATCGCAGGAATATCCGGATCTGTCGTTAATCAATGCCTGGGGGTATAACACTATGGCAGACACCCACTTCTGCAACGATATTAGATACTTCCGTGACCTTAAGCCATGCATGTCTATAGCAACAGCTGGAGATGCTAGAGCAGAAATCCATGGATACGGTAATATCAACTTAGTAATTAAGGTGGGTAAATAACGCCTAACTCAGTATCTGACATTAAGGAACGTGGTGTATGCTTTATGTTTTTATACCAATCTGATATCCGCAGCGAAGCTCTATAGGGTTGGAGTAATTATGGACCAATCCACGAACTACCTACGCTATAAGGATGATGGAAGCCTATTTGCTAACCTTATGGAATATAGAGGTCTCTACCTTATTGATACTATTGCCTGCTTACCACCTACTCCTACTACCTACGCTATATTTACTAGATTCTTTGAGACCTCAGCATATAACAGAGTATGGCATTAACGCTTACTACACTATAATATGGAATTGGTGAATTATCTATTAACTACGGCTAATGGGGTTAAGGTAGTTAAAACGGATAGAGGAAGGACTCTATATAGTATACCACTTTGTAAACTATATGTTCTTGGAAAGATGACATAGCAGACATCTTATAGAATATCCATAAAGGGAACCTACCCTTTTAAACGTGTACACTTTGATGTTATTATGGAAGAAGACGGGTTCAATGGAGACACGTATATAGCTTACTTTTAGTGTGACTACATAAAGTACTATCGTGCTTTTCCTATTAAGAACTATAAGGAAGAGACGCTGCTCCCACTCTTTAAATCAATGATAGCATTTGCGAAGAAATTTAATGCTTAAGGTATCCGCATTTGGCATATGGATAAGGAGCAAGGTATAGGCGCTAGGGTAAAGAACCTTATCTAGCTTAACGGAGGTGTTATTAAGCAATCGATACCAGATACTCCTGCTCAAAATGGACCTATAGAGAGGTTAGGGAGATCTATTTCCGAATGAGCAAGGACTACTGTTATTAAAGCAAAGTTACCCGTGGATCTATGGCCTAAGTTTATGCTCCTTATAGTGTTCCTACTTAATCGAACTCCTATTAAGTCCATTAACTGGAAGACCCCATTTGAGATACTATACAAACGGAAGCCATGGCTAGCAGGACTTTGTGTAGCCAGATCTTTAACCTACGTGCTTATCAAACACGGTATTCCTAGGAAGGCAAAGTTTAAGCTATAAGCCCAAATAGGTTATTTTATTGGTATAGAAGCGTTAAATATCTATAGGATATAGATATTAACCACCAACTATATTATCCGATCTTATAATATATGAATTAATAAGTTAAAGAGATATTAATCTCCCAAAATACTAGAACACCTTATTATCTTACAGGCTTAAAGGGACCGTTTTTAACAAGTCTAGGACCTATTAGATAATCTTTAAGATGGCAGTAGGAACTGGATAGAGAACTTTGATAAAGAACTAGATATAAGACTGCCGCATTTAGCAAATATTAACATTACTTCTATATTAAAAAGTATTTAGATTTTAATAGAAGAACTCCGTTAGCTACCTACCCCAGAGCTAACTCCAGAACTATCTGAACCATTAGCGTCTTTAGCGCCTCAGCAATTACTATCTACTATAGCATCTACACTACAGATATTATCTACCACTTAGTTAACTTCTAAAGTCACTGAACTACCGTTTATAGACCCTATACCTCGTTCCGAACCTTAGACGATAGTAGGCTTATTATTAGGGGGTAAGAGACATTCTGGCCGTGAAAAGCAACCTATAGTAAAGAAGAAAGATATGCCAAATTAGGATCTATAACGACGAGCCTTTACAGTTTAAGTTAGTAACGGTAATAATATTATTAATCCAGATACAACACCATTGGCTTATGCTTTCTATACTACTACTATAAAGACGTATGGACATTAAGACGAATTTCCACCACCACCAAAGTCATGGAAAGAGATGCTCAATTATAAGTACGCTATAGAGTTTAAAGCAGCTGCTTACACTAAGATAAAGGCCTTAACCGGAAAGTAGACCTGGGACGAGGTATAGCTAGTTAAGAAGGTTTATTAACTTCCTACTATATGGGTCTTTATGTATAAGGAAGATTTGGACGGCTTTATTATAAGATTTAAGGCTTATCTAGTCGTTTATGGAGACCTTTAAGCAGTCTTATAAGAGGAGGTTAAAGCTATTACGGCAGCCTATTGGACCTTCCGTCTGCTCTGCGCTCTAATCGCTGGCTTCGACCTAGATGTTATACAGATTGACGCCGTAAACGCCTTTGTCAACGCCTTAGTTGATGATAAGGTCTATCTTATTCCCCCTAAGGGTATAGACCTACCACCTAGATTCTCTCTCCGTCTAAGGAAGGCAATATATGGACTACGGAAATCTCCTAAATTGTAGTTCTTAGAAATGTCTGCTGCTTTGCGGAGTATGGGTTTAAAAGCTATACCAGATAAGCTATGTCTCTATATATACCCTACTAAACCTATTTTTATGTTCTTCTACGTTGATAATATCCTAATTATAGGATACCCGAGCTGTTATTAATAGATGTAGGATATCCTACAGCAGCTATAAGATTGATTTGAGATACGCTAAATACCTTAATTTACGTTATTCCTAAATACTCGTGTCGTGCGAGATTAATAAAAGGGAAAGCTCTAGCTCTATTTAGATTAATATCTTGAGAAGCTAGTCTTAATATACCATCTAGAATATCTAAAGCCATCAGCTACACTACTATTGGGCTAGGAATTGACACCATATAAGGGAAAAGCTACGCTGAATTAGATAAAAGGATATTAACGCCGTATAGGTTCTGCAACGTATTCTGTATCTACTACATAACCAGATGTTGCTTTCTTAGTTAGTAAGCTAGCTGAGTTCTTATAAAATCCATTGCCAGCTTATCTTGCGGAGATTAATAGATTGCTTACCTATCTCTATAATACCAGATACCTCGCTCTCAAGTTCTCTACTATTACGCTATATAAGATAAACTAGGTTCTAAAAGCTGCTTCTAATACTAGCTTTGCTAACGATGCTCTAACACGTTGGAGCTTATAGGGCTTCTTAATAAGCCTATTTAATGGGCCTATAGCATGGCAGGCAACTAGATAAAAGGCAGTTATAAAGTCTACTATAGAGGCAGAACTCCTAGCTCTCTCACATGTCGGTAGGGAGGTTGAGTATATAGTGCGGATATTTAAAGCTATTAGATTCGATCTAGAACAGGACGTTATTATTAATTGTGATAATTAGCAGTTAGTATGGATCGTGATAAAAGAGACTCCTATAGTATCTATAAAACTCCGATATGTAGATATCCATCAATTCTGGCTTCGCTAAGAGGTACAAAACGGAAGCTTTGTTGTACAATGGGTACTAACAAGCGAGATGGCTGCAGATAGACTAACTAAAGCTCTCTTAAAGCAAAATTATTAAAAATTTGTTAAAGTAGTAGGGCTTTAAGATATCAGACAACTAATAAACTGATAATTGAATTATAAAGCTCACTACTAGCTCGTCTATTATGACTACCTAATCCGGTAATCCAGCTCTGCCGCTCTGCGCCAGACCTAAGGGGGTATGTTGGCTATGGAGGTAGCCTTGCTATAGAGGTGCGACGGGTGCTATTTGATATTAGTATTAGTATGGTTTTAACCTGTATTATCACTCTCTAGGGACCCCTATAGGGGGTCAATTCTCTTATGTATATTAGGGCTCTTAGAGCCACCTTAAATAAAATAGATCACTTATTTAATTCTGTGTCTCTACCTACTAGTTAGTTAATGTTATTTGTTTTAATACCTGCCTGGCTAAAAGTAAGCAAGACACTTTGGAGTCAACGGGGTATAATCTATACATATTATATCTAGATACACATTTAAATGGCGTATAAGATTTCATTTCTATACTAATTACTTTAAATCTAACATACGTCGCTCTTCGATTTACTAGAACTGTATCTTTAGCATCCATCCATATCTAATTCTGGTTATGCGCACTTTAGGTGATTTTGCAATACTACTTCTTACAAACGTTCTCTGACCTCTTGAACACTTTTACAATTATATCCCAACCATAATTGTTATTAATCATCTCAATTAACAACTTCCGTTGAATCTTAATTCAATACCTCATGCGGAAGCATTCTAGGAAAGTTTTAGTAGATATAAATTAAGAGGGGGGGCCGGTAATATAAACGTAAAGAGTGCGACTGTAATATCTCGCTAGACCGATTACTACTAGCAATAGCAGGTCAATTGCTAATAGCAATGCTTAATTAGCTGGTGGTAATAACACTAGATTGACTATTACCGGTAAATCTGGACTCAGTGCTATTTGTAACGCCAGGATCGCTAAATACTGGCAGTAGTAAAGGACTGTTGCTTATAACGCTAGAATCGCTGCTATTTGTAACGCCGGGATTGCTAAATACTGGCAATAGTAAAGGACTGTTGCTTATAATACTGGAATCGCTGCTATTTATAACGCCGGGATTATTAGATTCTAGCAATAGTAAAAAACCGTACTCCCTTTTATAATAATCCTTATGTTTAATTACAATTGTGCCTAGAAATAACTCTGCTGTCTCCTTCTATAAATCTCCCTTTCTTTGGTTGCGAGGTCGTGCATCTAGAGCTTTATTGCGACGCTTCTTTCCGCATAGTTAACTATATAGTGGGGTATCTATAGAAGGCCTACTATTAGTAATAGGCGGGTTAGGCGACATATCCCTACTAGTAAAAGGTGTGCTGGTATTAGAAGATCTAGCTGCGTTATACTATATTAGGTGTTAGTAGAGTAATTAATAAAGGGGTACTGGTAGTACGAACTATTAATACATATATGTTCTAAAGGCATATTAATATAAGCTAAACTGACTCTAAACTAATTAAGTTCGATTATAATAAAGGGTCTAATCTTAAAGGCGGTATATTTATAGAAGGATTGTAGCTATTAGGATCGGAGTTTGTGTTATACTATGTTAAATGTTAGCAAAGCAACCATAAAGGAGCACTAGAGGTATAAACTGTTAACCTGCATTTCTCTTACGTTGCGAAGATTGGATTTAGTAGAGTGAATCTCTTAGACGCTAGAAACGTTGGATCTAGTAAAGTAAATCTCTTAGGCGCTGGAAACGTTAGATCTAGTAGAGTAAATCTCTTAAATATTGGAAACGTTAGATCTGGTAGAGTGAATCTCTTAAATACTAGAAATATTAGATCTAGTAGAGTAAATCTCTTAGACGCTAGAAACGTTAGATTTAGCAAAGTAAATTTCTTAAGCGCTAGAAACGTTAAATCTGGTAGAGTGAATTTCTTAGGTGCTGGCACCAATATTATTAGATTTAGGGAAAGTAGACTATTAACATCCATTTTTAAGGCTTTAGGTTGGTTGATTATTAATAGAGAGAATAGGTAAGGTTAGCTATAGAATATTAGGGTAGAGGAGAGAGTTATTCTATAAATACGTTCACTCTAACTAATAGGGCACTGCGCGGCTAGACTAAGGCGGGCACGGATTCTTATCTGCTGCAGGGGCACTTTAGCTTTAGATCTTCTAGGTATATAGACTAGGTTCTCTATAGTGGCGTAAGCCGACTAATTTAGGGGCGTAAGGATTTCATTATAATTATATATTAAAATCTATTACTAAATACTCTACTAAATGGTATAAAAAGCAGCTACTCTAAATATAAACGCTATAACCTATAGAGTTAAATCACTATATAATTTCCTATAGCCCATCCTATTAGTAATTCGCAACTTGCGCATATATATACAAATGACTTAAATATATATGCACAAACGACTTAAACGATATATCAATCTAGAGATTAAGAATAAGAACTCTATCTATTAAATATGGCTCTAGGGCCTCTATATACATATAAGGAAGGTGTAGGAACAGAAAGGGGGAGGGTAACAGGCAATAGAGACAGGTAATAGGCAATTAGAACAGGGTGGTAAAATATAAGGTAGTAGGCAACTAAGATAACCCAATTCTAGTTAACACCTAGCAATTAGAATAGGCTTCTTTACTACACAACCTCTAATTAGGCGCTTGTAGGATTTGATAGCGAACTCGCAGGTGCCTATTAAGATTTGCCACTTATGTAAAGTCTTGACGGCATTTTAAGCACTTAAACTTTAAATTTAACGTATCTAGAGGCATTAAAAATAAATAAAAGTTATAGCATAAAGCCAAACCTATGAGTTTGTTTATGTTAAAGCATTTCTTACTTTCTACTAAAGCTCTTCTAATACATATTACATTTTGTTTGTAAAGCTGCTATAGACAGTTTTAGAGCAGGAGTGTTATCACTATGCGTAGGAGATGCCTTATTCTGCTATATAGGCGGTGCGAATAGATAGCCTTTATGCATTTCCAAATAACTATTAGGAGTTGTTGGGGGGGTTTGCCATAGTTCTATCTGCCTGGTTATTATACCTAACTAGGGAAGTAAATTGCTAAATATTTTTAGGGATGAAGGGCTAGCCATCTAAAGGATTTTATTCTATGGTTAACACTCTGCTAACTCTAGATACGCTATATAATACTCCTAAATCTTGCTTCAGATCTCTCTAATATGTGTATTATTTGTCTTTGGCATCCATATTAATAGTTTTGTATTAAGCTGGGATATATTCCTAGCTTATTTAAGCAGCAATTAAAGTATTTTAAGCTCTATAGATAAATTATATTAGCATTTAATAAAAATAATAGGTATAGTGATAATAGTAGATTAAACAAGACTCAATATATTTAACGGACGTAGGCTATGTTAAAGGTATAGGGAGAGCCACCTTTATTTATAAGGACTATACTGTTACTGCCACTTTTAGGGTATATCCGCTGTGTACTATAGTTATAGGGATCTATGGTGTAGCTAGTGGTTGTTTTAAAGGCTTAATAGTACTGTCCATTGCTTGCCTAATATTTAATGTACGGTTTGTCAGGAGGGGGTGTAGAGGGGAAAAAGTAGAACATTATTGGATTTAATTCCTGCGCGTATAGATCTGATAACTTATATCTTATTAATGCCTACTACGTATTAGCAAGCTAAGGAGAAATATAGATATACCAGCAATAACGCGACAGGCATCTAAGATATATTTAAAAGACTACGCCAAGTTATTTATTATCAGCTAAGAATTAGTATCCCAACTTATTAAACCTTATAGAGGCGCTATATAGTCCGGCTGCTCTAAGCCCTCACATAGCTTTCCAAAAGTCGGATTATTTAGTCTCTATTGGGAAGAAATAGTATCGGAAGATATTACTAGAATAAATTCCTACATATAGGCATTGAGACTAGCGGGTAGAAGGCTAAGAGGGTATTCTACTAACTAATTAACACTTAACATATATTGGTAACTCAGGTATACTAGGGATATATTAACTATTATATTTAAACGGCAATACCAGAGTATCCATCGCCAGTTAGGGATTGGAACTCGGCCTAGCCGAATCTAGGTTTATCTAAGGGGGCGTTGCAATATAGCTTAGGGTTAAATATAGGTTCTAAATATATCTTCTTTTATAGGTTTCCAATCCCCACGGCTTATTAAATCCCTTGCCTTTCCGAGATTTCTTACAATCTAGATATGGGTAGAGGTAAGAATTGCGGCCAATATATATTCCGTAGGCTTTTCTTTTATAACGAGGGCGGTTACTAGATTTCGTCACAGTGATCTAGCAACCCTTAAATCTATATTAAAACGTTAGTATTAGAATTAGTCCTATAAATGTCTAGCATTAAAGGTATTAACTCGTTTAGAAAATTAGGAGATATAGATAAATAGTTTGCCATATAATAAGATCTACTTTAATCTGGAGAGAAAGAGAAATTAAAGTCAATATAAGGAAAAACCTGACTAGCTCCCTATAAGGCCCGTCAGTGTTAAGTAATTATACTAAAGGCTTATCAAGTGTAAGGGGTTATAAAAGAGGCTTGTATTGTCTATTATTAAGGATCTCCCATAGATCCATTAGATGAGGTCTAACAGAGAGACTAATAGGGGGGGAGAAAAAATAGGCTTGCACTTACTATTACTAGGGCTATAACCTATAGTATTAGGTAAGGGGTAGATACAGAAGAAGTATAGAAAAAGGAATATTGCATCCAAGTTAGCGTTTATAGTCTATATTATAGTTGGCTCCCTAATTAGATATATTCACCTAAATCAAGATAGCTGCCTATAAATATACATGGTTTACAGCCGCTTGTCTCAAAGTCCATAGTAGGGTGATTTCTGTGGTATACGTATTACATAACGACTGCTTTTAGAGTCTCTACTAGATTGATTTTAAGGCCACATAAAGGATTTATACTGCGCTTAGGAACTACATACTTTAAGAATTTACTAAATTTTCACAAATTCAGCGCGCTAATAAACTTATATGCATAGAACTAAGAAAATTGTATAATAACTATAGAGAAGCGTAGACTTAAGTCTCTAACATTTAGTTAGGATGTAGATTGTTAACCATCTCCCTATCCCTAAATTATAGACTTTGTTTATTAAAAGAATTAATAACAATTATATATGGAAATTTAATCTACCAGCAGGGTGTATAAATTATTGCGCCAGTACACCGTAATCTATTAATAGCATGGAGATAAAATCCACTTTCACTATCCCTAGTTATATAGTAATGCCCTAAATACGCACTAGTCGTAATTTTCCTTTCCTAGGTTAGGAGTGTATAACAAAGCTATAGAGTAGCTTATATCCGCCGACTTCCTAAGAGGCGGCGAGGGAGATTTATGTGCCCTTTCTAGGCTTAGGTTGGTAGCTAGTTAGCCTAGCCTAAAATAGGATAAAATATATCTGGCCTATACTTTAAAAGGTAAGAAGCGAAGGTTAGAGATAGACACAAAGCAAAAATTGCCCTATAACTATTAGTGATTTAAACAAGAGTAGCTAGAAAGAAAGTACCTAATATATAGCCAAGCCATCCTTTGGAAGTTTTAGAGGGAGGACTAGAGATACGATAATTATAACACTTATAAGAAATAGTAAGATAATTTATATCTAGCCCCAGATTCTAACACCTCTTATTATTAAGTGAAATAAACCCCGGCGTTCCCAGGTTAGGAAATAAATTAGGTAAATTTACTTTATAATAAGAATGCTATATATTAAGCAGCGTACCTATACTTTTATCCTAGGAGTTCCACTCCAATAAATTCAGCGTTTGGAGCCTAAAGTTAAAACTTTTTACTTACATAAATGCCGAAATTAATATTAAAGCTACCTCTACTATGGTAAGAAAAGACTATCCAGCCAAAACCTAGAAGGCCTGCCCAGACGCTTCTACTACGCTGGTTTTAAGGAATATGGTAATTTTTAGGATCTGCAAACGATATTAGCTATAGAGAAGAAGGTTAGGCACCGCACTTATAAACAAAAATATTACCATTTCTAGCGCGCAATCTAATACTGCCAGGGAAACATTTTTGAACTTCTATTTAGTCCCGTGCTGCTTTTAAGCGATTTCTAAAAATGCAAATGCCAAAACTGTAAAAGTAATATGTGCCCCATGAGCAATAACCATAAAAACTTTAGTAGAGCTATAAAAGGGTGTAGGTATCTAAAAAAGGATATAAATACTAAAACCTATTATAAGCATATAAGCTACAGTTGCAGTAATAGCGAAGGAAAGCACCGTTGCGGTAATATTAAAGGAATAGGTAGAGTCCATTTTAATAAACAAGTCCTATTGGTCTAAGTAGCGCAGAAATAGGGCGAATAAGGCTATAGTTTATTAATAACGTCAGAGTAGAGCGTATCTACAAGGAATATAAGGCAAAGAAAATCAGTGAGGCTTCAAGGCAACGGGGCAATTATGTAGTTAATATACGTCTCTAAGCGCTAGCGTAATTGCTCTATATATTACTAAGCGTCCATCCCCCCCTTCTATAATATTTGATATTTGGATATATCTAAGGATTTATTAATAACTGCCCTCCCCTAGAAGCTAGCGTTAGCTTTCTTAACAAAGGGGTATTACTATAGCAATTACTTCTTTCTTTTTGGGGAGCGTTAGTAGAGTATGCTATAAAGCCAAAGAAAGACCTATATTTATTATACCCTAAGCTGCCGCCAAATTCGTATTAAGGCGTCAGTGTGCCCGTTTAAGAAATATGCCCGTAACTTATTACGTATAATCTTAGCATAGCAATTACCTCTTCCTTTTTTAAGGAGCGTCTGGGAAGTGTGCTGCAAACACAAAACTCTAGACTTAAGCCGGCTGGCTAATTTCTATTAATGTATTAAAGACTACTAAGATATAAATTTCTTCTACCTATCTAGTCTAGCAAGCGGTACCCTATTAGGCAATACTATTAACGCCACTTGCGCATTACTTGTAGATAGAAAGAGCATTAGATATATAGAGATTTATAACTTATATAGTGTTTACCGTTTTAGATTAAGCAAGCTCAAAATCCCAAATTTTTAAAAATTTGGGATTTTAAGCTCGCTTAATCCCTTTTATAAACTCTTTCTTTCTAGACGGCTTAGCTAGTTACTTCTAATATTCCCTCTAAATAATAAGACTTAACTGTAACCTCTATAAGTCAGTTTCGGACAGTACTATGCAACAATTTAAATAAATTCCACTTTATTTAAACTACCAGATTGGCTAGGGCAGAAGTTTCCGCTTCTATATTATATATATAAACTTTATTGCTAGTATACGGACCGAATTCTTATAAGAGTGAGCGTTATTAAGGCCGCCTATATTTCTGTACTTAAAAGCTTTAGATATAATTAGGACTTTTTATAGAATTACTAGTACGTCTTATAAAAGGTATAGTGTTAATAGACTACTAAAGTTTAAATATTAGCTGTACTCTTACGGATTCTTATACCTCCTATTACTAATCAATAAGCTTACCACCTAAGCAACTTTCTTACTCTATAAGTCGGCCTTAGCCAGTAAAAGCCTTACCAGGGAGGGTTCTTGGAGACGTTTCGCAGCTAGAGCCCCTTGGAGCTTAAAACCTCTTAAGTATTGGCGTGCAGAATATATCTAAAAGCAGCCGGATATCTTAGCGGTCAGCTATAGATAAAGAGATAACTTCCCACAAACGCTAAAGAATTATAGAAGCATCTAAGCCTTATAATAATGCCAATAATGCTCTATATAATGATGAGAATTCTTCTAAGAGTCCTTTATACCAGGGACTGCTTTTTTTAAGGAAGGATTGGTTTGTCTTTAAGAAAATTGTTAAGCAGAATATTAGGTGGCCTTTCGTTGTAAAGCAATTCTCTAAAAGGTTTAAGAAATAAGCCACCAAAAAAGCGCTTAAATACTATCTTATAAGGGCCCTAACCAAGGGTATTAGCACTTTAGAAGCAAAGAAGCTTCGCCTAATAAGTAGTATCAAGCCTAAAATTAAGCAGCAAGGCACTAATATCCTAAGTAAAATTATTAAGGGATTTGAGGAAAATAGTAACAACATCAACCTATTATAGATACTAAAAGATGAGGCCTAAGGGGAATGGATAGCTAAGGCATATAAGCGCTCACTTTTAGACCGAGCGAACTCTATTAAAAAGCTTAGTAGAGACGCTATATAGTACTCTAATTTCCTAGTGACTTCTTTATATCTTGTTTATAAATCTAATATAGAAAAGGTTAGGATTTAACATTTTCTAGCGCATCCAAATATATTGCTAAGTTTTTATAGGGAATAGATAGTACTAAGCTTAGCACTAAAACCCGCCATTAGCCTGCTATAGTTAAAATTATTAATAGAATTATTAACAAGCTGCTACCGGAATAGGACTTAAAGGCATACCTTATATATCACGCTTTAGTAAGTACGTACTAGTTCCTATAACATACAAAGTAATTATTAACTACATTAGGAAGAAGATACTATTTTACTTTATTTAGGGAGTAGAAAGAAGAGAAGCGTGAAGATCTAATAAATAAAGTAGTAAGGTTAATAGATGGTATTAAGATAGGGGAGCTAACTATAGGCCCCTTTTTTACATTATTTAATCCTGCCTATATAATTAGCCGAAAACTTAGCAGACCGTAGGTAAATACCTTTATTAAACCTATTTCAAGGCTAATTAATCTTTAGGTACTTTAATATTTTCACTATTTTTAGACTCTCTAACTTAAATAAGCCCTTTCTTAACTCAAATATGCCCTTTCTAGATAACGGAGCTTATTTCGCGAATAATAAAGTGCTTAACCAAGTGCTATATATAGCTTATATTGTCGAGCTCCCTAAGGACAAAACCTCTTTAAATAGTAATGCGCCTGATAAAATCACTAAAGGTAATTAAATAAAATCATAAGCACAAAACTTCACAATAGGAAATGGCTATTATATTATTACGCTAACACGTTCCCAATCAATGGAAGATTTTACGGCAATATTATATAACAACTCATCAAATCATGGAATAGGCGAGGCGCTGCATGGTGAGCTTTAATAATATTACTGTAGAAATCTAAGCTAATACCTAAGAAGGTGCATTTAAACAGATTAAGAGTTAAAACCCCTTAAACATTCATTGCTCCGTACCTGCAGCACATCAGCAAGGTAATCCTTTTATTTTACTAAGCCAAATGTCTACTAAATCTTAATAGGATATTAAGGCAACGCATTTAATATCCCCAGGGAACCCATACAGCTTTAAGACGGATGCTTTTAATAGGCAATATAGGGTGCTTCTAGCGCGCTCCCAAACTTCGCCGGAAACTCAAACAGCCTAATAATAGGAATAGTACTGTCTAATAAGTTATTTAAAGTGGTAATATAGAACGCTTCTCCGGAGTTACCAGACTTGAATAAAATACAGTTTAATAATATATATATACGAATAGCAATGCAGAACGCTATGTTAGAGCTACTACCGCTATTCTGGTTAAGCTGACTGGCTATTATCCTTTAACTCTTTATCTTTTGACTCTTTATCCTTTGACTCTTCTATCTTTATAGAGAATAGTATTCCTTAATCTCCCCCATAGGCCTAATAAACCACTGGGAGCGCATCTCTATAATACGCCACGCTACCGCTCTAAATTGTTATACGCCCACTTCTACCAACTTTAGGGAGGGTAAGATTGCCAAGTGCAAGTATCCCTATTATACTATATCCTTAACCGGAACTCTAGTATATTATAGGCGTTATCAGGATATTACTATACACTATTAGTCCTGCCTATATAATATTCTTGCTGTCTTCTAGGACTAGATCTATCCCAAAATCTTAAAGAGGGGTAAGGTCTGCTATCTAAAGGATATTAATAGAATTGTATAACAAATGGTTAATAGGATTTTATACTCTTAAATTTATATACCACTAATACTATTTTAGGCGTCTATTCTAGCTTTTTTAGTGTCCTCTGTCTAGGTTGCAATACTCCTTTACTCCGTTTTTTATTTACTTGCTCTTTAAGGCTTACACAAGCCACATCCGCAATTACTTGGCGTATTATACCGGATTTAGTAATTATTATTTTAGGTTAAAAGACAGGTGCGCTTTTTACGTTAAATCTTCCACTTGGGGAAAACCTGCATATAGTAAGCACTGTCTTTATATAGCTAGTTAGTAATTCTATGCCAAGATAAGCATATAAATCGCAATAAGTGATATATTAAAAATGAGATAAAAAGAAGATGCGCATATACTTCTTAAGGCACTAGCCAAATAGTGCATTCTATTGCAACGGGATGTGGTATTATTACTTATTGTAATAATAGCTAAATAAACTCAATGCCTATTACTTTTTACATAACTTGGGTAGCAACTCGAAAGTAATATATAATGTCTTAGTGCTTGGCGTTTAGTTAAGCCTTATGCGAAAATATTATGCCTATAACTTAAGACCTATATCGCCTATTTTTGTCACCAATAGATTTCCCTTTATAAAAACTTCGCCGAGCTCTCCTCCGCTCTAAAAAATTAAGCATAGCGTTCTTTAATTAACTTGCATACAAGCTATAACACACCATATATAACCTCTTCATAGGTTCTTGTTGTGTGACATCTACTATATAATATGGATATAATTAGTGTTTAACGGCCAACTCTTAACCTAAATGCAATCTTTTATAGGCCAGTAGCTATATAACTTATAGCTATCCACTTAAAACATACTGCTAATATCTTACCTTCTATAGTTATACTTATAAATTCTCCCCAAACCTCCTAGTGCCTAGCAACCTCCGTATATACATATACAGCTCACTCCTCCCCCATATTTGGTGCCTCTTAATTTATGCCCTACTCCGAGAATGCCGTCATTAAGCAGCGTACACTTACTGAAACCGGCGGCAAAGTAAAGAGATGCATTTATAGCGTATTTTTATCTCTACCATCTAGTAATCTAATTTAAGCCTTAAATATTATTCTTAACCTTTATCAATTTTTACTACCCATAATACTAACGGCGGCCTATATTCCATAAGTGTCTAAAGTATGGCTAGAGGCGAGGCGGTATTTACACAAGTTTTCTATAGCCTTACAGTTTTTAAATATATATTAGTGGCACCCTTCTGTCTGTGATCTAGCCTTAACAACTCCAAAACAGATACTTACTAGTTTTTGTTACCCACCGCGTGTATATATATAAATTAGGTTAATCTTCCTAAGCTTAAGCACACCATAATTAGCGCGCCCTTTGCCATCCTTTATATGTCAGAAGCTAAGTCTCGAGTTAGTGTTATAATATAAAAGGCTACTGAGAACCCTATACCCTCTCCACTAAATCCTTTGCATTACGACCCACACCTTACAATTTCAGTAACAGCACTAGCTACTACGCACTAATTTTAACAATTTATACATTTCTACCTCTAACTAATATTTTCTTAAACTAATATTAATAGAAAACTGTAGTTTCCTTACTCCTATTGGCACAACCACATTAGTATAACGTAGATGGCGATAGACTTTAAAGTAGTTCTCTATTAGTTTACCAATATTCACTTTTACTATACACCACTAATGTTTTATAGCAATAGCCAGGGCTATATTTTAGGAACATCCAAATATGCAAATTAACGTTTGGGATAAGGTAGTTAAAGGTCACCATTATACTATTACCGTAGTTTAATTATATGGTAGTATTATCTCGTCTAAAGAGCATCGCTGTCAATGGCGGCCAAAGGGCGCTTATTACGGCAACGGTCTAGATGGTGCAGTTAAAGTCTTATATTTAGAACTAAAAACAAAGGCGGCCTCTAAATTTAATGCTTCTAGCTAAGCTAAGCTTAAACTAAAAGCAGAGGCGGTCTTAGAATTTAATGCTTCTATACTAGTTAGTTACTAAGCTTTCCATAAAAGCAGCGTCTTTGCTACTACTAATGGATTCTTAACTACTCTCTAATAATTCGTTTCACGCAATATAATACCATTACACTAATCCAATATCTGACCATGTGTTCTTATTTTTATATAGACTCACATATAGAGTAACGTAATAGAAGCTTCTATATAAATACTACCCTATTAATAGCTAAGAGCCGTTGGAAGTCAGAATAAAGCGTGCCTAGAATTAACTACTGGCTAAAAACATTTCCTAAATCTACCTAGACGTCTTGTATCTCTACTACCAAAATCCCCTTTAAGTCTTAGCCTACCACTTATAATAGCCGCTGCTTACTCTAACAAACCAATTCTACAACTATTAATAGAAAAAAATAACTATAAACCCTCCATCTTCGTCACCCGCAGCACTAGTATTAGCTAGGCGTTAATATGTCTTCGTCACCCACCGTATATATACACTTAATCTAGCTTGGTTAATGCACACCACAGTCTGCGCCTCGCCATTATAATCAATATTAAGAGCTTTGGTTTTAGGCCGGTTAGGTCTTTTATATACATAAATAGACTTCTAAGATTTATATATCCTATCTAACAAAGACCTTATTTGCATTACAGCCTATGTCTTATAGTAAAGGCTATAGTGCTACTAACTACATTTAGCTTTTAGGTAAGCAACTATACACCTAACCCTCTACCTACTAATAAGTTATTTCTATAGGCGTTCTATAACCTCTCCCTTTAGACTATCTTACTACCTAATTAAGGCCCGCCTTGCCTTGCAATTTAGAGGAACGAACTATACAACCTTATAAAGAAGAGTACTACTTTATACCCCCCTTATAGAAACCTGTTATATTGATTTAGATCCTTCTCCGATAAGCACTAAAAGATGTTATAAAACTAGCAAATAAGTGGCCAGCAGTCTAGAGGATAAGTAGAGTTACCAAGGGGAGAGGCATCGCGAGCAAAAGGAGATAAATGGTCAGAGGTAAAGAATCCTAGTAAGAGATAAAAGATTCAGATCAAACTTACACAGCGACAATTCCATAAGTAAAGCTCTGTCTGCCTTTTTATATTACCCTTAAGATCGTTCATTAATAACGCATCGCCTCTGTAGGAGAGAAAGTAAGAGAATAAAAAGTAAGAGAACAAAAAGTAAGAGAACAAAAAGAAAAGATAGAATAAGAGGTTAAAAATCAGAAGCGAGTAGGCAGTTCCTATGCTTCCCTTAAGCCAGGAGATCTTAATCCAGGCCATAAACTATCCGGACTTCCTTAGGGAGGCATCTCCATGCGGTATATTATTAAGGTCGGAAAAACTAAAGAACAGAACTTACAGCAAATTTCCTATAAGAATTCGGTGTACGCCGCCGCCAGTAATATCAATGGTTAGGTTACTCTTTGGATTAGTTTGGTTTAACTAGAATCTTAAGAGTAACCAATTCGTCAATTTTACTAGCTCAATTTAGATCGGTTATTAGGTATTTTAATAAACCAGTTATTAATAAAACCAGATAGCTCTGGCCATAATATAAAAATAAGCCTCTATACAAGCCTCTATATAAGCCTCTGTATAAGCCCCTACTAAGCCTTACCTTATAGGGATAAGCGCTACAACCTAAATAGGGCTAGCTTCTGCCAAGGCCAAAAAAAACACGCTAAAACTTGTAAATAAACACTTTTAAGACGTATTATCTGGTTAATCTAGTTTAACTAGTTCTATAACCGGTTTAAGCCTTAAAATTGTATTTTAGATTAGTTTTGGCCTTATTTTTAAAACCTAACCTAACCGTTAACATTACTGTACAAAATACCAGGAAACACAGAAAAGATATCTAGTAAATATTATAGCGATATAAGAGCCAGCTCCTTTCTTATTATTTTATAATAGGTAATTAATGCTCCCTATAGAGAGTACAGGCTTAATAAAAACTGCGATTGGTTTAGCCAACTACCTATAAGCTACTGTAAGCTAATACCAACTCTTTCCTCCTAGGTGATTGTAAAGATATATTGTCGAAATTAAAGCCATCTAGTAGCAGGGCAGGATCATCCGCATCGCCATTAAAGTAATGTTTCTTTTGGCCTATATAGCAAGAGGGCCTAGTTGCGTGTAATAGGGGATTCTTATTTAGCAAATTCGAAAGCTAGTTAGGGATTTTAATACGCATAAAACCAAGACCCCTAAGACTGGAGACTTTATATTTGCATTAGTATAAGAATATTAATTATCAAATCAGATCCTTAACATCGCTAAGTCTTAATGCACTTAATTCTTAACCTAGTGTCATCATTTATAACGTGCTGGCCGCGCTATAACGATCATCTGACCATAGTTAAGGTGTAAATGTAATATATAGCTACAAAATCAGGCCTCCTACCGGCGTATAAGCGCCTTCCTTTTGCATTAAATAGTATTTAGTAGCATCTCTTTAAGCTTATATGCACACCCCCTTAGAGGTCAAGCATTGGGTAACACTAAGCAGATATATAAACACACGACAATAAATTAGCATAATGCGTGCAGCAACAATTTCTAGGCTAAATATATGTTCTAGATTAGAAGAGCCTTCTATAGTATAGGTCTAGTCCTGCAATTTAACACAATATGGCTCTAGTGGTTATTTATATATCTAGCTCCCCAGTATTAGAATATCTCAACTTCATTCTTTCTAGTATCTTTCAACTTAGAAACCGAGAATTATGCCAAACGTTCCTAGTCCTCCTCCTCCTCCTTCTCCTCCTTCTCCTCCTCCTCCTCCTCCTCCTTCTCCTCCTCCTCCTCCTCCTCCTCCTCCTCTTTATCCTCCTCCTATTACTACTACTACCGCCGCCACTACTGCTGTTGCCACTGCCCCTAGGGTTTCATTCCGAGATGATACGGTACGGCCATTTAAACCGAATTTTTACGTAGATCCGGATCTATTGAAAAAGATACGCAGCTATTTAAACGTTAAGACACCTTTCAGGCTTATATTACTCGCAACTTCGTATCTATATAAGAACAGTCTTAAGTGCAAAGCAGAGTCTCTCCTTAAGATAATAGAAAATATTAATAACGCCATAGCAAGACAACTTTCTAAGAAGGCAATAAAGAGTGATAATAAAGTAAGGGCTCTTATTAGTGCATTACAGGAACGTGCCATCCTTTCTTTAAAGAATATAAACGGGACGAATAAATATTGCTTTAAGCCAAAACTTTGCCGAGAGCTTCAATTGATGAAGTATATAGGCAAGAAGATTAGTATCAGCGTAAATAGGGAGTGGTATTATAGTGAGCTTTAAACTTTCGCCTTAGCTCCTAGGACTAGACCGCTACATTATAACCTCACTATTGTTATAGATAAAGAAATAGACGGTCTCCCTATTATCAAGTATAAGGTTCCTTAGAAGGAGTGGTTTTAGGGGTTAACTCTAGTAAAGTTCTAGAAGGAAGATTCCCCCCCGCAAAATATACCTACTTTAGATAAAGAATATGATGACATAGCTAGAGATATAGATAACGCTGCGCTGTTAGAGATGGAGAGACTCTAAATAAACTAGTTAAGGAGTTAGGGCGAATTATAGGACTTAATAGTAGCTAAGGGGTTTATGCTGCCCAATCCTTTAGGTTCCGCAATACTATATAATTTACTTTTACTTACCAAATCGCTTGACATGGAAATAGCTCCTCAATTTCGGGCAGGTTAGGGACTTTAATAGGCGTAGGACTAGGAATTATAAAGCTTAAGACCATAGTTTTGCTTTAGTACAAGAACATTAATTATGGGATCAGACCCTTAATATTGCCAAGCTTTAATGCACTTAATACATAGCCCCGCCGTTCGCGACGTACTGGCTGCGGAGAAGTAAGGGGTATTCTCGCAGTCAGACATAGTCGGTCAGTGGCCAAAGATATTTAGATAGCAAAGATATGCCTACATACTTAATGCGAGAAATTGGTATACCGCCATTAGGAGCCTAGCACGCAAACCATTATATACAAGCCACTAAATACGACCTTGTCCCACTATCACGGTATTCTGAAGCAGTTTCGCTAGTGGATAAAAGGTGGACAAAGAGGTAGTATAAGTCGAGGAGCGCTTCCCTCTTGGACATCAGTTTCTAGAGCTACCCTTAAGTAATACGCATATCTCTAATTAGCCACCAGCAAACAGAAATGCCAAAAGCAATAGAGGTAAGAAGGGATAAAATAGGTATAAGAGAAGTACCACCATACTATGCTAATAGATCTCTATTTCAACAGTTAAACTTTAAATCGCTTAAACCCTAGGTATAGCCGCGCAATCTTATAATACGGACCATAAAAGATCTTGAATTCCCTCCCAAAATGGGCGTATTAGATATTGCACTTATTGGTCCTATCTTACTATTCCCTTCCACTGTTGCCAAGCGAATAAGGGAAGAATTGCTTAATAAAAGGGTTATAAAGGCCTGTCTTATCAAAGGTCAAATTGCTTAGAAAGAAATAATAGACGTAGTTTTAAGGTAATCTCTAAGACCTATTCCAGATGGGAGGTTCATACTGATATTAAGATTATAGTCATGCAAAATACACTAGCGACGCCTAGAAGGACAGAAGGGTAAAACAATACATTTCTGCCTAGGTCGGGATCAAGCTTAAACCGGGGATGGATACCGATATCTCTTACGTATATATAACCGGACCGAACATTCCTAGACTGTGGCATAAAAAAAATTATACGTTTATATGTATCACCACGTTAAGCAATAAGAAAATAGAGGAAGGGAGGATAGTTTTAAGGGGTCCATCTAGAGATGCCGTAAAAATGCCTCCCTTGCAAATAGTAAGACTCCTAATATCCTTAACGTAAAGCTTATACTTAGCGTTATATACTAGGGCTAGGGCATTATATTCCAAGGATCGCTTATTTAATATAAGGTAATGCCTTTCCAAGGCCAGGAAGAGCAAATTATTATAACAACTGCGTTCCAACCCTGCTCGCACTATCTACTTAACGAAACGGTTCTCTTACCTAGAACTATCTTAGATACGAAGAGATATTGTTTAGAGGTCAGTCAACACCAATTAAAGATAATTTCTAAGATGCTAGAAGAGCTGCGCAAAGAAAATATAGAAAAGCTCTTAAAGCTTATTTAGCGCACTCGCACTAATATAACTAATAAGGACTTCTTAAACGCGCCTAAATTGATTAATACGGTAAGAGGCGGTCTTAAGGAAAAACTAGACATTTTCCAAAATAAATATAGTCTAATGCGGACCCTAACTTTCTTCACTATAATAGAATGGATTCTTGAGCTTATAAGGGAAATGCCAGACCATATAGGTATTCAAAAACCGCGCATCGCCAAAGTGGAAGAAATTAACCGGATTGCTATAGTAATAATGTTAGGTTTTAGGCTATCTCCAGTTAACCAGTACCAAAGACCATAGTATAAAAAATACCCAGGAGATACCTTCGTCAACTACAAGCTTCAGCTTATTAGGTTACTCTAGAACCCTAAAGATAGGGTTATCGTTTTAGAGGATTCGTACCGTCTAAATAAGTCTAGCTAGATTCCTGCTACCTTCCCTAAAAACCTTCTATAAGAAAAGCGTAGAAACAAGGTCATTGTTAGTATAATTATTAGCACAGGCTTTTAGCCAAAGGAGGTGCCCAAGGATAGTGGTTTATATTTACAATTATATAATACAAACCACGCTAATATTAAATCTAGGCTATCTAGAGCATCTTAGTGACACTCTTTATACGCAAGGCCGAGATAAGAACCCAAGCGCGGTAAAGTTATATAAGAAGTAAATAGAGCCCTAGAAATCCAAGTATAAAGCCCAAAGCGCAAACATTAAACCCTTACTGACAATGTTAGGCGCTCCAAGGGATACGAGGTAAAACTTAGCACCTTTGCTATATACCTAGCGTACCAGGGTCTAGGGTATGGAAAATTGCTAATAAGGAAATTTATGTCTAAGGCAAATTCTGCGGAAGATGTATAAAAGAGTATATATATAACCGCAACGCCGTCGAGCGAAAAGATCCTAAAAAATATTGGTTTTGTATTTGAGCATCACTAGGTGGATACTGGGGATAAAACCTCATTTACTCTTAGTTCCGGCGTATACGCGCCTAAGGAGGGCGAAAAGGTTATAAAGGATGTTATTTGCTTAGATATTCGTTAACTAATTTCACCAACTTAACCAGCAGGCCGAGGCTAAATTAGGCAGGCTATACAGAGGCCCGTTTTTAATCGGTTACTAGTGAAGTTTCTAAACCTATTCAAGAAAGCGGGAAAGCTTGGGCCTGCTTAGCACCTAGATAGAGGTGTTAAACTAAATTAGACCTTCTTACCACCGTCTTACTACTGTCTTGGTTAGCGACTCGGTCAACGACTTGGTTAACGACTCGGAGAACGATTCAGTACTGACGTAGTCTACTACCCCTTCTTCCTTATGTATATATAGAGGCTATAGAGCCACATTCAATGGATAGAGTTCTTATAGAGGCTATAAAGGCGTAAGGAAGCTTACCTATCTACCGCCCTGCCTACTTATACTAGGCTCTACATTTGTACTATTATCATAGAAAGCCAGTCTTAGGCGCTCGACCAGCTTTTAAACGCAACTAGAGCTGTTGTAAGTCAAGAAGAGAATAAGAGAGGTTTTATTAAATGGATAATTAGGTATAAGAACTCTGTCTATTAAAGAGGGCTCTAGAGCCTCTATATATACACCAAATAGGTGACAAATAGGTTATAAGTAGAATGACAACTACATTATCATTCGGTAATGGAAACAGGTATTTAGACATTTAATAAGACATTTAATGAGACATACAAGGAGACATACAAGGTAAGTAGTAGGGTATTAAGACATTGGGTTCTAAACTTAAAGCCAGTATTAAAATGGTGGTAAGGAAATCCAATCCAGTTTGACAGATTTGTCCGGCTTTACGCTTATATTAGACAAGCTACGTGCAAAGACGGATTACTCCTACTTGGATTTCTGGATTTCTTTATTTAATCTTTACTCAAAGGGAAATTATCTACAATAGTGTTGTTAACCGTTGCGAGGAGACCAGCAGCTTCTGTACAATTTGCTTATATCCTATCTCTACGGTAAACGACAGCATATAAGAAAATCGCCTTCTACCTAGCGGCATCCAGCTACCATAACCAACAGCCCTTAAGCAGTTTTACCTCCATTATGTTTATATGGGCCACTGATTTTTAACTATCACCCTTTATCTTATTTAATCCTGCTAGTAAGTATAAACGTTTCCAGGCGGCCTTAAAACCGATATAAATTACGCTCTTATATTAGATAGCAGCGAGGAGCATAATAAGCTATATATAGATGCATATTAGTAATGCAACCACAGTAGCGGTAGAGTAAACTAGAGGAGATCTGGGAGGGAGAAGTACTAATAATATATAGCCTATTAAGGCAACTACCTCTGATAAGTCTACCTTGCTAGCCATAGGTACCGGGCATATTGTAAATAGACTAGTTTAAATAGTTATACGCGTATTATTAGGCATTTAGCTAGTGACCTATGTCTTCTATTTGGATCGCTAGAACATAATCCATTTCCTATAAGAATGCGGAATTCCAGGCATAGCTGTAGTTCGGCGGTTTAGGCTGCTAGACTTGTAGTTAGCCGCCTGCTTTGTCTATTATAGCCAAAATATCCTAATAGTTACAACTCTGACCTAAAGTCTTATAGAAGCTATATAGAAGTTCCCTATTATATCTCATTTTAGCTTTCCGGCAAGGAGTACAGACTGATTAATATTATAAGGTTTTAGTATTATAAGCGGCCCTAATAACGCTTATAGAAGTAGAAACTCTATCGCGGTCTAAGGCGGCTAGTAAAATAGATTCCTAGCAAATGCCCATTACTAAACTTAGGGTTGCTATAGGCGAAATTGTAGATTGAAAAGGCTCTGCCAGAATATAGGAAAGTTAGCCTTATTAAAATATTCTTAGTAGCTTTAGAATATTATAGCTTCGCTAATATACCTTCTACTTGCCTCTAGAAACCACACGTATAGCCTACCATCCCATAATTTATCTGGCTTTGTAAGAAAACGTTTTGTTCTACTAGCTGGTTAATACATTTCTCCAGCTCAGTTAGCTGTGCCCTAGTGTCGCGCCCAGCGCTAAGCTGAGGAAATTGTTCCATCTCCAAATCTGGGGCTCTGAAATTCTGGGTTAAATAATAGGTTAGGCCGATTAAGGGCTGCAGAAATATATAAGACTAGCAAGCCTAGAAGAAGGGTAGGGATAGAAACCTTAAAAAGCCTTCTAGTCCCTATACAATTACAAGGGAATTATAAAGAGGACTAGGGAGGGCTAGGAAGTCAAGAGGGCCAGGGAGGGCCAGAAAGGGCTAGGGAGGGCTAGGGAGGGCCAAGGAGGGCCAGGGAGGGCTAGGGAGGGCTAGGGAGGGCTAGGGAGAGCTAAAGTGCCAAGAAGTGTTATATTAAGGAAACTTAAACTTTAAGTCCTGCTTATAATCTATAATAGACTACCCTTTAACTATTATATTAGCATAGAAAATTTAGAGACGGTAGCCTTAATACCCTATTATGTAGATTGTTGTATAATACCTAAAGGCTAACTTAGATAGGACTAAGACTATACCAAAAAGGATTAACTTCATTAATAGAAAGCTTATATTACGGCCCTAGAAAAACAAGCCAGTACCTTATAGGCGAACGAAGCTCTTGTATAGCTTTTAGTGGAGAAGAATAGGCAACTAGTTGTCTTATTAGTAGCCAATAGCATCTCTAAGTATGATATAAATGGATACAAGTTGTAAAGTTTGTATTATTATAACGGAGAGTTACTAGTGTTGAAGCTAGAGATTAAAGGCGCCTCCTTATAGCCTATATCTAGCACTAATGTAAACACCAATTTAGAAGATGCTACTAAGCTATAAAGGCCTAGTAATACTATGTCTAGAGCTGTCAAGCCTAGGAAATGGTTAAGGGCCGAGCAGGCTTACAACTATTGCCGACACCAAAAGATAAGGTATAACTTTAGCAAAAATGGAGCACTATGCACCAACTACGTAGTGCACAAGTTGGATTATACCGTCGCCGTTAGCTATAGGAGGAGACCTACTATTCGCAGTAAAGATACTAGAGTTGGCGAAGTTTCTATAAACTGGAGTAAAGCTTTAGACAATTTTGCGGAAGGTATAGAGATCACAATTAGGGTTAATTAAGAATAGCTTAAGACTAATCTAGCTTAGTGGGCTCGGAAGGAACCTTCGCAAATAGCGCTTCTAGGGAGGAATATAACACTAATTATAACGCCAGCCCAAAATTAAATGAGATAGGATTTGTGAAATAGAGGGGAGAAGAACATTCTATAAGGTTAGTACTTACACTATATATTAGGAAGAGCGTTACTTATAGGAACTTTATAGCTATTAAGAGTCTCCAATACAGGTATTTTACCGCGAAAGCACTTCTCCAGCTCTTAAAATATCTAAAGGCGAGGACCTACTAGGGCTCTATAGAATAAATCCCACCCCAAATACTAATAACTATAAAATGCATTATATGTACGGGTCTGCTGTTCAAGGTAGCGTTACTAGTAGACTTTTAGTATATCCTTCCCATTACTAATGCGGGTTATAGATTATACAGCCTCTTATCCTCTAGATATTAGCGCGCAACCATATTCTACTTTGAATTCTTTAGACTTTTTTAAAAACGCTCCCTATAATGGCTAAAGATAAGGGTTCTTAAACGGGTTTTTATAGGAGTTAGCGAATATCTAAGCTTGTAAATGATTTTTTAGATAATAACTCTTAATACCTCCCTTCGCTTCCTTCTTTTTAGTACGGCCCTTATAGATTTAGAGAGATTTAGTAACCCCTTTAGCTTCGCATTATACCACACTCCCTTACCTTAGGCTAGAACAATAGTAGAAAATAAAGCTATAGTTACGTAAATAAAAATTAACTTATCTTAGCCAGTAAGGCGGAAGAATAACTAGGGTTTTAATTTGCTCGCTTTAATTTCTATATTAAGAGTTGTCGCATCAACCCCTTAGTTCTCCTAATGTGTTTGTTTATACTTAATATTTGGTTTCTACTTTATGCTATATCACCGCTATATCTTCTACGCCATACCAGATGTTTAGAGGTAAAAGGAACACCATTAAGGCAGATATAATAACTGTAAGTACAAGATTGACCTAGTTTTAGTTATATCTACTTATAGTTTTAGTTTAGTAACTCTAGGACTAAAATATGACTTTAAATAGCACAGCTAGGACACCTACTATTAATTATCGCAATATAGGCGCAGCTTGAAAATATTATAGGTCGATCCTTAAATACTAGGGCAACGAACAAACTAGGAAGCGTCGTCATACTAAGAAGGTTATATAGGCTGAGGATTTTATCACCTCCTTTATACAGGAATTACAGAACCTCCAGAAACGGGTATTACTTTTAAAAAAGGGAAAATCTAGTAAAAGCGCCACTGAGGAGCCTGAGGAGCTTAAGGAGCTTAAGGAGTCTGGGGAGCTTAAAGAGCCTAGGGAGTCTAAAAAGCTTAGGAGCGTCAAACTCCTATATCCACTCTATACTAATGATTTCACTTAGGCGGATAATCTCGCAAGACACCTTAAGAAGAAGTATTAATTTAAATGCAATAATTACTGTAAATTTTGCAACAGGCAATTTAGAGCGTTAGCAGCATTTGCCTGTTACTTAAAGGCCTATTATCCCGGGTCAGTTTGGGAGAATATTGTTAACTAAGGGTCCTATAGGTCTAGACCAGGGCTACCTAAGCAATTGCCCTCGCAGCCATATAAAGACATTAATGCGACACCTCTTCTATAGCCTTTTAGCGATATATTGGATAAAGCACCTTTGAATTCTCTCGCCGAGTAAATAACGCAGTGTTTTTTATACGACGTTTTAGACATATTTAGTGCGGCACCCTTTAATGTGTTTAGTGCGGCGCCCTTTAATCCTCCTGGGGCTTTTAATATATTTAGTGCGGCACCCTCCAATCCTCTAGTGGAGACGACATACTAGCCGCTCTTAGGAGATTAAGCTGCGAATAATATAATACCCGCTAGACTGGCTTTAAGTGGTAATAACAAAGAGGCATTTATTAAGGACATTATAGTAAGTTAATTAAAGTTCTCTCTCCTATAATACTATGACTAACCAGGAGATGCTATAGTGTGGATTATTGCGCAATTCAGCCTTAGATCTAAGTATTATTAACCAGCTTCTAATATTATCTGGTGGCGCTAAAGCGAGTAGATAACGTATTCTTTTAAGTTAATTCCTGCTCCCTAACCACGGATTAGCACTATCGTTTTTAAATAAATTAATATAGCGTTAAGGTGCCGGGTTATACTATGCTGGTAGATTATATAAATAGAAATTTTGCTATATAAGGGTATTCTGTTTAAATTCTAGCTAACTGCACTATGGTAGTCTTAAATTAATTTACTTTATACGCTATTATAATAGAGCTTCCCATTTCCAAATTATGTGATCGCCACTATGAGAACAGTCGTTTCCAGCCAGCTCTTCAATTTTGTCGCCTACTTAGTGGTTAATCTTTCCGCGCCTAGAAAACCCTTTACCCAAGTATAAAACCACAACAGCGTGTACATTAGGAATTGGTTGTTTCTTAAGGTAAGGTTCTAAGTGTAATAACTAGTGATAATAAATAAAGCTTAATATTGTTAGTAAATGCGACTCTATAAGGTTTTATATCACATATATATCGCCCCTATTTGCTCTCACTTCTACCATCTGTCTACTATCTGCTTTACGAGGAGATCTATTGATCTAAACTATCCACGAAACATCCTAATCTCTACCAAAATGGAAACACTAAGCCCCTATAAGTTCTTTAATTGATACTATCTTTTGCCATTCTAGATCTTAGCCTGTGCGTTTACTGTAACTAGATTGGGCAGGAAAGCAAGCTATAATAAAAAAATCGTCGTTTCGAGCCGAGAAAAGTATCGTTTGGATAGCCTAGACAATATTAGTCCTTCTCTAAAAGTCTCTAGAATATGCTTACTTTATTTAAAACAATATCTCTTTTAACATAGTCTAAGGAGGCCAGGTATTCTAGCGAAGTAGACTTAATACTTATAGCTCCCTTAAGGACAAGACACCTATCCTTATAAAGAGCTTGCAAAGCCTTATTAAGATTCGCTTTTAGAGAGAGCTTTTGCCCGCCGCGCTTAACGACCTCAATATCCATATGCTTGTTGGTTGGCCGTATAGCCCTTACTCCAAGGTTATAGTTGTTTTATTGCTCTAAAATTCGAGCTACGTAGGGCAGGTTTGGTGGGGCATAATTATCAACTAGATTTACTAGCACGTAATGCCTAGTGAGATAGATAAATATAGCATATAGGGTCCCACAACAAACCGTTAAATTATAGCGATATCTAATTCAATAATTAGCTTTTAAGGCGTGTAAGCTTATATTCCCTAAGTCTCCTTAGCAATATATACTAGATCTTTTAAAGCGGATAAGCCTTATAGCTAACCTCTGTTAAGCAAGTTCAAGGCTATAATGTAAAACTCTAGTAGCAGAGTCCAGGTAAGTGCTATAAATATAAAAAATAGAAACAACTATTAGTGTTAAGAGGAAAATTATGAACTGGAAGCTCTATCAGACTTAAAGTAACTAAGTGTAGGTGGGGTGGTAAGGCTTAAAAGGAGAGAATAGGGAGGTTTAATTCCTTAGAAAATAACTCATATTAAGTAACAGTGTCCGCCCTCCGATAAAGAATTATGTGGAGGTTCTGTAAAGCGGCTAGGAGGGCCAGGGAGGGCCAGGGAGGGCTAGGGAGGGCTAGGGAGGGCTAGGGAGGGCTAGGGAGGGCTAGGAAGGGCTAGGACCCTAATAAAGATTAAGGTCCTACTACTTTTTCTATTCTTTAATATTAACCGTCTACGCCTTACCCTATACTATAGCTATCCAAACTTCTTTGTAAAAATGTCGCCAATTACCCAACAAACTTCTTTAGCCTAAAGGGCATGTCTTATAAGGGGTAAACGCCTACCTATACGCTAAAGTCAATAACTAAACCTCCTTCAAAGAGCGAGGTTCATCAGGCGCGACGCGCAAAGAGGCTGCGGGTAAAGCCGTTAGTAAGGGGGGCGTTCGTTTTCCTTATAAGGAGGTTGTCGAAACTGGAGTGGGTATCCCTACCTTAACATAAACTGTAATAGCTTTTTATTCCCTTAGCTATAACTTATTTTAATAATACTAACTTCTCCAAGATCTTCCTAAAATGGAAGAATAGCAAAGCTCAGCTATTGTTACCCACAGTATTACTACAGAGTTAATAGTAATATCACCGCATTTTATTAACCCAAGGATCTTAAATTAAACAGCTTATAACCTTAATTATCTTGCCCAAGAGAATCACGCCTCAATAATAGGACAATTGGAACCTCCCAGTTTCCAAGCACCTAATAATAAAACAAATAGCCTTCTGGATAAAGTTCTTTATCCTATAACAAGGGTAAAGTTTGTGCGCAAGCATTATAGCTCCACACTCAAGAACCAACATTTATATAACAGTTGTGAGGGGTCCTACTATAAAGTCCATCTTAGGTTGTATAGACGAACGAAACACGGCCAGATAAGATATTATTACAGCTATATAGATTGCCGTTATACTAAGGGCGCGGGCCTTTTTTCCAAAAATGCTCTTACTACTTATATTAAGCGTCACGATTCAAACCGTCGTAAAAGCATTCTAAATAGACCACAAATCCTTCCCTAGTATAGCGCCGCTTTAAAACCAATAAAATATCTATACCCTTTACCAGGTTGTGAGAAGGCTATTAGGATAGATTTACCTTTAGAAGAGGATCTTTACAGCCATATTAAAGACCACCTGACGATGGTACTAGAGGAGTCCTCCACATACGTTTCCTGCTTACATAAGCAGATGCCCTTTGTTCGGTCTCCGCAGCGGTCTCCGCAGCGGTCTCCATATCAACCACTTCGGTATCCGTAGATATAGGCCTATATTAGGACCTATATTCCTCATAGTTAGATTTAATAGCTTTATTCATTCTTTTATCCTTAGATCCAGTTCATCACCACTATGGCCTCGAAAGAATTTATTATCCTTACCGAGATTATGGACAATTAACCGGTCTAGGGCTATCCTCGAAAAAAGCCCTTACCCGCCACTTAAAAGATTCCCACAGTTCTAAAGCATATTTTTGCCATTACGTCACCTACAATCGAGCCAGAGGCATAGGCCTGCCCTCTAAAGCTACTCTTCGCCGCTATATTGGGGAGGTTCACGGCAATGAAAAGAAATGCCCCTACCCCAACTACAAACAAGCCATTGGCAAAGGCTTTTGTAACATGTCCCGCTTTCGCCGCTATATAGATGGACATTCCAAATTGTATCTCTGCCCTTATACTGGTTGCAAATTCTCTAGGGGCAAAGGGCTGGGTACTAAAGAAGCTCTTTTTATGTATAAAAGGAGGGCTTATAGCTCTCTTCAATTCCATTACAGTATACCCGATTGCGAAAAAGCCACTAGAGGAGGGTTATCTTATAAAGATAGTCTTTAAAATTATATAATAATAGCCCACAGCTCTAGTTCCTATTATTGCCCTAATATTAACTGCGAACGAGCTACTGGCCAAGGGTTCTATTCGCAAAGAACTCTTTAGGGGTATATAAAACGTGTCCACGGCCCTTAATATAAATACCCTGTATCCAGCTATAAACAATCTGCTGGTAAAGGTTTAACATCTAAAGAGATTCTTTAAGATTATATAAAGTTATATAGGCGTAAAAATAAATAAGTGTGAAGGTTATTTGTGTTATTACTAGTCTAATAGTTTATTTTGTTTTACCTTCCCTAAGATTCGCTAATTATAATAGGGCTCTTTGGGTTTAATATTAGTAGGAATTATCCAATTAATGATATACGAACTTACAGCTAGTTTGGTTCCATTTTCTTATATATTTTTAATAGATAGGAGCTGTCTGTCTGCCGTCTATCTACAGAGTCGCACATTTCTTTAATTGGCGTTTGGTGCATGGTATATTCTTAAGAGAAAAGTTGTCTAGAGTAGCACATATTAGTTTGTCCACTCAATTTAATAAGTATTAAGCATAAGAGGAGAAATAGTAAGGTGCCTTCAAAGGAAGCTAAGTAGGTGTAAGGTGCAGCTAAAACCTAGGGTTTAGCAAATAAGGATAATTAACTGTTAATTTAGGTTGGATTTAGCCTATTACCCTATCCTTATTCCTATTTTAGTTATACTACCTTCTACCCTTATTACCTGTACCTACCTTATGTATAAATAGTTTCTTTTCTTCGTAGTTTGAATAGATAAAGTCTTTATTCTTTTCTTATAATCGGTGCACGGACTACCAATTAACATTAGTAGTTAGTGCTAGCCGCCATAGTTCCTCCGTCACAGTTTATCCTTTACTCTATATAATATTAAATATTAAACATTAATTGTAGATATAACTAAATATTCTAAAGCACTAAACTAGCCTTAGCTATAAAGAGAATTAGAATTAGAGCCGGAGCCATTAACCTCAATACCAGATATATCAATTTCTTCGCTAGCTTGTCGACTGCCGCTATCTAAACTACTTAGAGACCCTTCTGCATCTAGGAATAGCTATAGCTCGTTTATTCTATCTTCCTCTAATAGCGGCTTCCCCGTATTAGGATACAGCCAGAGCATCCTTAATTTCTTAAATACCTTCCTCTTCCTTATATAGGCTTGCGTCAGAATCTCTACCTAATCCTCTCCCTATCGCTTATTACTTATTTCGACTATCTCTGATTTAGTCAACCAGTTAATAAGCGGCATTTTGTTAGCGTAAGGGTTTTTAGTCTTTTCCTTATAGACCTCTGTTCTAATATAGGTATCTAGCTTTCGCTTGCTATTATTATAGAATTATAGGACCTATACACATAGGCCAAGCTTCTTAATAATGTTGATTTATTTTCTTTTACCATTTCCGTCATTTATATACACCTTGCACCATTTTTTGTTAAACTTAGAGTGTTTCTCTTCTATACTCCAAAGCTCATCAGCGCCTCCTGGCGCAAGTTAGTAGCCACTAATCACTTGGTAAAATGGACGGTTTTCTATACCTGTATTGACAATAAAGCGACTTCGCTATTTGTTTTCGTAAGGTCTCATGGCCTCTAGAATACTAAATTCTGTCCTTCTATCCTTATATAAAGGCATCTCAATACAATTATCGTTTAATTAAGAGTCTAGATTATCAAGGTCTATATTAGACTCTAGGGATTTAAGTGCCTCTAGTATATATTCTAGAGCGGCAGGGTCTATAGTTAATAGGATATAGAGTATAGCTGTAGGCTCTAGGGCGTTCTATCTAGGTAGAACGCTTTTAGCTTTCTTTCCGTTAGGTCTAGATGTTTTAGCAAATCCTACCCTCTTAGCAGTAGCACCGCTCTTTATAGGCAATTCGGTAAAGCTTTCTTCTTTAGAAATAAATAGTGTTTTATCAGCACTACTTTTATTAGTAGAACTGCCGACTCTAGCTAAACTTACTACTTTAGCAGGGGAGCTACTCTTCGTAGGTGGTTTAGCAGAGCTTACTTTAGCATTACTTACTCTAGGGTTAATACCCGTAGAGGGTTTAGTAGAGCTTGTTATATTAGTAGCAGCAAAGCCAATCTTTATAGACGGCCCAGCACCGCTAGCGCTACTTAATCGTTCGGCTAAATCGCCCTCTATAGAGTTTAGCAGCCTTAAGCTCTCTCAAGCCGTGGCACCTATAGAGAGTACTAGCTTCTTTCTAGGAATCTAAGTGCTTACACCATTAATACCTCCTAATAACAGTATCGCTTTAATCCTAAGTATAAGTTAATCTCTCTTCTATTTTTAAGTGTCCTTATTAGGTATCTCTAAGATACTAAGAATTTCTTTTATAGATTGAATTGGTATTTCGTAATTAGTTAAAACTAGGTTAAGCTCTTTATTAACTCTTATAAGCTTTATGTTTTTCTGTTCAACTGCTTTAATTACTTTTTTTAGAGACATATCTCTTGCTGCGGACTTCTTTTAGCGGGCTAAGTTGAAAAATTCCTGTACTTGTGGTCTAACATCATTCCACACCGCCATTTGCTCAGGTGTTGGACCTTTTAGGGCCTCTAAATAGGCCAAATAGGCAGCAGTAGTATTTGGTAATTTATTAATTAACTGCTCAATTTTAATCTTAATATAGCTTGGTATTATAAACTTATAATTAATGCCTACTTTCTTTAGTAACTCGATAAACATAACTAACCCCTCCGTAAGTTTTTTAATGCTTTTCTCTTTTGCGACTATTCCTTCCTTAAGAGTGTTGATCTTGTTAAGCTGGTTTTTAAACGCTTAAATATTGTCTAGTATTATTTTTTAAGGGAAATACTGATGGCGGTCTAGTCGCTTAAATTTCTTTTTTAATTCCGTAAACTTAGCCCAGACTTCCTATTAAAACTTCTTTACTATATCCTTATCATTTTTATCCAATGTTTCATTCTTTACTGCAGCCTTTTTAGCTTCTTAGTAGGTTATATCAAACTTAGGAGAGATGGCTTGAGTTAGCTTAGAATTATAATTACTATTAAATTTCTCAATTTCCGCATCCAGTTTGTTTATCGCTTTTTTATAGGTTGACAAAATGCCTGCATCCCACCACCGTCTAACAAAGGGAAAGGCTTTATAATATACTTTTTTTATCTCTTCTAGTACCTCGCTAAGCCCTTTTTCTTGATCTTATAATATTTGCACTGCCCCTTTAAGCTAAAGTGCTACCCCATCCTCGTCTAGGGAGTGGTGTTTTTTAGTTAGTTTCTAAACTCCAACCTTTTTCATTTTAATGTCGTCTTTATCGTCTAAGGAATTTATCTCTATTTTATTATCTAAGATAACTTATTCTATCTCCTCTTCCTCCTTAGAGTCGTTATTTACCGCTAAAACTTTAGGTCGCTGATAATCCGAATATATTCTAAATAGCTTAACGGTATTCTCTAATTTTGATTTCGAGTTTGTCTCTAATAGCGCTGGGTTCAGAGACGTTGGGCTTAATAGCTTAGAGTTAGTAGGTAGGAGACTTGGGTATAGTATATTACTAATTTATAATAAACCCTAATACTTAACCGCAAGTCTATTAGTCTAAACGTCCACTATTATAAGTATTCTTCCGTGCTAATTAGTAATATTAAAGTTAGGTTAAATAGTTAAGAGTGGATGATTAAGCGCAGCTTAAATTAGTAATATTAAAGTTAGGTTAAATAACTAAGAGTAGATAATTAAGTACAGCTCAAATTGTATAGTTAGGAGGCTGGTTTAGATAACTAAGAGAGCAAGTTAAGATCTTTTATAGAGCCTCTATAACTACCATTCCTGTTTATAGTAATATTATTTTATATTTTTTAGTTTTAATATTCCTGTTTATTTTATTTTAATATTCTGTTTTTTAAATTATACTTTATTAAATACGTTACGAGATTACTTATTTAAGGATTTTATTTTAATATCTTATATAAATATCTGTCGAAGCTATTGTCCACCCGTCAGATTAAAGCATTATATAGCCATTTATTGTTTCCACTCTTGTTATTACTACTTTGATTTAGTATGCTATCTCACTAAAGGGTGCCGAAGTAGTATTATTTCACAACTTATCGATCTATCAAACCGGCGGTATAATGGGCGGGCGATCTTTAGGAATTATAGCAGGTATATAGAGTTTCTTAGCCAGCGAACTTCTACCACTTACAAAACCTACTGCTTATATAATTGTTAAAGACTATAGGAATTTGTCTTTTTCCCTAAACACGCTTAACACTACAGTTGGAATAATATTAAGATTTAATTTTCTTGGCCTTAACCATACTTTAACGCAAAGTCGTTTTGGAGACCCTTACTAAAGTAATAGTTAATTTAACACAGGTTTCAATCAATTTAATCCAGTAAATATAAGCGGGAAATTCCTAGTTAATTATAAGGTGAAAACACACATCCTATAATAGTTCTACTGTGCTCAAACTGTTAAGAAATCTCATTATTATGCTAGCATAGTGTTTAGCTTAAATGCGGGTAGAGCAGAGGAGAAATTTATATAAAACGCTTTGGGGCTTACTTTAGGAAGTCAAGCTCTATTATCCTCTATAATAGCATGCTATCTCCCTCAAATTGAATGGAACTCGATAACTTAGATTGTATTAACTCAGCCAACAAACACGGGAGCTATAGTTTGGTAATTAACGCTAATATTATCCGCTATTTCCCCCCTAATTGCAAATAACGCAGGAATTTACCTAAACAGCTATGGTAGATATATAGGGGTATTTCTAGGACTTCTTATAGTCTAGGTAGATGTAATATAGGGGTAAATAGAACTTATTTTAAAAGGAATTGTCGACCTAAATTAGATTTCTTTACTACTATTTTACTACTATCTTTAATGCCTAGTACCCTATGCCTCACCACCTGTTTCTATTACCTATTTTGTCTCAGTTGCCTATAATATTTGTCTTAGTTACCTAGACCTACCTTATATATATAGAGAGCTTCTAGAGCCCTCTTATCGACCTAAATTAGGTCCTTACTACCCCGACTTAGCTACCTACCCTTTGACTTAGTTATTGAGTTAGTTATTAACTTAGTTACCTACCCCGTCTTGACTTAGTTACCTACTCCGTATTTCCATTGCCACCCCCTACCCTCCTTCTCTTTTCTTCCTACACCTTTCCTTGTGTATATATAGAGGTCTTCGAACTATATTTTAATAGATAGAGTCCTTATTTAATTCTTATAATCGGTGTATAAATATCTAATCAATACCTCTTTAATAAAATAGAGTTATCATTCCTAATCGTCCGTTTAATAGGAATTAATTTTAGCCCCTATCTATAAGTTAGTTATAAGTGGAGTAAAGAATAATATTACTTTAACTATTTTAAAGATTGAATTTAAAAATTAATTTAACTATACTATAACTAATTCTAGGAAATTTACTAATACACTATAAGTATATCGCCTCTATAATCTCTTTAGAAGGATTAATAGGCTAGCAAGTTATAGGTGGTACTAATACTCCTACCTAAGTGAGGTTTCCTTTGCAATTTACTATAACTTAAGCGCTTTTACTATCTATTTAAAAGGCCTTATAATCGCCTACTCCGCCAAAAATCTCTAATAGCGCGAATAACGTGGCCTCCGCACTAATACATTGCCTTAATTTAAAGGGTTAGCTATAGCTTCTAAATAACAAGTTAGAGATTCTTACTATTAAATAGCGGCCGTTCTATTTAGTACACTTAGAGAAATCCTAAGCCAGGCCATCTAGTCGCCTACGCAGTTATATAGTTAGGCAGTGGCCGAAATTGGGAGAAAAGTCAAGTTCTAAAAACTCAACGTGGCTTTATATATAGCATTTTAAGAGTTTGACAACCTAAGGACATTCAGCGTTATAAAATAGGACTTGTAAGGGCATAACTTACTAAAACATAAGCTCTTGGCCTGCTTGCGCCTCTAAAATTAGGTCTATAAGGCTAGGCAAAAATTAATTAAAGGGGATTAACTGTGCTGAAGCAAACACAAAGTAGACAAAGGAGAGGATTAATATCTTTATTATAGGATTGGATTTTATTACTAGTTTAGCTTAACTAGCTTAGTAGGCGCTGGTAGCCTATTATATAGAGTATTATTAACGTTTTAGGATTTTGTTTTAGGATTTAATATTATAATTTTATAAAGTAGGAAATTTAAATAAGAAAATAGAGAGTATTCTAAATAATAAATATAGTTTTAGTAATCTTAACTCAGCATATAACCCCTATAAGTTTCGCAACAAAGCGCTTCCTTTAATAAAACACAATGCGGCGCTAAGAATGGGAAAGATCCATAAATTCAGGTCACTAAATTTTGGTTAAGCAGTAAATAGGAAATATATTAAGTAGGGTATTCTAAGAGATCCAACGAATTTAAGATTATATTATTTTTACCTTAGTATATATTGTCCACACTTAAATCTAGAAATATTACAATATTAGCCCGCTAAAATTAATCCTACTAATAATTAAAAACTATTAAGGCCCTTATCCCTTATCCTTTATCCTTTATAGCACCTAACAATATAAGCTAAAGCTCAATTACATTTTACAGATGCGTACATTCTACGCAAATTATTAAAGAATGTATAGATTTCAAGTATAATATTACTAAATAGATTAGGTAGGTAAAAGAAACCTAAAACTTATAGATTATTATCTAGTGAATTTTATAATCTCTACTATCTATTTGTATTCCCTAATCCACTATTTAAATTATCTGCAAGTCTCTGGGCACCTATAACTAGATAAGCCAAGAATTAAAGTACTATTGGCATAAAAACTTACCTAATACCGCTAATTCCCATCCAATAATTATAAATTAATTTGCCTACCCCTTCTAACTTAGAAACTAAAACCTAGGTATTGAACTAGTTTACTCTCCAAAATACAATATTACAAGGGTCGCGGTATAATCTATTATTTGGAATTATAGGATCGTATAACTTAGCCATATCTTTAAGTAACTCCCCAGAGCACCTCTCTACAAGTTAGCAAAACTTGATTGTGCTAGGCTCCCACTTAATAAGGTAGGATTCCTTTCCACTATTATATTAGAAATCCTTTACCCTCTTTATTAGCTATAGCCTATCATGCTTAAAGCATATTATGGCTTTATTATTATATATTTCGCTGTTTTAGGCGCCAGATAATTCTAGTGGGTCTTACCTAGGTCGTTAATAAAGGCTAATCTCAGGTCAACTTTACAAATACGACTTTATAGCAATAATACTAACTTAGAATTTTTAACGGCAATTATATTATATATAACAACTATAGGAGTTAATAGAGGCATATCTTTATTAGATGTATATTATAAGGTATATTATAAGCATAAAAGGCAACTAGTGGAGGTTAATAATTAAATTAAAGTTATAACTAATAAGAGCAAGAGCTAATAAATAACCGCCAAAGCAGGCCACAGGCCAAAAACAGGAAACTTGTTCTTAAATTAAGTTATTTTAATACCGTTTTAGACTAGAAGTATGGTTGGCTAGGTATTAAACGCCTAGTTAGTTTAGCACCTTTTAGATAATTCTAAGAAACTAATTCCTATAATTTAAATGCTAATAACTTAAACTTTAACTCTAGGGAAAGCCGGATATCTAAATTAAGTAGAATACTTGCCGTTATGCTCTAATATAGTTTCTAGGATAATTTCGCTTCTAGCTACTTAATAGCCAAGGCTTTACTAGTACGCGCACGAAATATTATACAGTAAGTAACTAGTAATTGCCTTACCAGAATAAATAAATTACTATAGTCTATCTATTTTTTACTTTACTAGAATAGAAGGAAGAGGCTTTTTAAGTGTTAAGTAATCTGCCCGGCTAAATAAAGCGTAAAGTTACTATAAATCAATCAGATTTTTAAGAGATATAGGAAATCCGCTTATTAACCTAGGCATGCTCGTAATCCCTTTAATAGAGATCGCAATACTTTCACTTAAGGTATCAACCACAAATTGCACGCGTTGTTTAAATAGGGGATAACCCTTTAGTACCTTTAATATATAAGCCGTTGGATGACCATAAATAAGGAACCAAGATGATATAGCAATAAGCTAAGAGTACAAGTATTAGCGCCCATTAGGAGGGAGATTAAGTCGGTAAAATATATAACCAACGCACTTATAACGGCCGTTAATATACTAAGGAAGATATTCGAGCTCGAAGTAGAACATTGCAGCGTATATTAAGTCTATAATAGTAGGAATTATAGAACTTGATTTTATATATTCCGTAGTTTGGCTTTTTAATTCTTCTACCGTAGATAGGTTATCGAGTAGAGGTTCAGGCCCTTAGAGATAAAGATTAAGATGATAATATCTGCTGCGGTACTGTACTAGGATAGTATAAATAAATCTCTTCTAAGCTTCCTTGCTGTCTAGGCTCCGTATAAAGCTTTTAAAGAGTCTTAGGTAAAATCGATCTGTAACTAGGGATTAAGTGCTAGCAGCTATCAGTATAGAGGTTATACCGGTCCCTAACAAAAGAGTAAAGTCAGGCTCGCCCTTTTTAGGCTATAGGAATAGACTTTCCAATTAGGCAATAACAATTGGATTGTTATTTTAAAGGCCACCATCCTGAAAAGTACCAAGGTTTTTTACTACTTTGGGTTTAAAGAACCTTTCTAATTAGTATTAAATTATGGGATATATAACAGATTAGCTAACTAGGGTATAGCAGAAGTACAACATACCCTAAAATGCATTAGCTTAATTCTAAGCATCCCCTAGATTAAACGTACGCTTTACTAATAGATATATTATACTGTAAATAGTTGGCCCGGATTAAACTGTACCCTATATAATTAGGACGCTACTATATTAAATTAGAAAAGTACTTTGCTTACTAATATCCTTAGGTCGCTTGCCCCCATTATAATTGCAAAATAAATAAGGCTGTAACTCCTTGGCAGTTATTGTTGTTACTATAACTCTAGTATCGTTTGTTAGCGGATTAAACATCTTTAGGTAGAATCCAAAAGCGGCCTCAAAGCCTGATTTGATAGCGGTAAGGCTATACTAGCCATCTTAGGCGTAGCCTAGCATTATCTCTTATAACCTAGTAAGTAAAGTAGATCTAAATTTTCACCGCTTAAAAGTCTTACTTGCTACATCCTTAAACCTCTATAATAACTCGGCTGCGCTCTACCCTAAAAGATTTATCCCTATAGTGGTCATCCCACCTAATTACTAGATTAACTTAAGTTCTTAATAGTAATATTTCTTTTTTACGTACCCGCAGAAGTGCTATAGATGAGGTTAAAATGTTCCCACAGTGAATATTTAAAGTTAGATAGTGTCTGCTTAATATATATTAGAAAGATAAGAGATATAACTCCCCTTATACCTCCACCATCTATGCTTAAAATACAGATACTAGTACTAGGTGGCACAAATTAAAAATCAGACACTCTGTAAGGTAAGGCACAGAGGACACAAGACAAAAGATAATAGTTGTATTTTATTAAGGATGATCGTCTTCCATATGTTTTAATATATATGTTATAGAGTGCATAACCGCAGTCTAATACCTTTTTAGGCATTTGTATTAGATAATAAAAGCAAGACTTATAGCTTCTAAACTCTGCTACCTAGGGCTAAAGCCTTGCGATGTTTTACATGTGAATCTAGGATGCAGTTAATAAAGAATTTAATTAGAGTGTTTAGAATATAGACTAGAAATTATCTAGAACCGCTAATAAAAATTTTGTGTGGATACTTGCATCTATAGCATAGTTCTGCATTGCAGAGATATAAGCGTTTAAGAATTACTTTAAGAAGATAAAAGTAGGAAGAAAGTCTATAATTAGCATTAATAAGTTGGCTAGATTTAGGGCGGGGGTTATACAATAAGAACCTAGGGGATAGCTTGACAGAATTAATGCTAATGCTACCAATGGGGTAACAAAGTGCCATAGCTATGCCTGAGACGGTATGTGCTTAATAAGATCTCTAAGGCACGCCAAGAACCCCTTGTTTAAGAAGCCATAGGGTTATACTACTTAGATAAATGAGAATGGGGCGGTAATGGTAGAGCTAAAGTGCTCTAAGGCCAGGTTTGATAAAGCCTTAAAATGCTTAAAACGGAATTTGACTTAAGCTAGTTGGCGTAAGACACATGCTTCTTCTGATATAAAAAGAATTCGCTTTTGGAATATATATAAACGTTTTACTAAGCTTATAGACGAATTCAGTCCAAGGACACAGATACTATAAAAATAAGCCTTTAGATCTATATTTACGTCTTCAGTTTTACTATATTGCTTAAAGTTCTATATTATTTTGGTTATTAAAGCTAGGGACTTTAATTCAGCAATATTTTCATTAAAGGTTAATAAGGATGTGTTAAACACTAGCAGAATATAGGGGAGCACAAGAAGATCGGAACTTGGAGATTTAATAGCTTGCTAAGCTATAAGCTTGGACACCTCCCTCAGTCCACCTAGATCCGTAACGAAATAGCAGACTACGTTAGAGAAAGGTAAGAGTACTTAATTATATAATAATAAGCCGAGCATTTTGCGGCGTTTTAAAGGCTGCTGCTAAGAAATTTTTCTCGTTACTATCTCCCTACTGCTGTGGGAAAGAAGCAACTATGATAAAGAATAGTTTTAAAGTTCGCAATTGATAAAAAGGATTAGTAAGGTATCTTTATAGGTTTTAGGGTCTTTCTAAAGGTAGATTTGATTATGCGCATTAACTAGAAAATTTCCACCTATAATATCTTCTAGTAGGTGTTATAGAACAGTAGACTTTGTTTTTTTACTAACTAGTATAATAAATAATGGGCTCTGATACTGGCTCTCTTCTAGTATTAAGGACTTAAAAGCTTGTCGGTGCTTAGTAATAGCACCTTCACTTTTAAAATTAATAATTATCTAAGGAATTTTCGCTATTAATAAAAGCGGATAAAGCGGAGGAGTAGAGCTTAGGGAATCCTCTAAAAATTTGCTTATATATATATATTTAAATATTTATAGTTTTCTAAAAATTTAATTCTGCTTCGTACTACCTAATACAGCTTTATAGTCTATAAGATAGTACAATTAGAATACTAAATTAAATTTTTTATTTTAATATTTGGTACTAACTAATGTTTCTTATAAAAGAGCTTTAAGTCTCCTATATTAGTAGGAGTGCTGGGCTCTTAGTATATAAGCAATAGCTTTTCCTATAACTATAGATAACTCCGAGCTGGCTATACTTAGGGCGCGGAACTACCTAGGCATAGCGAAAATAAAACTTAGGGCACTTAATTTCAACCATCCTCTTATACATAAAAAACATTGGTTACTATCTAAAAAGAACGTCCACCGCCTTAGAAATGTATTTAAAAGAGTAGGTTATAAAAGGCTAGAGAAAGAAAATTTTATTAATACTATTATAGATAATGCAACCCTTATCTCGTTACTGGCCTTTTTAGGCCTTAATAAATAACGCTTTTATTAACTTTAGGAGGGTGATTTAATACTATTTATTAACCTAAGAAGCGTGGACTACCTTAGAGGCTTATATTATATTAAAGCTGCTAAAGAATTTTTAGACAATAATGACTAGTAGTAGATAGTAAGGCTTTTCTCTAAAGGTAAGCCCGTTTACTTAAGTGTCTTACTACTCTAGCTAAGAATCTATTGCAGATCTTCCATAAATGGTCCTTATAAGGATAATTAAAGAATACTTAAATAAACAGAAACCGTTAGACGGGGAAGTGTTTCGTAAAATACAATACTATTATCTTAAGAATGATACGAAATCAGAGAATAGATGGTGGGCTCTATTAGATAGGTCGAAGCTAAATAATCTAAGACAACTTCTTAAGAATTCTCACTTTGCGAGAGCATTTAATGCCCTAGTAGAAATGCTAGGCCTATAGGAACCAATTCAGATTGGAGCGTTATACAGATTTTTAACGCTTAAGTATAATAAGGTATGTCGTTCTCCACTTACTTATAGAGAGAGCTAGCTAAATAAACTAGGAACTGCTTAAGGGACTTTACCCTATCTCTACAAATTAGAAGAAGATTATTAGCTGCAATAGTATAGATTTACCCCCATTAGTAGTAGATATAGAGACTATTTGAAATCTAGAACTACTTACGCTAGCTATCTTAAAAGCTAATATAGATCGTATTACCGCGCTAATAGAGTCCAAGAAGATTTTCCCAACTATTTTAGACTAGTTAATAAGAGACCTTATTCTACAGAACATTTCTTTAGTAGATTATTTAATCCCTTTATTAAGAACCTTTTTTAAAAACCTTAAATACCTAGAACCTTATTGCATTATACTAAAGCATTTAATTGGCAATAAAATAAAAGGAACAATTTATAAGAGCCTTAAAGGTTGCTATTATTGTCCTAAAAACTTAACTGTACCGTTCTTAGAGACGAGCTAGTGGCGCTGCTTAAAGCGTAGATTTATAGAAGACCGATGGCTTTGCTATATATAGTTATAGACGTTTTGCCTTCGTAATTTCCTATATATAACTCAATTTACTCCCTGAAAAGAAATCGGAAAAGAAAAGCCTACTATTAGGGAGCTAAGTCTGGCTCTATATTAAAACCTTGGCCATCTGGCTGTCACTCTAGGCTTTCGGACTCCTATAGCTCTCGCGCTTAAGTCGCAAGATCCTAAAAGAGAACTTGCTATTTAACTATTGCAAAAAGCTAACCCTTGATTAAAGTCCATAAATGAGCGAAAAGTTATAGCTATTGCCTCAGTTTTTAAGCAGTCGGAAGCCTAGGATAACTGCATTTAATTACTACACTTTACCAGTTCTAAACCCCTCCCCGCTAATAGAAGGTGTGGAAGGCCCTTTAACAATAATTATAGGAAGGATAATGATTGCCTTTTTATCCTATATATTTATAGAAGTAAGGTTTGTCCTAGTGCTAACATTACACCCTTTTTTATAAAACGTGACTTCTTTATAACCTTTTTTGGATTTAAGTCATTTAAGGTATACCCAACCCCCTTTTTTACATATGAACTTAACTAATTAAGAGAAGGATGCATATTTTACCTTAAAAACTCGGTCACCATTAATCCGAAATATTATACTAATGCAAAGTCCTACTAATGCGCACGACTGTACCTATTACCACTTAGTTAAAGAACTGCAAATTAAAATAAGCTAATTAAATTCACGCATTAAAGAGTTAGAAGATAGTGAAACAAATTTAAAAACCGCTAGGAAGTCAATAGCTTCTACTTCTACAATAACAGAGAATTAATTGGCGAGGGCAAAATCCCAAACTAAAGATCTTAAGAAAGAGTACTCTCTAGTTAATAATAAGCTGGAAGAGATAATAGCTTAAAGTATATTATTCAAGAATTCCAAAAAGAGGCTAGAATCCCAGTTAGTGCAATAGCAGTCGATACTTAATACGGCCGTAGCTAAGAAGGAACGTCTTTAAAGTGTGATAATAGAAAACAAATATTAATAGGGCTCTAGAGAAGAAGATAAAAAGGATACCTAAATTAAGAAATTGCAACATAATCTAGAGGCCCAGATAGCTACAGTCTTGGAGTTAAATAACGGCCTAAAAAAATTAAAGGACACCTAAGAAGGAATGCGGAACAGCTTGTAAATAAAAGAAAGAGATTATAAAGTACTCTAACAAAAAATAGAGAAGGCAAGAATTAAAATAGAAGGGTTAATAAAAGCATCTAATACTTTAAAGAATGAAACTGCTATTCTAACCCAACGTCTAGAGGCAATATAGATAGAGACAAAATAAGTCACGGAAGAAAATAATAACTTACGTTATATACTGCAATTAGCTGGGCCTAAGAAGGAAAAAGCAGTTTAAGAGGTAGTGGATTAACTAAAAATATAAGCCCAATCTAAGCGTCTAAAAGCTCTTAAGTCAGCAGAGCAAGTACATCAACGGCAAGAAAATAAAAGACTATATTAGGCATTAGAGTTGGCTAAGTCTAAAAAGGAAAAAGCAGTTTAAGAGGCAGTAGATTAGCTAAAATTATAGGCCCAATCTAAGCATCTAAAAGCTCTTAAGTCAGTAGAGCAAGTGCGTTAATAGTAGGAAGATAAAAGACTACATCAAGCATTAGAGTTGGCCAAGTCTAAAAAGGAAAAAGCAGTTCAAGAGGTAGTAGATTAGCTAAAATTATAGGCCCAATCTAAGCATCTAAAAGCTCTTAAGTCATCAGAGCAAGTACGTTAACAGCAAGAAGATAAAAAACTGCGTTAAGTATTAGAGTTAGCCGAGTCTTAAAAGGAAAAAGCAGTTTAAGAGGCGGTAGATTAGCTAATAGCACGGGCCTAATTTAAGCATCTTTAGGTCCTTAAATCGTCAGAAGAAGAGCATAAGCGTTAATAAGAGTAGTTAAAACAGATAGCAGAGACTAAGCACAAACGTTAACAACATAAATTACAAAACTGGGCCGATTAAAGTATGGCGATATATTAAGGCTAAGCAGAACATACATTTTCTATAGCAAAGATGAAGATTGCGGGCCTTAAATATAATATATAACTTAAAGATAACCTCATCGGCCAAGGTTTTCAAAAATTAAAAGAACTTAAGAAGTATAAAAAGGAGCTAGATTTAGGCTTTATTACTAAAGTAGATATATCTAGTAACCTTCGGATTATTATAATTAAATTAAACAGGAATGGTGACTTTTAAAGATTAGAAATAGTGTTTAAGCCAACTTAGGCGCTGGAAGGCTTTAGAGAATTTCTAACTAGGCATATACCACATTACAAAAAGGTATTCTAGAGAATGGTAAAGTTTCTAGCTCCTAACCTCACCGTTATAACGTCTCGTGACCCTAAATATCTTTTGGAGGCATATAAAAGACACAGACTTTACTATATAGGTAGTAAAGAAGATATTAATGCTTTTGCAAACCAATATAGGAGCACATTCACTATAGATAGCAACACTAGGCTTCCTAGGAGGTCTAGGTTAGGGAGAAAACGATTATATAATAGATTAGAGGACGTATTACTCTCAAAGAGGTAACTCCGTTTTAATAGAAGTGCACAGCAGGAGATGCCCTTGCTTCAGCATATACCTATAACTATTTTAATGGAAATAGAGCGTCTTTCTAAAATATCACTTTAGCCGGCACCTTCTATGGAAATAGAGTGTCTTTCTAAAATGTTACTTCAGCTAGCGCCTTCTATTTTGCAAATTAAAGAAGCGCTATATACGCAATTCGCGATTTAATTAGGGGAAGAGGGTTATTATTTATTTAAGTCTGATAATAAATTAAATATTTAATTGCTTACGCTATAGTAAAAATATTTAAAAGGCTAGGTACCTAATTCTAACAACATAAAGGCTCCCCATTTTTATATATAATTCACTAAGCGTTATATATAATATGACCCAAATTTCTTAAATCATTCCTTAAATCATTCTAATAATCTCTTTAAAGGCAAAGTGCCAAATACAGGTGCTATAAGAGGGAGAATTGCACGGTTAGTTAAGTTCCGGCTTAGGCTTCAACTATAGTAAGGTCGTTAATAGGGATCCTTATACAGTATATAAAAAATCTCACTTAAAGGGGTGGGAGAGCTATAATTACCTATATCGTTGTGGTTAGGTGACCTTGATACCCAATTACTAACAGAGGGCAACGCTTCACTATGGCAGTCCATAGACTCCATCCCATTATGGTAAATAGAAGGCAGTAAAAACTGTTCCAATTAATTAATGCTTCTAATAGGGGACAAGTAAGCAGGCTCGCTCTTAACCCTAATATTTAGATTATGGTAGACCTGGCTTAGAAATAGAAGAAGTTCTAGGGAGCTTCGGCTAAATAGGGGAGTTTTATCCCCCTACAAGCGTGCTTCGGCGGCACTTTAATAATGGCAGGGAAATTTATTAATTGGGTTGCCTACGCTTTGCTACTCTATATAAGCGTATAGAGATGGTAAGTAAGGATAGTGCTTATAATCTCTTCTATAGAGGGAGGCTAAGAAGTTAAGTTCTTATTAGATTAAAACATAAAGATTTCCTAGTTCCTCTCTATAAAGATAGCAACTCTTATTCCAGGCACTAGCTAAGCAAGGATAGAAGCTTTCTTAAAGATACCTTCCTGTTAGGTTATAAATATTCGGTCACTAGCGTCTAAAGACCCATATAAAGATGTACAGTGTCGTTTCCTTGGGCGAGGCATAGCATTAACACCCTTTTAATAAGATTCAAAGGTAGACAAATAAAATAAAATAATAGTTTATAGTAATTAAAAGTGTTCCTAGTAATATTTATATTTAATTCTACTAGAGATAATATAAATGGCACAGCATGCATATTATATATAAGTTATGCGCCTTTAGGCATATTTGATAACTTTTTGGCTAGGTTAACTCCACCTAGGCGCAATCTTTAGGATATAAGCGCCTCTTCTAGACGCCAAGGCAGGGGTGCTTTCCACCTAGTAGAAGGGGTTTGTTTAGCAAGAAAGGAGCGTCGCCAGATAGTTAGCGTCAAATTAGATCACAGGATAGTAAGAATAGGTTAAAAATATTATAGGTTACCCCCTTAACTAGTGGAATTCGCCTAGGTAGACTACCTAGGTGGCTTAAATTGCTAATAAAACTCGCCACTATAAGCGTAATTATGGTTAGCGCGAACGCCTCTACCTAGCTAGGTAAAACCTCCTTTTTAACTGCTAAGACAACCAATCTGCCTAAATCTACTTACGGCGTTAAACGGACAGTATCTACTAGGCGGATATCGATATCAGTGGCCTAGATAGACCCAAGTGGGCCTAGATAGCTTTTTAAAAGCGCCTACCTAGTAGAGCCTATATAGCCAAGTAATAGTAATTAAATATGCCCTTAGCTGAAAAACGAGTAGGGTAAAGTAAGTTACTAGTTCTATATCTAGCGAGCGGCTAGTTTGCTAATTAGAGTTTAACTATTTTACAGCGTATTAGTTAGAGCCTAAAATAGCTTTTTGCCCGGATTTTAGTCTCTAATTACAGCTTTCTTAATTTTCTTTTAGTACCCGCTCTTATATCAGAGCGCCAAAATAATATCTCATTACAGAATTTATTAAAAATTATTATTTTTCTAGTAAACTTATTTCTTTTAATAAAGAATTAAGTACGTCTTTATAATACTTAACCATCCTATAAAATTCTTGAGGAAAGAACATAAATATAACTACTATTTACGTTGTTTTGTACAGCGCAGTTATTACTATCTTCTTTATTTAGAGGATTTCCAAGCTTATTAGCTCTTAGGCTCGTGAAAAACTCTTATCAAATATCCAGAAATAAACTTTATATACTTTAATTGTTTTAAGGTAAAAAAGCACATCAAACGTTAGTCTTTTAGCTGCATTTTACATCTTTCTTTACACAGTTACAAATGTTGTTGGCTCCGTTTTAGGCTTATCTATAGGCATCTAATTTACACAGCGTTTGGGATATCTGTTTGCTATTAACACAGTTCCGCTATTTCTTAAGGGTAGAACCAATTTAATTAGCGATAAAGTCCTACGCCTACTAATATGTAATTATAGCTTAATTCACCACTAGATTGGTTAAGTATATGTCCTAAAAGAAGTACTTTATACACTTCTAATAGTATCTTTAAAGTATTCGCGTGTGGCAAATATTAAAATTATAGTTTATTTAAAACTCCCCTATTCCTACTAAGCTTAATTATAAACAGCTTACCACATTTATTTCCGCTATTAGCCTTCTATCTTTTTTTATTATTTATTATTACGCTTATAAAATTTTCCTCCGTACTCACCTTCTTCTCGCATTAGCCTTAATGGGAATATTGTAATTATATATTAGACTAAAGCGGAGCTATCCTATAGCTTATCTCTTAGTTGTATCATTACTTTGGGTTCTTTAGAAAGTACTTTAGGCTAAATTTATATTATATCAAAATCTAGGATTAGATTTTCAAGTATCTATAGTTTACTATCCCCAAGGAGGTAAGGATTTAGAAAACGCTATTTAACTTAGAATTATAGTAAAACGCCCCTAGAAAATACTGCTAGGGCAATTTGTCTACATTACCATTTTACATAGTTTCGGCCTTATTTAAGCACATCCTTATATAATAGCATGGGTCTTGGAAAATAAGACTAGTATTAATAAAACTATAGTACTCCTTGTTTGAACTAAGCAAGGGTTTAGTAGCAGACTAAGGCTATATAGTAAAGCAACTCTAGTTATATTAGATAGACCGTATAGAGGTACTTAGTACCACCACCTAAGCCAATATAATAAGGTGCTGTTTATAGCAAATAGTATTAGAATTATAAGCTATTTGTTATTAATTCAATATCTCCTAATAGTATATAACGATCGGACTACCCGTATACGAAGGCTATTATTGGTATAGTTCTTAGAAACAAAAGGTAAGAATCCATAGTATACTAGAAAAATAAGGGTATTGCTAACCATAAAGATTAATATAAATAGGTAAAAGAGTTTATCCTAGCTCTATATAATATGGACTACCACCAGATTTTTACTATTTTTATTTTTTTTCTATGCGAAGTCGCTAGGTCTACGGAAGAACTAAATAAAGGGGATAAGATCCTTAGAAAAAGGCTTTATAAGCTTCCAGATCCACTAAATATAGCATAGATTATTAACTAAGAATAGTCTATCAAGGTGGGAAATATAATAATATCTAATAAGTTTCCTTTAAAAGGTGATAATACTTTTTAATTTAACGGCCGACAGTTTATAGGACGCCTAAGTTTAAGACCTATATAAGAAAAGCCCTTTGCTTAAACATATATAACATTACACTCTTTAGTATAGACTTTCAGCCTAATAAAACACCGGCGAGTTAGGTTTCGACAATTAGGTACACCTCTTAGATAATAAGCTATTTTTATTATAAAATTATTCTTATAAACTACAATAAGCTTGGGTGAATTCTGACTAAATTATACAACAATAGAGCTATGGGCAGTTATCCTACGTTAGCTAAGATCTAGAACTAAAATTACTAAAGGCGGCTTATACAAGCTTTGGATTTACGCGATTGCCGAGATTTATAATCGATTAATATTTAGTAGGTATAGGGCATAGCTATTACAAAAGCCCCTAATTGGCCTTTAACAGCAGATTATTTATAAGCCTTATATAACCTCTAGCTGGTTGTTTCGTCCAACCAAAATATATATAAGCGATTTCTTGGCGATGCTAAGTCCTAGCACCTATATATATAAGCCCTGTCTTTAGCTAATATCTTCTACGGCAGTCCTTAGAAACAGTTTTCAGATTTTAGAATATATTAGATTTTTAGGGTCTTTTAGGGTACGCTCTTTCCTTTACCTTATAATATAAGAGGTTATATACCAATCTCAGAATTTTACTTTATCTCGAGAAATAATAGCTTAATGCCCAAAATGGACTCTTCTAGTACTGATTCAAACACTCTAGTAGGTCTAAATTCTTCCTTTACTAATAGCTTTACTAATAAGGAAAAGAGTATAAGCTATTACTCTCTCTGCCAAAAGTCTAACAGCTATACCAATTGGGAGTTTCTTAAGGAATTCTTTCTTTATAAGCAGAACTCTGTACTTTAAATTTAAAATCTTAAAACCGAACTAGATAAAGCAAGAGTAATAATTAGTATACTTTAAGATTAACATTTAGAGGCAGAAACCGCACTGCTTAAGTGCCATAAAGAGCTTAAAAACGTAAGATAGACAAGGTTTAAAAAGTTAAAGCAGTTTAAGGATCAGCTTAGGCAAGTAAAGGAGCAGATCTTCAACAATAAGGCTAAGCTTAAATTTCACCTTTAAGATCTTAAATGGGAGAACCACTATAAATAGGAAAGAATTAATAAATTAAAGTACGCTCTTGGCCTTCAGAATTTACAATAGTGCGGAGATAAGAGTAATAGGGTAGGAAAAATATCTCTAGTCATAAAAGTAGAATTAGGTAATATAACAATCTCTTTAGTTTTGGCTAGGCTAATAGATTTCAAGATCCTATATCCAACTTTATTTATTATGAATTTCCCAGTTAACGTCTTGTATTAGATATTCCTATTTTATTATTATAGCTAGGAATATAGTTACTTTAAATCTACTACTAATACCGCGTTATAGATGCTTCTCCTATATATCTATACAGTGAGGATAGCTGAAACTCCGCTTTTAGGCGGATTATAGAAGTTTCGAGTTTCTCTCTTAGAAACTGTTTATAAAATAACATAGCAGTTGCAAAGCGCGCGTAATCTTTTCTGCGGAGTAACTATTAGTGGCATTTTCTAAGAAACCTATATTCTTAGTCTAGCTATATAAATAAAGCTTCACAGATAGAATATTTCGCCTATATAAACTTTAATTTTATTACTCATTTAAATTAAAATTCTTTATCGGCAATATTATAATGCATTCTTTTCCGCTAGTCTATATATAGGTAAAGTCTATTATCCTTTACTTCTACTCGGATCACCCTATTCTAAATTGCCTAGTCTATGTCAAACAAGCCGGATACCTGAAAGGGGAACTGCTTATAAAGGATGCCCTTAACACTTTAGCAGAACGTGCTAGGAATCCCTAGGAATTCAACCTAATCTTTAAGAATTTAAGCTTAAGGGCGGAAGGTTTCGATCTAGTTCACTCCCACAACAATAACAACACTAGAGTAAAACTCCAAGCTATCTTAGATTTTGGTATGGAATTATTAGGGAGGACAAATGCTTAGATCTCAGATTTTATAGGCTAGATTTATCCCTATATGCCTTAGATTAATAATTGCTTGTTTTATACCACGAAACTTATAAGTATTAAACTTCCTATTTATGCGGAAAGCAATAGTTTAGGCACTAGTTCTAATTGTCTTTCCTCTTTAGATGCTAATTAAGCTGCTTACCTAAGTCTCCCAGCAGTTAGTATAAGTGACTTTAATATAAGTATATAAGTTACTAAAGAATCTAATAGTTATATATTCGGTTCCTACTACTCGCTCTTAGCACCAAGTCTTGTTTCTATTAGTAGTAGCCCTAGACGGACCCACCCCCCTATTATTTTAGGGGAAGCTATATTAGGAGACTCCAGGTTAAGTACACTCTTATAGGACAAGAGTATTAATATAAAGATAGTTTAGAAACTAGTTATTCCCCCTACTATTATACTAACTAAGCCTTTGGAATTACTGCTTGGCTAATTAAAGGCTTTTAGGCATTAGTATAATTATATATTAGAGGTTAGTAATCTTAATAAGACTTACTAGAAAGATAGGGAGAAGAGCCTAGTATTATTTTAGATTATTAAGCTACTTAACTTAATTGCGTGGTTTCCCAGTGTTAACAATTTATATAATATTCCATAATAGTTCAATTAAATTGGATTTAGCTTCGTCTCCTATTATATCACTATTAAGCCTCTACCTCCTTACCTTTATTGCAAATGTTAGTATCTACCTTCTGCTTATATATGGCTTTCTCCAACAGCTTAATTTCATTTGCTCTAGAGCCAGTGTTTTTATAATATTTATATTATACCCTTACTTACTATTGCATTCTAATTACTATCTTATTAATTTAGATCTAGCCACCTTTATATAACTATCCTCTATAGCTCTAAGCCGTACCCTATAGAACAAATGCCGAAGCCAAAGCCCTATTGTACTATAAAGAAACTATATAAGTCCTTAATCTTATTTCTTTCTAAGGAATAAGCCTCGCTGTTTACAGCCTATTTTAGTTATATCTTGTTATATTCTAAGCCAGACACTTAAAGTTAACACCTTTAAGCACACTCCTCCAACTAAGATGAACTGCATTTATTAGTAACACGCTACTAACTTATTATTAAAGAACGGCTTATAATTCTTCTTTATATAAGCTTCTTTAATAAGAGAGTGAAAAACTTATAACGCTATTATACATATAACGGATTTGAGAGGAGTTCTTAGATCTTTCCCCACTAGAGGCCATAAGTTTTATACTTAGAAAATGAGTCATCTTGCGTACAGTATCGATTATCATCTTCAATTTTTATCCTCTTAGTATGGATTTAGGAACGTCTTATAAAGGCCTATAACTCCTTTAGTTGCTCTAGGCAGTCTAAATACCGTTATATCTCTAACTCTACTAGAGCGTTTATACGTTGTTCTAACGCCAGCACTATATCCTTTAGCTATAAGTAGTATAATAGAGGCAATACTAACTATATACATTTCTAGTCTCCCCTAAATCTAATAATCTTGCTCGTTTTCTTGCCATTATATATACGGACGTATATTTATAACTCTTCTAACTAATAGATTATTTATCCCATAGGGAACTTTTATATATAACTCCTTTAACTACTAGATCTTTAGTGCTGTTTTTAATTTTATCCCATATGGTATAAACGGCTAATAAATATAATAATCTACTATATTTTAATCCCATATTAAAATTTAATAACCTAGATTTTATATCCCATTTCCTATAATATCCTATACGGAATAATTTAATAAAAAATCTCATAGAAACTGGAATTTATATTCTATTTTAAAAATATATTTATAAAAGATAATATTTTATACGGGATTTCTACTAAAATTCTCTTTTTATATCCAGCTTTTAAATACCTCTTTTGACATCCTCCTATATGGGATAATTTAATAAATTCTTTTATAGAAACTGAAATTTTTATTCCATTTTAAAAATATATTTATAAAAGATATTGATTTATACGGGATTTCTATTAAAATTCTTTTATAGAAAGTGAAATTTGTATTCCATTTTAAAAATATATTTATAAAAGATATTAATTTATACGGGATTTCTATTAAAATTATCTTTTTATATCCAGCTTTTAAATACCTCTTTTAACATCCTCCCATACGGAATAATTTAATAAATTTTTTTATGGAAACTGAAATTTGTGTTCCATTTTAAAAATATATTTATAAAAGATAATATTTTATATAGGATCTCTACTGAAATTCTCTTTTTATATCCAGCTTTTAAATACCTCTTTCGACATCCTCCTATACGGGAAAAGTGGCTACAAAAATAATACTTTTATTATTTTCTATCCCATACGGAACTTTGTTTAAAACTATTTAAAATTAGTAGCTTTTCTTTTCTTATTTTCTACGCTATCCCGTATGGATAGTATATCTAGGAAAATAATAAAGTTCTAGTTTCTCTATCTTATTTTTAATACATAAGCGTAAAAGAAAATATCCCATATGGGAGTTTTAGTAGAAATCCTTTTTATTTATAATTTCCGTACACTGTTTTATTATAATTCCCATATGGATAAAAATATTAAATAATTTATTTTAAGCAAACCTACTAATCCTATACGGATTAAGTACCCCTTAAACTTTTAATTTTAGCTTTTTTAGTTCCCATACGGAACGGAGTCCTATATAACTCCTATTTACTAAAAAATGCCTTCCTGTATAAATGGAATAGCCTTACCGCATTAAAAACTATAGGAATTTTTTTCCACATAGGCTAAAACTGTTTAGCTACTAATTAAAACTCAAAAGTGATTTTAACTATTATATTATACGCGAGTAAATACAAGACATGTAATTAAATAACTAGAAAGCTTCCTCTAATAGCTCTATGCTATTGACTTACTTTGTGAGCAGATTGGTCTCTATTGGCGTACTTGTCACCAAGAGCTCCTAAAATTTCAGCTATTGTCTTTTCTGCCTCTCCTATATGGTCAAGACTTTCATTCATAGTCTTTTCAAACTCTGCAATTTGGCGAAAACTTTCAGCCATTGTCTTTTTAAACTCTGCCATCTGGCGAATCCAATCCTCTAAGGTATTAAGGTCGCGTCTTAAATACTCGGTCATGGCCTATATCTCACTTACTTATCTGCTTTTACATTAGGGCTCCAGGATTAATAGATATAGATTTTAATATTATACCTAGTAAGGTCTTCTACTTGCTTATAAAGGTCATTAGATTTAGCCAAGTCGCCTTAAAACAAGTTTAATTCTATAGTATCTTATTAAAGCCAGTTAATTAGAGGTATGTTAGAACAAAATCTCTCGATTTCGCTTATAGATAGGGAGTAAGGAGTAAAGTCTTTAGCTTCTGGATTAAGTTTCATTGGCGTTATAATAACGGTTATATTATTGAAATTCCAAGATTCCATTCCTAAAAGAAAGTTATTAGAATGATCCATTGCAGAGAAAGAGTGTTTATAGTAAATAAAGGATTAAAGACGTTAAAAGATTTAAAGACTAAAAGTGATCTAAGACTAATTATTAGGTAATACTCTACGGACTCCTTTAAGATATTATATAACTCTTTATTACAAAAATAATTAAATTGCTTGCCCCTTACCTAGACTAAATTGTTATTTATATTTATAAACGCGCGCGGTTATAGGCGTGAAATATATATTTATACTACGGCCTCCTGGCGTGTCTGGTGGTTAGCGTGTTTTATTAACTTTCCCTTAAACTGTAAAAATACCAAAACTTCCCCTACAAAAGGCTGTGTAGACGTGGCTGCGCTAACTACTAGAGGTAACAGGATGCTATAGAGCTGTTTTCTATTTTCTTTTTTTTTAGCGCTTACTATAATAATTTTAACAGATTTTAGTATTTAAAGCTAAGTAAAAATAACGTAGGTAATGGGATTTTGACTAACATCTTTAGTTTTAACTAAAAGGAATATTAAAGCTTTACCTAAGTTATATCTATCACGCCTAAGTAAGCCTTAGCATGACACACCGTCTTTAAAATATATATGTTACTTTAATTTTGGCAGAATAATAAAACTTTACCTAAAATAATAGGTGGTACGCTAGCTAGGTTAAAACTAGGGTGTCTATAAAAACCCTATTAAATATAAATAATCTTAAATATTATTAAATTTAAATATTACAAAATATAATATTTTATATTTTATAAACTAAGTATATCTAAACTATCTCTTCTACTTAGCTAAGCTATCCTCTGATGCGCGCTAAAGCTTAAAACACTTTAGTAAAACAAGCTCAACAAATAGTAGTAGGTAAAAGTAGTTGGGGTCACATTGTAATATATATAGGTGCTTTTATAGTAAGTAGTCTATAAATATTAAGGCTAATACAATATACCGGTTTGTCTAACTTTATAATTGCTGGCTTTTTAGTATTAAAAAGCTTGTCCAAAAAGTCAATTAAAACTTTATATCCGCTCCACCTATCTGGCTGTTTGAGACCAAAAACCCTATTCTTTGCCCTTTGTTGTCTAATAAAGTCAACTTCGCGAAGGTCTTTCCACGGCCGCCCGTCTATATATTAAAGCACTACGAGTCCAAGTTGTTCTAGGTCTAAGTTTGACGTTAAGGACGCTAATTAGTAGGTACAATCTTCAAAATTAGCTATAAAACGTTAGATTTTAATATAAAGGTAGAATTAATTAGGGTGGCTATATAAAAGGACACGCCTATTACGGCCGCAAATTCTAACTGCTTTTAGAGTAACGGATCTGTGAAGTAACCCTATTATACTAATATGCTTAATCGCATTAAAGATCTATACTAATTTAGTGCTTTAATAAGCTCTAATAACGTTTTAACTTACTAATATTATAATAACTTGTATATACCGTTCCTAGAGACGTATGTGAACATAAAGAATCTCCTCTAGAGTAAAACAAGAATATTTATAGCCAAGGTATATCCAATTATTATCCAAAAATACTTAACTAATTTGAGAAATGTTTCTGTAATAAAGTAGTTAAAATGTTACTAGTTTTGCCTTACCTTTCTTTACTTCTAGCCTCTTCACTATTACTATTCCGTTTATGCCCTTGTCAACACAAATTGTCCATAGCTAATTTCCTTATACAAAATCTTTAAGACATATTAGAGCTCTCTAAGGACTGCTAGGCTGCATATTTAAGTCCGGATTCGTACTAGAAGGCACAAGTAGGGAGCTAGAGACACTGCGATTGGGATTTTAGCTAGTTAGTAGAAGCTTAACACGCTTTAAGGAATTTTGCAGAAGTACTACCTTAGTAGGGACTGCTGCCTTAGTAGGGACTTTACAACCTTGCGGCCAAGGGTGACGCTGGAAAGCTTCTTCTAAAACCTTTACGCGTTTTAGGCTTTCTGCATTTTTGGTTACTTCGGCCACTTTTAAGCGCTTTAAAATTAAGCTGCTCTCTATATTATTAGGGGCTGGAAGTTTATAGGGAAAGTTTTAGTACTAGCGGCAAGACTTATATAATCTGTGGCTATTAGTAGTTAGAAACAGTTTCTTTATTTATATTAACAAAATCCATACTAAGCGCAGGAGTCTAAAATTATTTATATGGCTTTGGCGCTTCTAACAACAAATACACAAAAAATATTTAAAAATAAAAATTCGCTTTTACTAATTTCAAAACTACGCGAATTATATAGAGTATTTAACCGTTATATTTTCGCATTATAAAGTATTTCTTTTCCACTATCTTTAACAAACTATAGAATATAATTATATACCTAGACACCCATTTCTTTAAAGTATACTATCCAGCCGTCAATAGGAAACACATAATAATAGCTTAACTATTTTAGCACCTTTTAAGCATACTATAGATACTCCTACCTTTTATCTATAGCCCTACCCACAGCTCTTACCCGGCAATGTTACCTTCTCGCAAGATGTAGCAAACTTCAATAAAGCAAGTACAACTATTTAGATAATCCCTGCTGCAAATCAATACTTTTGGCTATCGCAGCTCTTATAAGGCGAAATTTAGGCTTATAATTAAACATAAACCAAACTTCGGGCCGAAATCGAGCGCCATATTGAGGCTGATAACGCTTTATAGAAACGAACTAAACAAGTCTTAAAATGGTCTATAGCATATTAAGAGGCTTACGCTGCTCTAGATCAGCATAGAATAGAAAAGGAATAGTTACAGGAAGAGATTTAAAGCTTAAAATTAGAGATAAAGGCACTTAATGCACAGGTATAATATAATAAACTATATAGAAATCGCTAGTTAACATATTTGGCAGGTAATCTCTACTAGAGATTCTAAATTAGATATAGCAGGATCGAAAGAGTAAGGGCCACGCACTACACGCCGTAGAAAACCTCATTTAGGCGATAGAAAAGGGGGGCAACTACTATATTATACTCTATTTCAAGATATTAAACAGCACTTAAGGGAACAACCAGGTTCTAAAAGCCGCGAGTTTAATTCAGCTTAAGAAATAAGAGATTAAAGCATTACGTATAGAAAAATTAAAGAAGAAAAAAAAACGTTAGGATAGTTTTATAAATATTAAATGTTATATAATTAGCTGCATAAACCACATAAACTATTCAACGGTAGATAAAACTATAACTATAAGCAAAGCACCTATATACTTTAGGAACGCCGAACGAGATCTATACCAAAGCTCCCCAATATAAAGCCATTTGTGGTTCCATTCCACCATTATTCATTGGGGCTAGTTGTGGTAAGCTATATATAAGCCGCTCTCCACAGCGTTCCCGTAAAAGCTGCCATCAGGTGTATATAATAAGGATATAAGATTTTTAGGATTACTACCGCTTAGAAAGACAATGCGAAGGATTTCTTACGCCGTAAGATTCTAAGGTTTGTATCCCACCCAGAATTGCAATCCTGAGTTAAAGCTATATCGTATACCTATCTCTCCCTTAAGACTAACTTCTCTGTTATAGGGCTTGGAAACATCCTTATAAAGCTATAATAAACATCTTAGTTTCTCTTGTCAGCTTACCGCGAATAAAGGGTTTATAATATTTCGGCGTACCTTAATTCTATAGCCTGTTATTATACCGCAAAATAATTGGAGATAGTGTTAGCCTATAAACTTAAATGCTGTTTTATATAAGAACTTACGGTCTAATAATCACTATATGTCCCTTATATGGTATGTCCCTTGAGTTAAAAGGGCACCCTAAACGTTCCCTAGGTGGTAAGCCATTATTATTACGCTGTGGATCCTTTAAATCCTCTATTTATTCAAAGATAGAAATGCTAATAGTATTAGGCAATAGAGGAGTTACTTCTAAGGTCCTAGGCATAGACAGCGCGAGCCTAATTTATATATAAAGGCACAAGGCAGTGCAAGCCTCTAAGGTTTTATATAGACTTTATATTTCTCTTTATATCGCACTTTATGCACTCGCAGTGTCTCAAATCCTATATAAGTGCTGATAACAACAAGAGATCATAGGCGGGCGGCTTTAGCTAGCGTAGTGCATAAAATTGTGCCTTGTTATTACGGTAGCACTACCTTAAAGCAGAGTGTATTACCTAGGATTATTTCTTCTTTAGGATATCTGGGCTAGTTTATTAGCATTTATTAATCTTGCCTAGTCATCTTATATCTCCACAGCGGTAATAGATCCTATTATATATCCGATTAAATAAACTTTCCAGTATATAGCTACGATTTGAACGGATTTCTATGCGTTCCACGGCAAACTATAAAAAGGTAGTACGGAGAGTCTACCTATAAGCGGCCTAGAGAAGATCCGGAGAGACATCCCCAGATAGTTGGCTTAAAAGCTCGCAAAGAAGAACACGGCTAAATTAATACTATCCCCCCTTATAGCACTACTTCCATTGTTCCGTGTCTAGTGTAGAGGCTAATGTTATGTGTCATAGTAAAGAAGGTTATAATTAGAACAAAGAAACCCTACTTAAGCTATTAAGTTCGCCTTCTTCTATCTTAACCATATCCGCTAACTATTAACCACAACTTCTAACTGTTACGTTAAAAGAGTTCCACCTCCAATATAAACAACTTATTCAATATATCTACCCTTATGGACAATAACTTTCTGGCATAGATTTGGGATCCCTTAATAGTAAACCCTAAAGATTTTATTCTTACTAAACCTAACCTAATATCCAAATCTTAGGAAGCCAGCATTCTCTCTCCTTATATAGATGACTTCCGATGCAATTACGGCTCAGACGTGGCTATAGTGGAAGCTGTAGATATAGTCTTTAAAAATATAGACGCTTCCGTTAATAATATGGACATAGATAATGTCCTACTCTAGAATTTTCTATATAAGCCTACTCTTAGCGCAGACCGCTCAAATCTAGAAGAGTTTAAAGGTGACTAGGCCGATTCTGATCTAATATTCGCTCTATTTAATAAAATAATATAGGATCTAGACTAATACGTTAGATTAAAGAAATCCATCTCAGATAACCTACTTAATAGTATTAATATATTAAATAAAATCTTAGTGTTCTCTCCCTTGGGAGATTTTATATTAAATAAGCAGCTAGCAGAACAGGCTAACGAGCAGATTAATAAGCTACTAAACAAGCAGCCAGGTTAGCATAGAAATAAGCAACTAAGGGAGCAGCTAGACGAGTGGCTAAATAAGCAGCCAGACGAATTATTAGATAAGCAGCCAAACTAGCACCTAAAAAGCTAATTAGAAAGGTAGCCAGAAGAGCCGCTAAAGAAGCAGCTAGACTAACACCTAAACAGCTAATTAGATAAGCGTCTAGATAAGCAACTAAGGGAGCGGTCAGATAAGTTCCTACATAAGTAGCTAGACAAGCCGCTAGAGGAGTAGCTAAACTAATACTTAGACAACCAACCAAATAAGTAGCTAGATAAGCAGCAGGATAAGCAACTAAGGGAAGATCTAAACAACTAAGCGAATAAAGAGAACGACTGGCACTTCTATATAGAATATGTCGAGCCCTAGGAACAGCCCTTAAGCTACTAAGGAGTATTAGATAACAAAAATCAGGACCTAAAAAGATCCTTAGCTAGTATATAAAGTTAAAAACAGAGGAGATATGGACTCTAAGTAAACTAACAGATAGTAGATCCAATCATTATTAATAATAGGGTGGATTATTATATACATAAAATACAGTCTACCTAATACTAAAGGTCTTTTTAAACCAGGAGGCAATGAACAACTTTAGACAACAATAAGATACTACAATACAGTGATTAGTATAACTTAACAGCCCTAGTTAATAAGGTTGCATCAAAGTAGGAGCAGATACAGGCGGGTTAGTTTGATATATTAGAGATTATTAAGAGATATTAGTACCTAGAAATTAAAGTGTTTAAAAAGAACTTATAAGAAGAGGTTATAGATATATACTTATTATAGAGATCTAGGCATTCTCCTAGTATAGGAAGGATGCTTGCGGACCTATAAAAGAGCTTTTATATCCGTCTTAAGGGAAATAATAAGATTTCCAAAACTACGCGGAGTTATGCAGGCCTTTTGGACTACTTTGCTAGACACAAGCATATACTATATTTAAGAGAGTTATAAAGATAAGGTTATATAGAACATATAAGCTTCTTATAATATTAAATAAGTCCCCTGTTTAATTCCAAGCATAAAACTTAGCTTGGTCGGATTATTAGCTTTAAGTAATAATTAACTATTAGAACTACCCCTAAACACTAGTATATAGAGCCCCTTATCCGGTTCCAGATAGAGTGGGAACTATATTCCTAAACTTCTTCTTAGTTATGGTAGAGCCGGCTAAATACGCCGCGGCTTTATCTCCTAACTCCTTGCACCATATGCCTTAGAAACTGTAGCACAGAGCTTAAAAAGTTATATTGCTTTCACCTACGTTATATAGATTTAGGTAGAAACATCAATCTTAAAGTAACTTACACGATTCTAGTTAATAAATTTATACAAACTTCTCTAGCCACCAAAGTGTGTGGTATTTATATAAGCTTTTTTATGTTAATATTAACGAGTGCTAGATTAATACTGCCAAATTGCTTGGCTTTGAAACAGTTTAGCGTAGGGTTATTAGCAAAATAGGTATAGATTACTAGAAATAACAGATAAGTAAACAAAGCTTTGGTTTTAGGATTGGCAAATCATTTTCACAGCTTTAACACAACTTCTTTAAATAAAAGTGTACTATAGGAAAGTGAGATTGATATATATACTTACTAATCTTTACATATGGAAATCTAGAAGCTTCGTGATATAGAGCAATAGCATCACGATCATGTTATAAAAAGCTTAGATACAATTAAAAGACAGCTATATTTTGGCCAAGAACTAGAAGATAGAGGTAACAGAGAAAGTACTTCTATTAATAGTAATAGTTATACCTCCTAATAGTCTTCTTATCTAACCAATTATATAGTATTAGAACCTTTAATAGAGGGCAAACCAATTTCTAAGTTACTTGTAAAAGAGATTAGTAGACATATTTTTTAAGCCCTAATTTAAAAAGCTTCTTTAAAAGAAAATAGTAGTAATTGAAAAACTATTCTAGCAAGTACAGGCATAAAGCAGGTGCTAAGAAAGTACTAATAGTAGATATATAAAAATGAAAATAACTTCAATCTTAAAGAACTAGAGAAATTCCTATAGAAGAAGCCCTACAAATTTGGCAATAAGTAAAAGTTCTACCATACTTCCTCCTAACCCTTTCCCACTACATTGGTAGAGGTACACAATCCCACTTAGCAGATTGCAATAGATGGAATAAGCGCTAAAGAGTATGCACTAGATATTATTCTTTAACTCTTTAATATATAAATCCATAAGCCTATTAACCTTAAACACAACTAGTACTTGCTTAGAATGTAAGTGTTTAAGCCTAGAAAGAAACTTATAGAGTTTAGGGTTATTATTATATATTAGTTGCCCTTTATTAGTAATATAGTAAATAAAATCTCCTGCCTATATTGAGAAACTCGAAAGATTATCGTAAATTATATAGAGCTCGGAAGAGGTCAAGCTAAAAGAGACAAAAGCGCGGGTTTTAGAACGTAGATAGACCACTAGGCGTTTTATAGGCGTTCTACAATTTCTTATTAAATTTCTACTTTATTCTTCTATATAGTATTGCACTTATAGAGTCTTGCCTGTTAAATTATGCCAAATCCCAAGCTCTCTATCGCCACTTAATAATCTGTTATCGTTATGGATCGTCTCTTAAGCTCTTCCTGTAGACCTATAAGAATTATTAGCAATTCAATTTAGGTTTGTCTGAGGCATTATATATAATAGGACTTATTTAACAAGTACAGAAAAGAACTATATTTCAGCAAGGCTTGGTATTTAAAGAAAAGGTAGCTTAATCTAAGGATATTTAAAGGTAAAGCGAATGCCACCTTTATAATATTTCCTCCACTACTTAGCAGAGCTAAGGCTAAGTTTAGAAAGGGAGATTAATATTGCCTAAATAAGGCGAAGTATATTAGCGGCCCCTTCACCCTAAAGCTGGCGTGTAATATCCATTAGCTATAATTACTCCTTACTTAGCGTACTATCTGTGCCTAAAAGCGTAGGCTACTTAACTAAATCTAACTGTAGCTATTTAAATTAAAGGAGGCATTGGGGGTAATTATTAGCTAAGCTGTTACTAAATATAAATACCTAACTAAAATATATTGCGGAAGAACTAACGTACTAGTCTCTAGTTTTATAAGCAGTGCTTAGCTACCATTACTTATTGGATTATAAGTAGTCTTAATACACAACTAAAGTTACTAGAAGCAGCTCTAAGTATAAAGCGCTAGGATTTTTCGCACCTATTACAATTTAGCGCTCTATTACTCTTGGAGGCAGCTAAGTAAGGTAGCGTTTAATAATGGCTTTATAGTGACGCTTTGAGCCCCTTTAACCATTATAGATAAATCCGTAAACGTCTTAGCTATGGTACAGGAAGCTGCGGTCTAAGATATATAGATTAAGATCCTATCTAACTAAATCTCAGGATATCAGTAAAGCGGGCTCAGCTATATATAAGATACAGTCTAGCGTGTTAGAAAGAAAGTAACGACAGCCTCTTCTATATAATACCTTACTCCTGTAGAGGCGGAGTAAGCTCATACGTTATAACCTACACGTTTTGCGTTAATCTAGGCTATAGGATGGCAATAGGCATTAATTATACTACTAGTGGGGTTTAAGGATCCGTCTAGCCCTATATATAGGTAGGGAGGAGAATATAAAAGGACCTTACATCCCTTTACCAGGAGCCTATATAAAACACTTCTTAAGCAATCTACAGCATATATTCCGTCCTAAAGTTAGCTAATTAAATATCGAAAATAAAGGTTACAAAAGGAATAATTGACACAAGTAATAGCAAAACAATGAGTAATAGAGAAAGACATACAGAGAGATCTAAAGCAAAGGGCGTATCTATTAGGGGAAAGGCGCTTCTAAAGATAAGGAATGCTTCCCATGCTATAGTAGTAAGAGGCCTTACTAACAGGGCACTAGAGCTAAAGCTAAAACTAAAACCACTAAGGCTCCAAATCAAAGTGCAAAAGAGATTAACTTAGCGTTATAACCTAGAAGTCATTATAAGTATACAAATATATCGCAGTTAGGTTAGGACTTACCATCTTAGATATCACCAATAATATGTTTAATAGCAGCAATCCTAGTCACGCTATTACTCTATGGATAAGCTATCTACAAGTCCAAAGCAGAATTAAAATACTAGAGAAGGCCAACCAGAAGCTAAAAGAGGAGGTAGTGTCTCTTAAAAAAAAAAGGGTAATTGTAAATAAAATATAGTAGGGAAAGCGTAGAGATACTAGCACTCACAAGCATATTGTACTTAAGGTAGAGGCATATCTAAGTAGTAATTAGGGTGAATACCTAATAATTCTTACATAGAGGGTTGGTTTAATGGAAGTAGATAGATATCTAGCACGTACACATTTTGTTTATAGGCAAGCAGGGTCACAAATCCAGTACCCTATATAACTAATACTAAATAATGTCCCTATTAATCCCATATTAGATGTGACATAGCCCCTTAAAAGTAAATAGGGTACTTTTTATGCTTACTATATCTATTAAATAACTTAAATACTAAAAATAAAAAAGCTAATAAAATTACTAGGAACACGGAATAGTAAACTATATTATATATTTAGTCTAATATTGCCTATATAAATTCTGCGCATTCCCTTTAGGCTCTTTTATAGTAGTACTATAAACTTATTCTAAGGCAATCTTCCCTATAGTATCTTATAACGCCACCTTATTAATACTGACAGCCATATTATATATAGCTTGGATATTTTATATTACTGTTTAGTTTTTGCAATCCGCATCCGCGCATATATAGGTAGAGAGAATACTGGTTCTCGCTACCAGTAGAGTACTTAAAGGATTTCCTGGATTTCCTTAAGGATACGGTAAGAAATACTTATTTTAAGAACTCTAATATTTAACTAAACTTATTACAAGTGCCACAGACCCCCAAATTTAAAGATCTATTTATAACATATCTTCTTCCTCCTAATACTTGTAATAATAATATTCTTCTGTCTACTAATCTTATATGTAAAGATAGTTAATCGCAGCCTAATCAGATAGTGGGAAGTCCAATATTATCTGCCTATTCCGGTAGTACTTTACTGCTAATATACTAGGAGAATGGTTATATTACCCTACTTAATCAGACACCCAGTAAAATTTCCTTTAGAAATATCTTCGTCTATAGAACGGATTAGTCTTTATTATCGGATACTCTTAAGGGGATTTACAATATATAGACGCCAGATGGCAGCAGTAGTAATACTAAAGAACATTTTCTTAAAGAAGCATTATTTAATAATGGTACCTACTACTAAATTAATGGCAGCCCAGAATCGCACCGCTGGGGGGTTTTACCACAGCGGTATTACAAGTCTTTTAAAGGGAACAATTTATAGTATAGAACAGAAGTTACTCTCCCTAAAGATCTGGTTAGAGGAAGTCTCTATATATTATACTAGGTTTAGGATTGGCTAACAGTTATAAGCCCGCCTGCATTACTAAAGGGTAAAATTAAAATATACACTACCTATATAGATATATTAATTATTTAATAGCGAATTAGGTTCTAAATTATGTAGTATAAAATTTAGTAACGTCTATCCCTAGGTTAAGAAACGCACCCCATAAAGAGACAAATTATAGGTACTTTGTGTTAGATATAACAAAATAAAATGACCGCGTTCCAGAATATATATCTTTCCACTTAAATTAAAGATTAAAGTTAATCTAAAGCTTATAAGCTTTGCTAAACAGAAAATTATATAACGTCCCTTATAAGGGGTACTTTAACTTTAAGCGACTATAATTCTGCGCACACGTTAAGCTTTACTAGAATTATATATAAATAGTATACTATAGCTACTTTTAAACATTTAGAATCCTTCTAACCTATAAATTATATTTACATTGTCACCTTCTCGCCTAATTCGCTCAGAGCCTTCTTTTATAGCAAAACAATGTCCCTTTACTACAGCACCACTATTAAGCTCTTACCACTTACAATATACATATCCCTTGCAACGTTGATTTAGGTCCTATTCTTATTAATAAGCTCTAGCCATTAGATCGTTAGGATCTTAGAGCTATAATAAGGAATATAAAGCTTTAGTAAAGGGCTCGAAGGCAGCCACCAAAGCTCCAGAAATAGTTCTTTTGCTACAAGTTAGAGGAACGACATATTTAGTAGGTTAGACAATATTAGGATCAAAAAAGGCACAATTAGAAGGCATAGTGGTTAATTAAATTAATCTTTATAATTCTAGTGTTCCGCACAGACCACCTATAGTAGGACACCAATATGGCGAAGCATTTTGCTGGAATATAGCTAAGAACCTAAAACGGCTCTAGTCCTAATAAGCCGCCCCTTAGTAATAAATGACCATATAACTCTACTTAATCCATGTTCCACCCAACATCTTCCACATAATACCACGGTTTAAGAACCCCTAGAAATGCAAATCAGATGGCCAAAGGGCTATATAAGAGATAATTTGGTAAACTAGGGAAACTTTAGCTTTGTCTATCTAGACGCCTTATTAGGGAGTGTTATTAAGATCCCTTACTTTAAAAACAACAATGCAATTCTTATTAAAAGAGCTATATACGAGCGCTTCGACAAACATGGCGGCAATATAGGGCTTTTATAATATTAAGGGCGTTGTGACGCTAGTATTTGGCTTAAGTTTGTAAGTAATTATAATCTCCAAGCTTATCTTCAGGATTATAAGAACAACGTTACTTTAGAACAGCGGCTTTAATAGGGATAAGAAATTACGGATATGGTCGCTTTTATCCATTTAAATGGCGTAATCTATAGGGACCTGCAATGCTCTAATATTCTCTTAGACCAAGATTTGCATATAAAAGTTACCAACTTTAGTAGCTTATCTTTAGATAGCTCTGCTCTCCTTATCACTATAGCTTATAGTTATCGATACCCCAGAGAGCTACTGTTAGTATAGGTAGATATCTTCGCCCTTAGATCCACCCTGTATAAGGTAGCGAGTAGCTAAACTCCTTTTAATAGTCAGACTAATAAAGAGATTAAAGAGTTATTTAAAAGCTATTAATTCCCTAACACGGAACACTTAGGTCTTATAGGCTATATCATTATAAACTACTAGGAAGGAAATTACCACAGTGTAAATAAGGTTGCAGAAAAATTCAAAGATATATTATTTTCGCTAAAAACTTTATTGCTAACAATAAGTTTAGAAAGCCGTTAAATTACTCCCAAATCCTTCAATCCCTCTAAAACAGCAGTATTAGCCTTTACGATATCGGCATTTAGGTTACTCGCGGCGGTCTTATAGGTTTGGAGATTAGCACGTCAATAAGCACACTTAACATTAAACATACTATTAGGTGCAGTTAGGGCAATTCCCTTTCACTAAGAAACTACCTAATTATATAATTGCTCCGTTTTTACCCTTTATTAGCTTTTAGTCTAAGTAAGGAGTTTTACTATCTAGTATGTTTGGGTAATAGTTCTAGATCTTATAGTCAACCATATAGTTGCACGCATACTTTTTAGGGAAAGATATATAGTGGTATATCTTGTTTGCCGTGCTCTTGCAGTGTAATTTAATAAATATTTATAAACGTCTTAGAAGGTTTTAAGGTGGTAGTTAATATTTAAAACATTTAATAATAGGAAGTGGGGAAGAGATTGCGTACGCTATAATAATGCTAAAATATATTCTAAAAATAGGATAGTGTCAAAATCAATACTACAAAAATATAGTTTAATATAAGTATGCTAATGCACATCAATACGTACTAAATCATTACGCCTTAGTAGACACCCTTCCTCCGCCTAGCAAAATTCCCTAAATACATATTTATAAAAGTAGAGTATCTTAAAACTTTCAAATTATATATTTTTTTAATAGAGCTATCAATCTAGGACCCTAAAATTCACACTTAAGCCTATAGTCATAATAGAGCAGGGGGGAACAGCCAAAGTAGCTCTTAATACCACTAATAGGACAATCAATAGCATAACCAACTACAGTTATTTTCTTACTGTAGAGTGGTTTCTATATAAAGAAATAGCCGAAGAACAAGAAGATATTAAGTATAACTTTATTAACTCCTAAGAGAGACTTTAGAGGTTAAAACCGCAAATTTATCTCTTAATAGGGTGCGTCTCTTAACCTAGGGATAAACGTTAGATTAAATTACAGCTTACAAATTTAAATCATGGTTACGCTTCGCTAATTAAAAACTATATCTATTAACCCTACTTAGATAAATATAAAATAGAACTTAAAATTCAAATTTATAGTAAATATATAGATAGTCCAAAGCAGTAACTTAATATCCTTATTAAATCCCCTAGAAAATACCTATTAAAGATCAACTTAAAACATGCTCTCCTAAGCTTTAATATTAGTAGGGATATTAACAACCTTAGATCCCTATAAAAGATTAGTAATAGCATATTAAGAAATTCCTAAGGAGATATTTTACCTATGGAAGCTTTTCTAGCCAGGACAAGCTCTTATCAGAAATATAGACAAAGTGCTTTCCCTTATAATACACTATTATAAATATTTTAGCTTCGGTTAGGTTGCTAAGCTTATTAGCTTTTTTAAATAATATACTACTTTATCTGCTAAACCCTAGTTGTTGCCATTTTTTTGGAGTTTATATGTGGACTTCACCCTTATCTAATAGAGTTGTTTTGGTTTTAGGTTTTATTCCATCTTCTTTAGAAGCCTTACTTATTGGAGATCTCTTAAGGCCCTATTTATCCGAAATATTAACGTCGCTATAGCTTAACTATCTTAGTGTTAGCCATAGGATTATCCTTAGGGTGTTATATTATTATATAGAAGTTCTAGTTGCCTCGCCTTCTAGAAAGGACGGACTCCACTTAATAGGCGACGCCTGCGAAGAACCCTTAAAGGGTACGGAATAAGATATGCTATAATTAACAGGTAACAGTTCTGGTAATATTTTAGGAAGCGGAGAATTTATTAAATTAATAGCATACTTTCTCTTTTATCTTTTAGCCCGTGAAGTGGTATAGTCCGGCATTTAAGGATCCTTTGTAGGCTTATATACTATTTTATAAAGTTTAGATAAGTCGCCAAAGAGTTATAAGAGCTTACTGTATATTCCAAACTTATAAAAGACGTATAAGGGGAAAGAGTAAAGATTAGAACAAAGAGTTTATAAATTAGAATATAAGGACCATTAATAACTATTACTTATACCTTATACGCGTAGAATAGATTTAGATATTATAAATCAGTTTTTTGCTTAGCGTGTACTATAGCGTTAGCGGGAGCGATAAGTGGTTAATAGTGGTATGCTAAGGGCGTGCCGCCTAAAGCTATAGCGCTTAAGGAATCTAGATTTCGATTTACGCTAACATAAATTTATTCTCTAGAAAAATCAACCTTTAGTTTTAAGGGACATAATGGGCCCTTTAATTAAACTATAATAATTTCCCTGGCTAGATTTTCCACTTTAGTAATAGGTATTCTTATTACTTAAGTATAACTACTTGCAGTCCTAGTAAATAGTTATAGAGAGTATTACTGCTTAATCTACTAAATAAAATATTATTATTAATAGCCGAGAACCTATAAGTGGAGGGAGATATTAATGCTTTTGCCTAGATAAATAACCGCCTCTATAGTATTATAAATCCTTACCTTTATCGCCATAACGTCGAACGGAAGGATGGCACGGCACTAATATAGGCTGCGAAATAAGGACAAGATGTAACTGCTTAAAAATCTCTTAAAGCCGCCAAAATTAGAGTGGCGACTTAATATTAATACTATAGGCATACGGATTTGTTATAGGCAGTAAGGAACAGACACAAATTAGTAGTACGGCTATTAATTAAAAGTGGATTTAGTAGTCTTAACCCAGAGGACTCTTTATATAAGCTATTATACGCCGTAAAGTTTAGGCGGACAGCAGTAGTGCAGCTACTCTTAGAAAGCGTTAATATAAACTATAAGTAGGGAAACGGCTGGACACCACTATTATTAGCTATAGAAAAGGGGTATAAAGATATAGTTTAACTGCTTCTAGAATATAAAAATGTTTATATTAATGTAAGAGACCGCTTAGGTCGGACACCACTATTATAGGCTGTCGATTACAAGTATAATACAGTAGTACAACTTCTAGTTAAGTATAGGGGTGTTAATATTAACTTAAAAAACTCCTTTAGTAGAACGCCATTATCCATAGCTAAAGTATATAGGGATACTACGATAGTCTAACTACTTCTAGAGTGCGAAAGTAATGGTCCAAAATCTATAAACTAGTATAGTAGTGCAAGCAGTCCTTTAATCCATTAAAGGATAGGTAAAGATTAACCTAGAGGCAGTCTAACTCTAGTATATAGATTAATTAGCAGGTCCGTAGTTCTTAATAATATAGTAGATATAAAATTTTATAGATTAACTAACTCTTCTTTTTACTAATTAATGTGATTATTTTCTATATACCTTAACTTCTTAGAGATCTACTTCCTTTCTATACTAGTAAGTTTTTACTACATACTAGGCCCGGATATTAGCCCTACCCTATAATATACATTACTATATAACCGGACCCGCTTAGGACCTGGCACATTATCTTAAACTTATACCTCCTAAAATACAAATATTAAATTCCTATCCGGTCTTAAACGCTACAAACTAATGGGACCCTAGTCCCCGTAAATAATTAAAAGCTTGCGCGGAAACTTATTAAGCCCTTACCTTCGCACCTTCTAGGCTCGCAATATATGCCAAAGCCGCAACCGCTTTACATTGTGGTGCTAAGATAAGGGGCTAATAACGGGAAATTATAAGACGTTGCAGAAAATGCGCTATAAATAGATAAAGCCAGAAATAGAATATATAGCTAAAAAGAAGGGCCCTACTATTATTACCATCTCTTCCGCCTAGTGGGCCGGCCCCTTCTCTTCTATACAGCAGGCCGGGCCTTCAATTTTAAAGAATAATGCGCCTATAGTAATCTGAGAGTTCTAGTTAGAAAGTGGTCTTTAATCTATTCCTATAAAAGATTATCTTTCTCCTTTAATTTAATAAGTAGCGCGTCTTCTACTTTAGTGAATTTTACTCTAGCCTTTAGCTTTTAAGGCTTTAGCTCCTAGGGCTACTCAACTAGGTTAGAAGGTAAAGGGAATTATTAAAAAAGGATATCTAGTATATATAACCCATTTTCCTAGCGCCTAAGAGCTGCTTAGATTAACCATTCTTCTAAATTAGTATTTAAGACAGCTCCTAGTATCGCTTTACTAGAGTTAGAGGCTGAGTTTAACAGCGGCTTTTAGGCACGAAGGCGATTATATATAGAGGATCTAGCCCGCTTACAATAATTGCTGCTAAGCGCAGTGCTCCAGTCGGACGTATGCATAGATAGAATTAAAGGGGAAAGGTAAGACCGCTAAAGACAATGCTTTATAGCACGCTTCAATTTCAATTTACTATAAATAGGCGCTAGCGATCCTCGCTACCCTACACACCTATAGGCCTTATTACTTTTATCACTATCGCTGCTGTCGCCGTCCCTAGCGTCGTTATTATCCGTATCGCCGCTGTCGTCGTTTCCGTAGTTGCAGTTCTCGGCATTGCCTTTGTCCACAACCTTACCGTCCTTAGTGTTATCGCTATAATCGTATTCTTCAGCCAAGCCATTAACAAGATTATTAAGAATTTAATTATAATTATTATTAACCTTGTTTTACAGTGATCTAACATTATAAGAAGACAAAGATTGCTAAAGGGAAGGGCTAGCAGACTGCATAGTAAAGGCCGCTCGCTCCTTAATATATTTATCGCCATTATTAAGGCCAAGGGTAGAAGGGCTAGAAGGTAAGGTCTTCCAAAAAGCTAGTAAGCTTTATTACTTCCTAGGTTATAGGCTCTCACCACTCTCGCTAATAGAAGTATTAGAGATATAATTAATATCGTCTAGTTGCTTAATATAATTAAACCTCCGCTTTTTTAACTCCTAGGCTCTTAAAGACCCTTAACTAGCAGTAACTAATGTTTTAAGCTCCTGCCTAAATTACGAAACGGTTTTAATATAATACCCCTCTGCTAAATTATCCGTTTAGTTGCCGTCTGGCGTTAAGGGTATAGTACAATTATATATAGGTGCGTATACCTCCTCTTCCAGCGCTTCTAACGAAGGTAGCTCCTTATTATCTTTATTATCCTTACTGCCGTTATTCCCGTTATCTACTAATTGTTAGATAAGTCCATTATAAATTAAAAGGGGAAGCGTATACCTAATCCGTAAGGTATTGGTCAATTATCGGCTTCGTTAGCTCTATTAGCTTTATTATTAGCGTTACTAGCTTTATCGCCCTCAGTTTCCGAGTCTAGATTGGCTATATTGTCTTTAATAACTATTAAATTTACTGCTAGTTATAAAACTATATATTTAGAACTGCTAGGGAAAGAGGGAAAGTAGTAGGGTAATTATTAGGATAATTACCTTAACTACTTCCTCTAGCGGCTTAACTGTTATTTCCATCCCTATAAAAATCTTCCTTGTTGTCCTTATTATCCTTATTATTCTTATAATACTTCTTACAAGCTTTCTAGTAATTATATATAGGGTCTATAGGCGCTTTATTAGACGGAATCTCTAAACTAAGGCCCTAGGTAGAATAATATACCGTTAATTACCTAAGCTTCTAATACTTCTTAACTTTTTAGGGGGAAAAAAGATACCCCCCTTCTTCTCCTTTTAGGCTTACTGCTCGCGCTTTTAGGGGTTGTAATTACATAGTGCTAAGATAAAGCTATTAATTTCCTAGGGGGACCAGTGTAGAAATTGTTATTTTTAAGCGAAATTTTGGAAGGGATATAAAATGAAGATTAAGATAATACTAACGTTGTTATTATTATTGGAGTTGCCATTACTTTATGGCTTTTAAAAGCTTTAAGGGGGAATTAAAGGTCTTTTTAAGTGCATATCAGTCCTCCCTTCGCTATTAGCTCTTGCCTATTGCCCTTTACCCCTTGCCCCTTATCTAGGTTTCTTATCGAATCAAAGCATTTAATATGTGCGCCTCCGGTATAAACCGGGGTCAATTGCCGTTTATAGGGTAAGGTTTATAATGGCTTAAATTCTAACGCCTAATTAACACCCTTAGCAAATTGCGGTTAAACTATATCCGCCTATCTAAGCTAGCGTGTTTAGCTCTAACACAGCCGTCGCATCTAGCTCCTTATTAGGAGGTTAATAGTATAAATTCTCCACCATTATTCCTTGGTAAAGGACAGCGCTAATATATCTATTTACTTCCTAATAATGCCGACCCAGCTAATCTCCTGCGCCGCTTATATTAGCAGGTAAAGCCCCGCTTATGCGTACGCGTTACAAGCTATCTATAATAGAAGAAGGCAGTGTTCTTATTAGTGGCAGACGGGGCTCTCCAATACTAACCGCCTAGTAATGGATACGCCTGCCGCTCGCACGGTAATTGTATACATGTCTATAAATGTGCTAAGTAAAAAACTGTATAAGGTGCTGTATAATACTTACCCTCCTAACGTGGCTGGCTAGTATTAGAGATTCCTTCGCAGTTATGCCGCTAAACTATTATACGCCTAAAAGCTGCAGCCTTTTAATTTTAATCTAGGTGGTTTTCACTATAGCCCCATAGCTTAGGAGCCCAGATTATTAATCCTTTGCTACTCTGCTATTAAGTAGTTAGGCAGAGCTAATAGCCCCTTAACCCTAAAATAGTAGATTAAACGGCGTCTTTAAAACCGTGGCAATGCAACTATACCACTAGGTAGGCATGTATGGCCACCTAGGCAATACTCCATGTAATATCCGTTTAAATAATACCTAACACAGCCCCCTATAGCCATTTATAGCTGTGCCGATAGGGATTAAGTCACAAATTCCGTAACTTAAGGTAACTTAGGGCTAATAGCATGCAGCCCATTTCGGGGAGAGGATGTCCGTATAATCAAGCAGGGTTACTAGCTAAAATATAATAAGATATAAGGCCTGTCTAGTAATACAAGGGAGCTTGCGGCGGCGAGGGGCCAGGCGCTATTGCTTTAAGAAGGTGACTTTCTTAGAAAAATAAAGCAGGTAGCATTACTGGCGTAGTAATTCCTACAGATCCCGTTAATTGGCAGCTACGGATGGTAGCTCCTTAGAGGCGAAGGAATAACTTAAATAGGAGGGAGAAAAGCTTCGAATATTATAAATACCTATATACGTAAGTGGGACAAGTCTCTTAAGGTTAGGCTACAGAGAGAATAAATAAAAAGAGCCGTTTCATCTATTACCACAAAGAGAGTGTAAGGGAGGAAGTCGTTATTAGAGAGCGTAAAAGGTGCTATACTACTATCAGTCTAAGACACGGAAATTAAGGGAAGTGGCAGGGCTTGCATATGCGCAGACGCCAATAGGGGAATAAAATGGCTTAGGGGCGGAGTAAGGAGGTTTAACCAAGGTGATAATATCCAATAAGGGGGATACGCGGCGTTAGGGAGGAAGAGAAGATAAAGAAGGGAAAGTAAAACGGCGAGAGGTGGACGCTTTTATGTAATAAGGTCGAAGCACGGGCTAGGATAAAGCGGCGGGCGAACAAGCAAGGGCGCGTTGCCTATAAAGAAAGCATCCATTTCCTAATGCAGATTCACTCTCACAGATATTACTAATATAATATTATTAAAATTAAAAATTTCTTTCTCTTTAATATTTATAGACATAGTATTAGCTTTTCCTTTACTAATATAAGCCTATTTTCTTAATTTTTCTAGCTCTTTTAAAACTTATAGAACTATAGTAGATTATATTAGTAATATATCTATATTAGAGCTATAATAAAGTTTTATATTTATACTTCTCTATAAGAGCTATTCTTTAGGCCTAGATATATTATGGCTATATTATGGTTATATATATATTATAATAACTTACTATAATTATCTAATCTTTTCCTTTTATACTCTACTACTATATAGATTTCTAGGGTACTCTAATAGCCTTAGTTAAGTAAATCTCTTAAATATTTTAATAAGTATTTTAAAACTAAAGAAAGAGACTTTTAGTAGTATTTTTTTTTAGTTTTATATTTAACTTCCCTTAGTATAGTATATATATACTATAGGTCTATTTATAAGTAACTAGTTATAGCTTAGTTATAGTAGTAATCTATTTATAATCTATTAAACGCTAACTATATACTTTGTAATATAAAGATATAGCTTATAAATAGTACTCTATTCTGTATAGATAATTTAGTACTAAAATATATAGTAAATACTATTATAAGCCTATAGATAATATAAACAAATCTCTTATATATTTATATCTCTTTATTTAATATTATCTTAATTTAATTCTATTAAATTATTAAGGAAATATATTATAACTTAGATATAGTAATATTATAACTTAGATATAGTAATATTATAACTTAGATATAGTAATATTATAACTTAGATATAGTAATATTATAACTTAGATATAGTAATATTATAACTTAGATATATTATACATTTTCTTATATTTTATATATTCTTTCTTAGTCTTCCTCTATAATATACTTATAGTGAAAGTTTTATAGTTAAAGGTCTA